>OMLO01005193.1_pt1 | contig 10910 bp, 4 predicted proteins | sample 1674811 | NCBI WGS metagenome assembly OMLO01 (sample SAMN06265003, study PRJEB25207) | coral metagenome | isolation source: Coral host | place: Mexico:La Bocana,Puerto Morelos, Mexico | collected 2008-11-13 | reverse complement strand
TTGTTTCCCCCCCCCCCCCCGACCTTATAGCTACAGGTACATATCTCACGCAGCATGTTTTTTGTAACGCACTATCTGAACGTTGCAGAGGAAGTTTGTAAGTAAGCAGGAGAGAGTAAATAATTGATTAAACTTTCATTTCAAGACCGATTGGAACCACTCTACAAGAAACGAAGTTTAAAAAGTTTAGGTGCTCCAACATCAACTTAAATTCTAAACTTTTAAACTTCTTTTCTTCTGACCGGAGGAAATCAACTAAGGAATCAACTTTGTTAATTATACAGCTTTTATAGTTGGGTACTACTAATTATTGCACGTGTAAGTCCTTGACTGTGCTTTCTTATTAAACGAATTCTAATGAACTTATTTATTTCCTCAGATTCAAGAGGCTACTCTAGCGACTGGACTTGTCAAATCCGTTGGGTGTAATCTCTGAATGAGTACTACATTTATACGTCATGTTCCGTCTCTGTATATACGCATGTGCGCTGTAAATACTCCAAAAAAATTAGGTTATATTGTAAGGACACTACAGTGGTTCGTAAGTGACGATGTGTAGGTTTTTTTACTGACTGTACATTTGCCTTTCATGGCACTGAGCTTTATAGGAGTATTTTCCGCGAGTTTGGGAAAATTTTGTTGTCAAGATGCCATGTTAATCTCAAGTAGGTTTTGTGTAAATTTCCAATTGTAAACACTTCTTATTTCCTTGCTTCTTTATCGATAGGCCCGCGTAAATGTGGGCTAACTCTGAATCAGAAAGAGCTGTGAAAATTTCCTGGCAAGGCTTGATATACCATATTCGTATCCTCGATAATTGGATTGCAACTAGCTGACATCTGAGGCTAACACGGGAAGTGTCTTCAAATGCAAACGACATGAATCTTTTTTTACGATTTTCCCTCGCATAAGCTTCATTTCAAGGTAATTCCTGTCCAATACCGAGAATGCGAATTTGGGCAATTAATATGCAATGATAGTTGTAGTTGCAAAATCGGACATAATAAATCAAGCGAGAAAATTGTAAATATTAATTCAACAACTAATATAAAAAAAATTGTAGAATTGAATGAAAAAACATTGCAGAACGAGCTCTTAAATTCGCCTTTCTCTTCTGAAGGTCGAGTTACAAAGCCAGTGACTGGAAAGATGACAGTTCTTTTATCCGACTTCCCAAGTTGTTTATGGAACATTTGAGAGTTTTGCAAATTTGTTAATGTGATTGTCTATCAAAAGAACCCCTAGGTGTTGATACAAAGACAGTCTTATAAAATATTAGCACGACTTGCGGACCTGTTTGCAGGTTTGTAGTTTATTGAGACCTTGTATTATAATTCAGAAGATTTTTTGACCCGGTTTTTCTTGTACGTTTTGTGATTATTTATTTTAATTGATATCGTGCAAAGAGATTGAGTGTTCACGAATTTGAAAGTAGTTCAAACACACGGTAAAAGATTTCTGGTCAGGTGACAATAAAACATTGACTAAAACGTTGTGAGTTAAATTACCCTTACAGTTAGTCCCGGCCCACCCCGGATATAACCAAAGTCGTGACAAATAAACAGGGATTTATTTGAAGCGGATTACAATTGAGGATCTTGGACAGTGCTTTGCACTTAGCCTACGTCTGGAAATTCCGGATGGAATTGTTGAGGAACCCCTTTAGAAATTTTCCCACTTTAAAACGAAGCGCCGGAATATGTCGTCCAATCTGGTCAAGCACGAGAGACTCTGAGAGAGAGAGAGACTCTGCACACACTCCTTGCCCCAAAAGAGCCAAGATCTGCAAGGCTCACCCTGTTCAGGAAGATGAACTTCTAGCGAGAAGTCCCGTTTTTCAAAGTTTTCGATTGTTCTTTTATACAATTAAACGATAACAGAGCACTCGAGGGTTACCCAGAAGTTGAGTTGTCTTCAGTAATTTTGCAAGTTTGGGACGAAAATCTGCGGTGCTCAGTGTCAGGTAGAATGAAGTTCACCATCGACTGGAACTTGTTCACACACACTCAGGAGAACTATGGTATGGAAAGAGCGGCCTAATTTATTTGTTTGTGATTTACTGTTTTGGAGAAATTGTCATTGAATTCAAACGCGTGCGTACGATCAATCCGGAACCAGAATTACTGTTGGATAGCCATGTGAGATAACGAGTGCACACCAGTAATGACATTAAAGTAATGAACAAATTGAACTTTTATTTTATTCTCCAAGCTTTCATTTTATTATAGTCCATGTGAAGGGCAATGCGTTGGAATCAGCAAGCCTAGTTAGGAGGTATACAGTACTTCAAAGTATTTTTTCTGTACGTGCTGTGTACATCAGTTTAGACACACATCTGATTATCACTTTCTGCCATGAGGGACGACTATCCTAGAGAACACGACGTATATTTCTGATCCTCGCTCACCAATCAAACGTTTCCACGTCAGACGTCACGTTGCTTAGAAACAATGACGCTGATGTTCATTTGAACAAGGTGCTTGTACTGGGTGTCAGCTGGTTTGTGATTCCTCCGTAGGAATTGTCGAACTGATCTGGTCCGTAGTTGACAAGTCGTCATCTATTTCTTCTCCATCCACTTTAGGAGTAAACAACTCCACATCAATGGGATTGCGGAGGCCTGAAAAAAGAATACATACTCTGTTTAAATTGGTCGAGTGGTACATAACACTGAGTTTTCGTTTCTCAATAGAAGAACCCGTAGTGTTGCATCCGGTCGGTGGTCAAGTGATCCACTTAGCTGTTTATCAACTTAAAGGTGATAAAGCAGCGAGTTTTCAAAGCGTTAGCTTTCGACCAAGCTCAGTCACTTTGCTCAATCCTTTTGCTCTGACGAGGGGCTATAATTCGAAATTTCAGTTTTGCAAACTTGCTCCTTTTATTTTCCCTTGAGAACTTCAAGTTTCTACTCCGCTGTGTGGTAGAGATGTTGTTAATGAAATCGGGATATCTAGGGTCCTGCCAATAGCTGGATTTGCTCTCGGTTGTCCAGTGTCTAACGTTGTGCTCATTCTCTGGGTATTTTTATCTATTTTTATCGCAGTCTGTTAGCTTTCAACACAAAATGTGCACAATCACATCCACGGGCACCTTTTTAACATTGCAGCAGCGGTTATACTTCAGACTTTACACTTAAGAGCATAATAAAAGCTAAACGCTTACAAAGTGCTTTTTCCACAAGGCTTCTGTGCTGCTTCTCTTCCCTTTTAAACTTGGCCTGAAAAGTCACAAAAGCATCGTAAGTAATTTAAGGTCCACGGGAAAGAAATAGAGGGAGGGGTGAGTAGGGAAGGAAAGTATGGTCCACGTAGCCGGGAGGTAGCGTGCATAACCTTGAGAGAGTATTTTCTAACTCCCCTTGGATGAAATTCTAGTTCCAGGGTTACCCGGTATTAAATTCGACCTGGGTGGACCTTTGAGAGTGTTACTAGTGTCTTGCCCAAGAACAGAACGCAGTAACCCCGGGCAGGCTTGAAATCCAAACTGTACTCCGCAACTCCCACTCCAAAATATACACACTCGACACTGATTTTTTTTAATTGCCAACTAAAAAGAACTAAATAACCGCGAACCTTAAGCTCCCTTCTTTTTCTGCTCGGAAATAGTGGCCCCATTAGACTGAAATCGGTTCCAACTTGACTGAGCGCCTTGTAAAACTTCTTTGTTTCTACAGACAAGAAAAAAACAGTTTTATTTAACCACCCTATTTTTTTTCTTCCTGAAACCTTATGAGGCATTTAACTACAGAACACAAGTTTCTATAGGTACAGTCACTAAACCATGTGGCATACTGCAAGAACACTGGCGAGAAAATGCGCAATCAATCACGATAACTTACCAGAGCTAAACAAAACATTATCATGAGCTGAGAGAATGATTCCAGTGATTTATCCAGATTATTCAAATTACAGTAGACCCCTGCATTAACATTAACATTATATTTCTTATGAGACAGGATTGTTGCGGGAAATTCCTCTGACCCCTTCCTCATCCACTCCGACCCCGTCCCATCAAAAATAGAATGCTCCGTCCCTAACGAAATTTCACTGTTACTCTGTCACGCAACCCATCATTCCTGTTTATGTAACGCACCCTCAAGCGTCCATCGCTCCACTTTCCTATGCTTCAAATAAGCGCCAAAGCTCACAGCGTCAGCATCCTCATAGACAACTTCACTGCGGGAGATACACAGAGGTCGCATTAAACTTGAGTTACACCATGTTAGAAATACAAATGGAAAGGAAACGGAGTTTTTTTTCGAACCATTACCTGGCAATATAGGCACGTAAGGCGTACATAGAAATACAGCTGCTTACCTATCATCGAGGGTGTTTTCAGGTGACTTGGGAATTAGAAGGCTGCAAAAAAAAAGAGAACATTGAACTTGTGCTCGCTTCAAGTTCGTGAAAAATTAACTCACCTCTTAGCTTCATTTATCAATAATATCATATGCAAAAGTCGTCTCAAACCTCTGACATGTTCATACTGTTCATATTGTCATACTCTGTGGCTATTCTTTCATTTTTGCTGCTTTGGTGTCTCGTTTGTGACAAAAGTTAAAGATTTTCATTTAAAAAGCAACCTTGGTTGGAACATTACATGGCTAATCAGATTTGAACATGCAATGCTTGAATTTCTCTATGTAAACATATGATTTTCCTATTTAAATTATCGTTTTGGAGGTAGAACCATGATAAAAATTCCAAGCAAAAGTTCACTCAAAATTGCGACAAAAGCAATCTAACTTTAGTATAAATCTACAAGCGTTTTATAGCTAATACTGTTCTCTGATTGGCTACACTAATCAATATCTATTCTGCGTAGCTTAGCTGTGCGCTTTCTAACAAAATCCCGGCGCTTCTTTACATTTTTGAATTATCTGTGGAAAGGATTTAGATAAAGTTCTCAGCGACTATTAGATTTAGATTATTCACTCTTATTTAATTTCTATTAGGGAGGCATGCTTGTAGCTAGAATAAAAATCGATAGAAATCTTGAGTTCATAATCTAACTGTTAATTAAAACAAATAATAAAATTAGGTGGATTTGGTTCACAGTACCATAGTTTAACACAAATAACTGTACCTTTCCTCGTCCAGGATTATACTTCCATCAGCAGCAAGTTTCACACGCGGTGCAACAGCTGCACCATCAACACTGTCGTCATCCACACTGGGTTCTTTGCTGTCTGCTGACTTTGTTTTATCTGGCGATCCACAAATGGACGCTGGATTTCTTACTGAGCCTGTCTCTTCCTCTGACTCTTTGTCTCTACAAAAGGAAAGGCAGCTTTCTGAACGGGATTTCAAAATTCTGCAGAGGATTGCAGACGTGATGGTGTATCCATGGAACAATCTACTATGTGATCTACATGTACAAGTCTGACCGATAGCATGTTAAATGAAAAATTGTACTAAATTTATAAGGAAATAGTTTACATAAAACTGCAACAAAAGTGACACGAAATAGACACACTTGTGAGCAACTTCTTTGTTCTTACCACATTTTGACGTCATCCGTAATCTATTACTGAACAGATGTACGGTAACATGGAATCTATTCGTAAATCAAAATGTGATTGCCACTGAGACAAACAATGATCTACTTTTCCAGGACAATAAGACAGAGGCTTTGGCACACCCTGCAAATGTGTTACACACTACCATTAGTGATACAAAACTTACTGTGAATTATTTGTGTTTTCCTTCTTTTTTTGGCTTTTGTTAATTTCATTCCCCTTCTTCCTTCTACCTGTCGTACTTGATCTACAAACAATGTAAACAAGTTGAATCACAGAGGAACGTTCATTACATATAATATAAATATATAGTGTTAAGATGAACATATATAGTATTAAGAGAACATGATTTTGAGAAATTAAAATGTGAATGCTTAGATCATAAGGAAGTACTCTTTAATTTTGACAAATGGCAGGAACCCATCAGCTAGCGAGGAAATGGATTTTAAAATGTCAAAACATACATGCATAACAGCTTTCTGGGGATCACAATTAATGAAAGGGAATGGTCACAAGTGAAACCCAACAAGTTCTTTGTTGTATGTGTTTGTTTGTTTAATTGCCCTCGACCGTACACAAAACACAGTTGTTGTTTACTACTGACTGAGAAACTAACCAACAGAAACATTTTGCTTAATACGTAATTCATGCATACTGTACAAGCACATAACAAAAGATTGTTCAAGGTCATGGACCATCCGACATAAGTTGTAACATCTTTGTCTACTCCTTTGATGTTTTCCCAACTTCATAACCATTCCCACCTATTAAATCTGGCAAGGCCTCCTGTTAGACTTCAACATTCGATTTTTGTGCAAAAAGATTGGTTGTGATGATGAATCACAGGTTTTAATAAAAGCTGGCCACTGGAACACAGCATTAACAGGATCAAGCAAATTAAGATAGTACTTGATTCCTCTCTGAAACTGATAACCTTCAAGACAAATGGAGCTATTACCAGTTTTGACTGTATGGTTAAAAACTAATAATAATTTTGAGATCCTGTATTAATGATACATACGTCATGGGGTTGGTCTTGGGATTGAAATAAATCAAATGTTGCATAGTCATGTGACTTGGATCAGAGGGTTCTTTTAGCTTATGGGGTCTGCCACCTCTCTTTCGCTTGAGGCCCTGCAAAGAAAATCACAAGTCTGATAAGGTTACGCAGTAAACCAATATACTAAGTGACAGCGGAAGGAACAGGCATACCAAGCTTGAGCCTCGCCTGTCTATCCCCTCTTACAGAGTCATTGACGAGGACAGTTTATTTTTAAGTAATACCTACTACCTCACATACACAGTTAACAACAGTCTATTGGATGCTTGAAGGTAAGAGAAAGCATTGACAGTCATAGGCAACTTGGACGAAGAAGCAGGTCAGAAGCAACTATAGTATATTGAACACTTGGCTTCATATATAGAGTAAGAGCATGCCATTTACTAAAAAGTACTAATACAGGAAGGACAAGCTCAGTGTGGTACCTTCTTTTTAAACTCTTCTTCTTCTTCATCTTCATCATCATCATCATCCTTGTCGTGAATATCTGGTACATCAACATTGGGCATTGCATGGTCAGCATTTTTTTCACCCTCTGATAAAGTACGCAATCTCTTGTTTCGGCTTCCACCCCTCTCTAGAGAACTTTTTTCCTAAAATGATCAAATATGACTGAGATAAGTTTGAAAAAGGACAAATACACATGCTGACTTTATAGTGGAGGCTCTCAGGTCATGCTCCCTCAGTTGAAATCTGGAAGTCCTAAAATTCAACTTAAGGACAGCGTTCTGGGCATCGAATTGACTACAAAAAATGAAGCAACCTTGAATGCACTGGGCATTTATAAGGTACATGTTTGTTGTCTTTAACAAGTCCATTAACTTCCATTCACAAAGTAACAAAAGCAGTGAACCATTTCCAAGCTTGTACATAATAATGCAATTATTTTTATTAATAAAGGCACTTGAACAAAAATTCAAAACCCAGTCAGAAAGTAATGCCAGCACACAATAAAACAACAGGCTTTCTTATGCATTTTTCACATGAAATTTGGTTTGAGCAGCACTGCATCTAGCAAGGTACCGGTAATTAAGTACTAACTTACATTTGAGTGGCCTAGATCTTTGCGTGGTACATCTGCCTCCTCTTGTCTGATCTCTGGTATATCAGGATTTTTATCTACATTTTCCTTGGACACAGAAGAATGGCGTCTCCTTGCGGCTGACCCCAGATTTGGCAAGACTCGCTTGCGGCGCAGTAATGACGGAGTTGCTCCACCATCCACAGGTTGTGTTGCAGCATTGTCAGAGCTAGTGTTCTTATTTTGTACTTGGGATGGTTTTATAACTGCATCTTGTGCTACTGGTTGAGATCTTTGCTCAGTGTTTGTAAGAGAAGGAGGACTTGCTAGTGTTGAGTTTCTCTCTTTGAGTGAGGGAGACTTGAGCATCTTATCACTCGGTAAAGCTGCAAGGCAATGCATAAATGAAGACTGATCATGTTTAACAGGAACAATTTACGTTACCTACATATAAAGAAAGAAAAACAATGTGCGGGAAAAAAACATTGTTTAAGATTTTAAATAGCAAACTAACCTTGGACACTCTTCAAACAGCTTCATTTATTTTGCACCACTAACCCATCAATTGCTTTAAAGTCACCCTCACTGCCTTTCATTACACATAATGCTCAACGCTAAGTAACTGACAAGCAATTCTCTATTGATCTTAAAACTACCCTCTTTCTTTCTATCTCCCGACAAGATGATACATTTTAGTATGAATTTTCCCATTTATAATAACGCTGATTCACGGTTGTTAAATTTAGTTGACGCAAAGCATAAGACACTGGCTACCTCAAGCATTTTCACCAGATACTTCTTGTATTCCAAATTTTATCAATACACAAGCCTGTTTCACTAAATGTAATTGCAATCTGATCTTTTTGAGGAAGTAAATAATTAAAAGGATAGCACGCTGAGGCAGCAAAAGATGCTGTCTTCTCTTTCCATAGCCCGGAAGGCTAGATTGCAGAGTACCCGGTCCACCTTTTTGGAATCCTTAAATGCTGCTAATGCAATCCCTCTGTCAACATGGTCTACAGTGTACATAACCACTGTATACAAGCATCATGGAATGTGCCGCTCTACATAACCTACGTAATTTACACACATTATGCCTAGTTCTTACGCTGACCGCTGAGCCAAACAAGCCAGTAAAAATATGAGACTGCGGACCGTGGTAGCAGTTGTTTTCAGTATTTGGTCAATTTCAAAATCAATCTCATGTGAAATGTTACTGGTCTTGGTCAAATGTATTTTCAATGAAAAGTTGAAAGAAGTTCTGGGGAAGCACCCCATTCCCTTGTGCAGAAGTGGGTGTTCCTCTCCTGCACCCCAACCGACAGGGCCACCCTTCTCGCAACAAGATAGTGCTCTGGCTACTTTACAAGTTCGTCCTACTACTTTTTTTGAATTTGAAAACCCAACCAACAGGCCATATTAACAGAGCTCTTGTTCAGACCAGAATAAAGTGGTCATATTAGCAGGTTGGACGTAAGGTTGGGTTCCACTGTACTTCATTTCAAACTCACCTGTACTACTGCTAACTGTGTCAGCATCTGATTGCCCATCTTGTTCATCTAACACCAATCTCCTTGACAACTGGTCATCTTTATTACTGGCAGGGTCTTGAGAGACCAAGTGACTTTCATCATTCGTAGTTGCAACAGACAAATGCTTAGCTTCAGACACTGCTTTACTTTTACTGGTGGCATTTGGTCGAGAGCGGAGCACTGAGGTCACAGTTGGCTTGATCCGTGACCGTCTCTGGGATACCACAGCAGGAGTGGACGATGACGAAGGTGTTGGTGTTTTGAATGCTGTTGATTCGGTATCAGTTTGCTTTGATTCAGTGTTTGATTCTAATGATTCTGAATGGGCCACCCCTATAACAGTAATTAAAGTGTGTAAAGCAGTTATCAATAACAACCTAAAAATATACATGTATCAAAATAGATGTCATAATTAAACAAATGTAAAACCAATAAATATATCAAAGTTAATCAGAAATAGAGAGCAAAGGAAACCAATCATTCAGTCATCGCTAACAGTTCTTCCATCAGTAATTTGAATTTCCTAAAGAATTTCCCAAAAATGCCCACTTGCTGGAATAGGGGTACAGACTTAGGGGGGAGGGGCAGTAGTGGTTATGCTCATGATTCAGGCAACAGCACTTGGTAGATAACATTCCAAAGGTTTTTAAGGTTTGTACGCTACATTGTCCTTGCCAAAACTGGACTTAATTAAATGATATGAGCGATACAAGTATTCTGTCTTGGAAAAGCTATAGATATATTCTGTTATGTCGAGTGTGTATCATGAAAAATCCACTATATGGACCAGTTTACATCATTCATCATTACCATTTACATCATTACCAGTTTCCATCAACAAAGCAGCGAAAACTGCATCAAAGCAAATGAAGACCATGAACTCAAGAGCTGTTATGACTGGCTTCACAACGAGCAATTTCAAAAATTTTCCTTGAAGATTTTGTACATGGAAGAAAATGCAAGGATCAAAGTAATTTGTGTTGGAATTAAAATAGTTTCATCAAAGGTCAGAATTATGAACGTTTTTATTTTCAGTGCAATTAGAGTGCGCTTGTATTCTGATTTAAAAACTCACACATTAGGTTATTCTATGATTCTCTTTAGACAAGAAGGTCATCACTTTTTTAAGTCTGAAGGTAATCACTGCCCTAAGTCTAGAATCTACTAGCCTGGTACTGTCCTTGTGTACCGATATACAAGAAGTAATACAAAAGACCCAACAATACACCAGTACCACAGCTAAACAAAGGCTTGTAAAGTAAAGCAGTACAATGGTCATATCAATGTATGAGGACACAACCACCAGTACTACCTCAAAATCCATTCACCTTGAGTTAGCCTACGAGTAGCCGTACCAACCAACCTTATCCACACGGCTACACGTAGGCTACCCTGAGTTATCAGGCCAATTTTGAACAATATCAGGACAAGAAGTGGTCATTAACATCAACAGATCCAAACACGATGTGGTGAATGACAATTGTACTGGGCAATTCTTCCACTCTACTGTGTCTTGAGAAGTCTGATCAGCTCAAGAATTATGAGAATTGTTTGGAAAATTCCTCAAAAAAACTTCTGGACTCTTTTGCTTACAGCAGTACGCATTTTCAATATCAAAGAGAGACCATGTGTACTCAAAGCATCCGCAATCAAGTGTTGATCAATACCGTTGATTGATACCCTTGATCGACATCTGGATCAACATTTGCTCTGACGAAGGGCTAACGCTCGAAACGTCAGCTTTATAACTCATTACGGTGGCCAATTTACATTTTCAAC
>OMLO01005192.1_pt1 | contig 10912 bp, 7 predicted proteins | sample 1674811 | NCBI WGS metagenome assembly OMLO01 (sample SAMN06265003, study PRJEB25207) | coral metagenome | isolation source: Coral host | place: Mexico:La Bocana,Puerto Morelos, Mexico | collected 2008-11-13 | reverse complement strand
TCTTAAGAAGACTTACGAATAAATCGTTAAAACAGGAAGTCTTCTTGTCATTTTTTTTCACGTAGCGCGTAATAAATGAAAATGAAACAGTCATAAGTTGCGTCTGCTTGATCTGTTTTTATTCAAGGCCCTTTTTAATACCCGAATGAAGATTTTCCTACTTTCATATACCTAAACTTGTGAAATCCCTACCCTTTTATATACCTGAAGCCTGGAAGGTACCCCCTTTCGGGCGGAGCCTCCCCGTATAGGCCATTATAGGGAGTACCCCCCCCCTCGGGGTCATAGGAAGGACAGGAAACGCTCGCGCTCCGTGAAAAACTGTGACCGAGGTGTTGCGAGGTGTGCATTTTCAAGTCCGAGGTCACAGTTTTTCACTATACGGACCGACCCTAAGCCGGTAAATAAGTTATTTATTTTTTTCCAAGCTCTCAAACGAAAAAAAAAAACTCGCAGAAAAAAAACTCACGCAAGCGTTACTGTGACCGTGGTCAGACATAGGAAAATCCGGACCGCGCTAAGAACCAATCAGATTGCAGGATTTGTTACCGTGCCCGCTTGGAAAAAAATAAAAGTGTTTATTGGTCTTATTCGCAAGGTAATTCCTTTCAAGTTATTTTTAGATCAATGTTGTAGTTAAAAATTAAATTCAGGTAAAAATAATTTTAACCTAGTTAGATTCTCAATTTCCTTTGTTTTCGAACCGCAATTATTCATAATCAATGAATAAGTTGGGTTAAGAGACAAAGGAATTTAATTTTTACCTGAATTTAATTTTTAACTTTGGAAATCCCAGGATGTCTACCAATAGTCAAACATGTGACCCGGACTTTGATCACGTGGATAGCCCACGCGGCTGTGTACGCCTTTTCATCCTCCACTAAACATCCACGCGACGCGCGTGTCAACAGTATATTTTGGGGTAGGAGAGGGCGGGGGTGGGGGTGAACTCACTCTCCTTTCATTCTCTTTTGGAGGCTTCAAATCATATGCTCATATCACAGCTAGAATATTCGACATTTTGAACCATGGCATACCCATTAAGAAAAAGTCGTTTATATATATTCAAGAGAAATTATTATCATTTATTCAATTTATTTTAATTAAGAGAACTTCACGGTGCAATCCGCGAGAAAATTATGAGATTGTTTGCACGACATTATTAAATTAATAGGAAATGGAATTATTCCTGCTAGTGGAACTAAATTATCTGCTGCGTGGAAATAAAATAGAAGTGTATGGGATTTCGTCAATCCATTTTTAGTGCGTGCTTGCGAACCAGCGTCATTTTGGCGGAAAAAACGCGGCCACAGTCTTTTTTTAATGCCACGAGTTTTTAGGAAACTCGTAGTTTCTAAGACAGATTCTTTTCACATTACGAGTTCGAAATCGCGTAACCATCCTCAAACAACCTAACCTCGGAATTATTTTGTTCGTAAAGTTAAAAAGCCAGTCTTCTCTAATTCATATGTTTTTTGTTATTTCGTTTGAAACTTGCGATCTAAATTTTATACACACTGTACTGGGACCTAAAGGTCTATAAACTAGGAAAGCGCGCGCAGCTTATGATGACGTGACATTGCAAAGTATCGTGACGTTGCTTGAAAGAGTAGGGGTCGGTGTTGAGATTCCACTTTCAGCCCACGATGGAAAATTATGAAGATCAAACATTGGAACACCATAAGCGTGAACGCAAATCGTCAACACTGTGACGGCCAGGATGTTCATTCCAACGCCAGCTTTTGCCTGAGGTACAAATAAAAGGAAAAATTAAGACTTACTCATCAATGGACCATTTTACAATAACTGCAGAAATTCTCGCGCGCTCATTGGCTTATTTTCATTGTCAATAAGAAGACAGGCACATAATTTATAATTTATGCGATGTGAAAACGAGCGAGAGCGGACAATTTAACAATTTATTATATCGCGTCGTGGAACCACAGCTACTTTGAAAATGGCCGTTTTTATACTAGAGGACGAATTATCCGTCTGGACGAACTTGGGCCAACATTTGTAGTTCGTCTGGTTATGCGTCTCTAGTATAAAGACGGGCACAAGACGCATCATACGTTTAGACGAACTATCCTTGGTTATGCGCCTTGAACGACGCACTTCGAAAGATAGTTCGTCCAGACGGATAATGCGTCGTCTAGTATAAAAACGGCCAATGCTATGACGACATTCATGATCATAAGACAGACACATGAAAAACTGACGTCACTATATTAAATCGTCAGAGCAACCAATAATTAATCAGAAATCATTAGAACGTAGTCTTGGACTGCGCTTTCTTTTTAATTTGTTTTTACAAATGGAAACTCTTATAAAAAAAACAAAGGTCGAAGTTTCCCAACCCAATTTCTTGAGTCTGAAGTTAAAGAGAACTTCTCCGAGATCCAAGCACTATTGAGAGACTCGTTCTTTCTTTAGTTTCTCAATCAAACAGAAAAGATTTCAAGGATTTTGTTCTTTTCTAAGTACTACCTTCCCAGTTCCATACCCTACTCTAAAAATTTTTACTCACTTTATTCTCTACCCAATATTTGTACTGAATTTCTTCTTCAAACTTTAAAGCGTCAAGTTTCATCACATTTAGCTCATTAGAGTCAACTGAAACTGACGGTAATTTTGCAGAAATAACTCAATACATTTTGTGTGCGTTTTTATATGTAGAGGTAATGCTGGAAAGCCTATTAACGGCTCAAGTAAATTTGTTATAAATTCATAATTCAAGACTCCTTCCGCTTTAGGTGAGTAATATAGTAAATTTGCTCCATTTTATACGCGTATAATATGCAGAATTTACCCCAGTGCGAAATAAATTAAACCTCCGCATCCTAGTTTGACACCTATCTATATCGCTCGTCGTATTATCCCAAATAAGAACTATTTTCCCTAAAACGATTAAAAAGATATTCACGAGCTCACTCTCTTCCCACACTATCGCTATAATGAGCCATACATACCATGTCTTTCACTTGAAGATGTCCACCAGCGAACACTATGGCATTTGGAGGTGTAGCAACAGGTAACATAAAAGCGAAGGAGCAGGAGATGGCAGCAGGGAGCATAAGGTAATACGGGTGAACATGAATTTCCTCTCCCTGAAAAATGAAGGGTAAGAAAGGGCAAAAGCTTGTGTTGTTTCTCTTCATCTCCCACCCTCGCAGAATTTTACTTAGTTCGAAAATCAAAAAGTAACAGTATATTTCTCTCCATCCTGCATTTGGTCTAATCCCCTAGATTCATACTTGGCCAACATAAACCACAAAGCATTTCATTAAATTGTCCTCGCAAAGGTTCACGGATACAAAATTCTCTACTGCATGACTCTAACTCCCAATCTGAATCTGAATGCATTGTTGCCTGTACGTTGTTTCTCAATCACATGGTCTTTAAATAAATCTCTTATTACGCAAGGTTGCTTGGAACCGTTCTGGGGGAATATCAACCCTCGGTCTTTTCTTCAAGGGGCTCGTTGCGCTCCGCCTGTACTGTCAAGTCTTGAAGCCAATTTTGTCCCAAAACGGGTCTCGCTACTGGTTGATTATAGTGGGAGAGGCGCTATGAAGGAAACAGCACCATCACTCCGCTCAGCACTCGATTCACGGTCCAGCATATATGACTACGTACCGTTTCTCACATTTAGAACAACACAAGCTGGGAAAAGAACTCACCAGAGAGGCCAAAATTGGTAGAAAGATGGTGGCGGTTGCAGTGTTTGAGGTAACCTCTGTGAAAGTGGTTATCATGACACACACAATGATAACGATGGCATAACTTGGAATGGCGTCAAGATTAGCCAGCTGTGAGCCAACCCACTTGGACAGACCGGACACCTGGTGATATCATAAATAAAGAGTAATGTTGAGTTCCTTGTGGAAGTTTTTCAAACTTATTAATAATTTATCAAGTTTGAATGAAGGGATATTATAACCGTGACAGTGTTTTAAGGTGGCTCCATAAGGTAATCATTTATGGTGTTGCGCGCGAAAGTGTTATGTTGGAATGCTGTTTTTGAATTCGTGTGTTTACCCAGTCCTCTCAAACTTGTCAAATGTAATAAGCAATGATTAAATAGTGTTTTAGTATCATCTATGTTAAAATTTTGAGTTTTAGTCTTAAATTAAAATCAATGCGTTTTTTGCTGTTTTTATGGCTTTATTTCTTTATATCTTGAATTTCCTTCGGTGAAATCTTCCAACATTTTCACAGCACATCGCACCCAGCGAGATACTGACGAATTTTAAACACGAAAAAACTAAGGTTTGTAAAGGCAGTTTTTTCGATTTTTTCAAATTTATGTCTTTTACCACTGCCAAAATACTGGTTTATAGATTTCCCTGGAAAACGAGCTCCGACTAAAGTAAAATATTTATTAACAGTCTGCCAAATGTTACGGAAACTCGAGCAAATTCACTGTCAGTTTTGCTTTTTGTGCTCATATTGACGCAATAAAATATCGCAAAACACTGACGTTTCCCTTTGAGCGCGCGCAGATTACTTGAACTTTCATCCCCAGCGCGCGTCCGATCGTAAAACTATAGGGAGCAGAGATTTTTACGATAATTTTTTCTCTGATTTCTCCTTAGTTTTAGTTTCGACTGAGAAGATATATCAATCACTCAAGACAGTGCTTGACCATATTTCCAAACACCTTGACTTTTGTCAAAAATAATCCGCTGCGCGTCGTATTTTCAACGTTCTTCTCGCTGTTTAGAAATGTGGTAAAATATGACCTTGCTTGAATCCATCTCAGTTAGCTTCAATTCCAACTATCACATTGTTCAAATGGAAATAAGCATTCAGTGTGAAGAAATGACAAAACCGCGACACGTGATGACGTATGGGGTGCCCATCCTAATTCTATTTACCTTGCAAGCTTCTGCCAAAGCAAACCCACTGCCAAGTAAGATGACAATATTCCAAGGAAACTTTCTTGACATCTCTTTAAACTCCAGAAGGCCTGGTGGCGGTTTGTTCACTGCATGATAAAACAGTGTCTGTTAGAGCCGGAGGCTTGTTAAAATAAAACCCAAAGAGCGACAGTACGACTATCTTTCCGAAGTCATACGGCAGTCGTATGGTGTGGTACGACTGCAGTACGACATTTCTAATATAGCAGACGTACACTGCACCGGCTGAGTGCGACTGTAACAAGACTGTCACACAAATGTGGTACAACTTTCAATGCCACTATTGCACGACTGCTGTACGACTGCAGTGCGATAGTATGTCTGCGGAACGACTGCAATACGACTGCATAACGATTATGGCAGAAATTCGGTATGACTACAATGTGACGATGGCACCACTGCAGTACGAGTGCAACACGACTATATAGCTCGACTATGACACGAGTACGGTACGACTGCAGCACGAGTATATGGCATGCTTGTGACAGGACTGCGGTAGGACTGCAGCACGACTGTGTACGACTGCATAACGAGTATGACACAAATTCGGTATGACTACAATGCGACAATGGCACCACTGCGGTACGAGTGCAAAACGACTATATAGCTCGACTATGACACGACTACGGTACGACTGCAGCACGACTTTTGTACGATTGCGTGCGATTATGACATGACTAGCTAAGGATACGACTGAAGTACGACTATAGCACGATAGTAGTACGACTGTACCACAACTAGAATACAAGTGCCGTACGATTGAAGTGCAATAAATGGCACGACTGCGGTTCGACTGGGATAAGACAGCAGTGAGACTATACAACGACTGCGTTCACAACTACCGACTGACTGCCATACGATTGCAGTGTGATAAGGCACGATTGCTACACGACTGGGATACCACCGCAGTACGAATATGGCACGACAACGGTACGACCAAGCTGTGACAGCCCAACAACTCACGACATTATCATGCCAATAAGCCGATGGAGGAATGTTTTATTTAGATATTCATGGCTTACCTGAACCATCAGGAGCATAAATTCTTGGCCTTTTTGAGGGAAACACGAACAAGGAGAACGAAATAAACATGGCCACAGTGGCATCTCGAACAAAACTGTAAAGAGTAAAAAGTAAAGCAACGAAGAGGTTACGATAACCTTTGAATGAAACTTGGAAATCTCGACAAATACTTACTCTTTCTCAAATATTATGGCCCATCCTTTCATGAATTTTGGATCGCGAAAGAGCCACAGTAAGGCCAACAAGATGAAATGACCAAGGACAGCCTTCTCCGCGAATCTGGAAACACAACAGACTAAATTATTGTTTATTTGCAAAAGTGTTTTCCTCTTTATTAATAAGTTACAAATAAGTAAACTTAAATTATTTAGCCTTGGCTGGTTTTCATGCAGGCCCTTTATCCTGTTCGAATTAGAATTTGGGAATGTTGGATTTTGTGGCATGGAGGGAGAAAAACCGGACAACCTGAAGAAAACCCGGGAAACGCTACGAGTCTTTCCTTTGCACAACGATTGTTGGTGGTTGAATTTTTACTTAGAAATAAGGTTTTCAATAGTTCAAGAAAATTACATTCAAGTTTTAAACCGTTTTGAGTCTTATTAAAGTCTTAACTTATCAGAGTCGTGGAAACTGGCCTTAAAGGTTATATGTCGGCTTTTTATAAAAAAGAAAATGTTGGCATAATATACCACAAAAAAGAGTAAGGCCAATATTCAGCCATCTTGACCAGAAAAACTTGGTCAATAAAGGATTTACAAAACAAGAACACCATTTTCTTGCACGGCACTGCGGGCAATACCGAACGGCCATCTCGCCCGATCGGGTAACCAATCGCAGTGGTTCATCTTGCCTGCTCGCGTAGCTAGACATGAAATACTGTCAAGTAGTTCTTACGACATGGGTCCCAGAGCTCTGTACTGATCCACCAAAACCTGCTTGATGGCTTTCGTTGATTGATTGTCCTTCTGCCGTGACCTCGGCGACTTACGGAAACAACAACAGAAGCACTTGTGGCAACACTTGCGGAAACTAAGCAGATGAAAGATGTAAATCGACATAAAACACAATACATTTCATTTGTTAAAACAAGAAGCACACGAAAATTCCAATGCGGGGATCCCAAGTCACTGGAAGACTAGACCCCAGTCTGCGCACATCCCCTCAATCAAAACACATAACACAGAAAAGATAAATTTTCAGTTCGGAAAAGAGATATTCGTCTGTTACGATCTTGTAAATGTTGCTTTGCCCGTACATTTTTAAAAGAGACTTTTCGATAATTATTACCATGGACACATCAACTCCCTTTTAATTTTGGACAAAATGTCAAGAAATAAAAATGCATTCCGTATCCTTTAGTCAATAATTTTTCTTTTTATTTAGTGATTTTTTGTTTGCAGTGTTTTTTTATTTCTACTCCAAGTAAAATCTGTAACAATGGTTCGATCATATGTCAGTCGGGACAATGTCCCTTCACCCATCCTTCAAGGGCGTATATGTTTAACTCTGACTGTAAAGTGTCAACATTGGAAGTGACCTGATTTATTCTCTCTACTGGGGTGTATGGTTAGACATAAACTATAATTAAATTGACTTTGTGAATTGTGTGGTGAAATAAAAATACATATATAGATAACTTATTGAAATCACGGAGTATAAAATAACAGTTACACAAACAATCCAAGCTTACTTACTTAAATTTGAGGTAGAGTAGCTGAATCCAGAACCATGCAACAAAAAGAAGCACCACCATTTGAGGAAAAGCGTAACCAAACCACGAGGCAAAGCTAAAACCTGGGCTTTTGGGATAGATACTGCAACACAATCAAGAAAAAAAAACACGCGTTAGATTGTCGAATGAAGCCTGACCGGCTTATGAACTGTACGCCATATTTCGGAGGCCTCGATAAAGGCTATTTTAGAACATTCACTAAAATGGCTACAAACCGCAAGCCCAATTACAACAGAAACAACAAGGAATCGACCCCACGTGGTTCTAGACATTTATTATTCCAATTTAATATTCCTCTGATATATATATGATGTAGCTTTAAATGAATCTCAGGTCAAAATGATTTCAAACTAGTTTGATTTGTATTTCCTTTCTTTAAGGAACACGGTAACAATAGACCAACAAATCAAGCAAGTTTAAAATCATTTTGACCTGAAATTCATTTTAAACTACAACATATTCGCCGATGGCCTGTTCTAGACTCTCTGTCAGTAGGGAAAATCGAAAAGGAGGACGAGCGTCTCGATCGTCCCTGATCCCGCTCGTCTCCCGCCCGCTCTTTCGATCGTCCCCACCCGAGAGTCTCGAACAGCCCATATATACGTATGTTACGCATGTCATCATGTATGGAAGATTGCATTGACCTTTTATCACCCAGTAATGTAATAACAGGATTTGCTTGTTCGTCGTCGTGTTAAGTTGAAAAGAAATATCAAAATAAATTCTTCGTTGTCAAAAAAAGTTGAAAAACTGACACGAATTGAACTAACCTCTTGTTTATATAGATTATTGGTTACTATAAACTTGGTTGTCGGTCGTTTGAGCTTAACGTATTTTCGCTTTGCTTCAATTTGAAAGATTTGAACCTGAACAAGCATTTCGAACACTTGAGGAAGGACTTATTGTTTGCCTTGCAACCTTATTGATCTGACCAAATGTCCCAAATGTATGTTGTTTATACTATTTACGATCCCAGACTCGGGCAGCAGCGTCTTAAGAAAATAGCATTAATTTATAAGAACGAGCAAAGCCCTGCATAGCAATCCGAATGAGAACTGTACGGCTCGTAGAAAATATTAGTTAACAGCCGCAATAAACTGTTCAGAATAATACAATGTATTAATTGATTCGAGAGCATTCATCTGCTCTAATCGATTCAGCGACACGCATGCAAATAACGTTCGGAAAATTACTATTGTTGTGATTTCTTTTCTCACATAGAAGGAGTTTGTTTGTTTGCTTGAGGTCGTTTAAATACTTCTGAATGAAAAGGTGTTTCTTATCCAGTATAACTGCTGTATAAAAACGAGATTTTCAAAATGTTCATCCAAAGAATTTGCTGGCTTTACGGTAATTGTTTGGTTAATGCAACTCTCTGAATATGTGGACATCACCTATTAACGGGTCAAGGGAAATCTTTCAATTTACCTCATTATGTGGATTTTCTCAAGCTCTCAAGATCCCACAGGTCATCAGGAGTTTTTTATGTGTGAGAAATTCCCTTCACTCTTATATATACTTATCTTTTCCCCTAATATTTTATATTAAGATAGTGTGACCGCAAGTTTGTTTTCGCTTCTGATCACGTGCACAAGGTGTCGCAGAAGAGCCGTGTAAATGTCATAGTAGAAAGGGAAAGGATAAGTGTCACAAAAGCCAAATCTTTGTTTGTGGGGGGCTTGGAAATTTTCCCCAAAAAATCTTCGCACAGAGAAAATGCCCAGATAATTTATCTTTATATCAGTAAAAGCTTTCAAAAGATATGTTGTTCGTTTTTTTAAAGCGCTGTCCATAATGAAAGTTTTCAGCTTAACTATTCACGATTCGACTCAACCCAATCGAAAAACAGTCAAGGTTTTATCTTTCCTTTAGAAAAAATCATTCACCATTTTCACTTAAGTTTGTTTACGGGCCTCACTCTTCGCACAGAGACTAATGATACTCATTGCAAACGTGAAAAAAAACATCCGCGTTAAAACCTCTAGGCCTCAGTTGTTTGTATTTGAATTTTGTAAAATATTGACTTTGCAGAAAACCCAAATGGAAAAGGAAATGTTAACAGCTAAAAGGACGTCGTAACGAAATGCAAATATTGCAATCTGGTATAATATAATACCACTCCTAAGAATAAGAATCATGTAAGTTATCTTTTCCGGCCAAATATGTAACTAAAATTACATACTTTGTGAATGTTCACGAAGGTACCTTAACAGTGAACTCGTGTATTAAGAAAAAACAAGCAATGTTTCTTCTTGAATCGTGTTATGAGAGTATACAGCAGTCAAACACAATAACAATAATAATAATAATAATAATGAGAAGTTGTAGTTAACACTGCTAAAGAGTACTCAATACACATTTGTGTAGAGCGGTGTATAGAATTGGGTTACTAAATGAAAACACACATGATTCACTGCAACTCTGAGTTTCGTGCTTACGCACTCATCTGCCTGATGAGTGCGTAAGCACGAAACTCAGAGTTGCAGTGAATCATGTGTGTTTTCATTTAGTAACCTAATTCTAATTATAATAATAATAATAAAATATTTTATAGCTCGACTTTCCATGAAATGATCATGCGCGCTTCACGACTAATCCTTAAAGATAAAAGTGATTGCTAAAAAATCAATCAGATCAATAAACAGTACAACTGACTTGTCCTTGACGAACGTGAAATTATTAAGGCAAAGGTTATTATGACGGAAATACGTTAACTTAAAGAGGTGCTGCAAATGTTTGACGATCTTTCTGTAATCCTTCACGACCAATTTTTAGTTATGTTGGACGCCTGATATTTATTTGTGGATCTCAGGCAGCTGAAAATCGCAACCAATAATTTAAGTTGACAGCGTAGCTTACTGTCATATTACTTACTTGGGGTTTTCCAGACCATTAATCCTGAACTATATTTTCAGTTCCGGGTTTGCCGAATCACCTCAACGGAACGGCGTTTTTTAGCAGCATTGTACGTTACAGAGTCCCTGGAGAAATTTCCTGATATTTTTATCACAAACTCGGACTGTTTTGCCATGCGTTTACCTCTGGCTTCAAACTAAATTAAAAACCCGATATTTTTTTTTTTTTGAAAATCGAAACAGAAAAATGTTCCATCAAGTAATATTGTTATTGAACACCAGAACATTTTGACAAATTGTTTACATTTAAGAGTCATAGTCTATAAGATTCAAATTTTGGCCGGCCACCTTACCTCACCGATTATGCTGAAATTTGGCATGCA
>OMLO01005191.1_pt1 | contig 10913 bp, 13 predicted proteins | sample 1674811 | NCBI WGS metagenome assembly OMLO01 (sample SAMN06265003, study PRJEB25207) | coral metagenome | isolation source: Coral host | place: Mexico:La Bocana,Puerto Morelos, Mexico | collected 2008-11-13 | reverse complement strand
ATTTAAAGATGCAGTTCCTTATTGAAACGGGTATTTTCCAATGTCATGTGCGCTTTCAGGAGGGTAGCCACAAATTGAGCCATGAAAATAACCTGGCTGTTTAGGTTACCTAGGAGATTATACTACCCAGCAGTTTGTGGGAATCATAATAAGTCATTATAAGGATCCCTCTTAAACAACCGGTATAATGGAAAGTAAGATGCGTTTTTTCTTGTGGCTCAAATTACATCCAAAAAAAGGTATAATGGAAGGTAAGATGTGTTGTTTTTTGTGGCTCAAATTACATCCATATTTAACCACAAAAAAAATCCGACGTTTTATTCTTCGACCGACTTCCAGGCAAGCTCAGATGGTGGTAGCCACACAGATGAAGAAACGTGTTCCTTGGGGAATTTTGACGTACAAACTTGGATGTGTTTAAGGTGATTGTTGACGGATTCTACCATGGTACCAGTAAATCACCATTTTTCACCACCATTTGGGAGAAAATGGGTGAAACTTGTTCCAAGCATCTCAGAAGCAAATCCAAGCAAAGGTGTTTTTTTGGGGGGAAATGCACCATGTTCATTCCATTCCTTTTCGTATAAACGTTTTTGATCTGAGATGGGTTCTCATATATTTGTGGATATTCACCCCTAAACTTGGGTATTTGGGTGAAATGAATCCTTTGTGTGACGGGTTTTTCAAATGGCTGGCTGGCACCACCAAGTATCTACGTCATCCAAAGAGGGAAGTTTTTGGCATTCCAATCCTGCGTGATTTACTCCTTGAAATTTAAGATAGATACCCAAATTAGGCATAAAGGAAATACATCTTCCAAGCTATCATGATATTTCTGGGGTGTATATAGGTCTCCAATGACATCTTGACACAGATATGATCTTCTTTCGACACTGAGCCAGCTGAGAGAATGCGAAGTTACGGAGTGTCCAATTCAACTCAAATCCATCCTGTACTTCCCAAGACGTTTGCTGCATTAACATCATTCAATCAAAGGAAAACATGGGTGTCAGGGGGTGTTCTGTAGGGTTTTGCCCGAGCCCCAATGATATTTTAACCTGTGATGTGCTCAACAATGCCTTGCAATATTTTTGTTGGACCGAGGCTGCTTCAAGCAAACCAGACTTTGTGGTGAATGTGGGAGACAATTTCTACTGGGGTGGCCTCTTGTCAGATTTCATGGGCAATCCAAGCGACATGAGGATGTAGCATTGGAACAACATATTTAATGACTGGCCTGGGAACCCTCAACCTCATTTTTTGGGGGGTTATAACCCATAGTTTTAGGGCTTAAAACCTTCATTTTTTCATGGTAGTGAGGTCCAACTGTATATGGTTAAGTTACTTTTAACTGTTCCAACAATCATGGTGAACTTTGTCCACATCCTCTGGTCGTTTTAATGGTTTCCAGTTATGTCCCTTGAGTTGTGATGATCCAAAGTGCTTTAACGATGGATTTTGTTCAACAATTGCATAAATAGTAGTTAGATGCATTTGTTTGCTTATGTAGGAATCGTGAATCGCGTGAGTTTTTGCAACGTATCATTGCTTTGTTCTCCCAGTATCCTGGTGTGAATTTACACTGGACATATGTTCATAACCATACTTGAATACAAAAAGAGGTGCATTCCAGAAGAAGGGTCACAAGAATTAATGTACATCTACTCAGCCAGTGTTGAAATTGTGGTCGAGTTTGCTGATTTGTTTTTGCATCCAGATTACCAAGTGAGAGTGTCTTTCATAGGGTCCCATACTTGGAGGATCATCCCATTTAGTAAGTGGTTAATAACCCTGGTTAGTAAGTCCCCTAAGTATGTGACGGGACATTATTTATAAATGGCTAGTAACCCCCATTTACCAAACACGTATCCTAAATGCGATGATCCTCCAAGTAGGGTCCATCCATCAAAAGCTTGTCTACTACGATAGCAGGTAAAATAAACCACTACCCTCCTAAAGTTTAACATAGCCCGTAGCCCCTGAAAAGTTACCTTCCCAATAGGAAAGTAGTCTTCCAACCATCATTTTTCACGGGCGAACTGTTAAACTTCAGGGGGGTGACCGTGACCACTTCTCCAGCATTCCCTCCTAAGCTGAAGATACAACATGCAGCATGCATTGTATTCACCACCCTTGGTAGCGTGCGGCTAGGGGAAACTGGGATGTTGTTCCAAATTTCCTTGCAGGGAAGCGTCGAAGAAAGGGAAAATCCTAAGATGGTTGTTTGAGAAGGACATCCTCCATAGATGACCCAAAACCCCATGATTGATGAAATTTGTTCTGCAGTCATGATGTTTTATCCAGATTAATGGTTTATAGTATGATTAAATGAAGCATCATTGAACCATGGTCTCATGTTTTTTCCTTTTGTTGTTTTCTTCGGATTCTTATCGCAATCCACATTGAGCTGAGGTATCAATACAGAGTGCCTCATTTGCAGGATGAACATGGCGAACAATTCACCTTGTGTTTGTGGTGTTGTGGTGGTTAGTTTTTCCCAGAAATGATGACCCTTGAAGTCTGGAAGATTGAATCGTTAGTAGGAGATTCAACAGGCGTCATTAAATGCCACCCATCTTTGGAAAAATCGAAGTTGATGCAAATGTATGGCAATTTTGTGGGATTGCCCTTATAATAGTGCTTCGTGTTGTGTTGGCGTCATATTATAATCCTCATTATTCGACCTTTTTTCAGGACTGTTTGGTGAGCTGTTTATTTTGCGAATATTCCCTTGGAAGATGTATTAATGAAACGTGGTTGCCCTCCTTGAGAGAAGAAAAGCGCGCGGTGTTGGATTTCCATGGTGATTTCTTGCCGTTGGGTGGAAGTGGAGAATCACTCAATATGCAAGTAGAATCACCCAGTAGAATTTTACTTCACAAACCTTTAGACCTCAACCCAGGACCAAAGATACATATTGAACATGGTAACATGGTACTTCGACTTCCAAAACAGCAACGGACCTGTGAAGGGTTTATGGAAACAACAACACAAAAAATCATCAGGGTGGATGGGCAAACTATGGCGCAATCATATCTGGGCAGAGCGGCTGCAAGCTGATAAAGCCATTGAGGCGATGCAAGGTGACTCCAATGACTCTCCGGTTGTTGCTTAGAGCCGCTTCATCCAACACCCCGGAATTTCGCCGTGAGATTCTAGCGTTGGCAAAGGCAGGAGGCAGCATGTCTCAACGAAGCAGGCCAACGGAAGCGTCCCCTGGAAGTTCACATGGCAGCAGTGCCAAATGTGTTGACCAAGCGCCCCAAAACAGACCCACAGTTGACCGTGCCTGGACCTATACTCCTACAAAGTAAGTGGTGGTTTTGTCCTTTTTCCAGAATCCCTCCAAGATGTCCTTGGTTCAAGTTTAGCAATGAAGTAATTTACCTATATATACCTAGATACTCAAAAAGGTTGCTAGAGCAACCTGTTTCCTTAACTGCAGACCGACTTTGTGATGTGATTTCGGATGATTTTGCAAGTTGCAACTTGATCTTACATTCAAGAAGTAAACATTGTGTATCCTGGCTATATACGATGATGGCCCGACATATATTGAAATCAAATGGTCAGCTCAAAGAAAATTTGGGAGTGAAAGCACTGGCCGGTTTTTAAGTTTGTTACAACTTATGCCCGTTCAATCTGGACACCGGCCTTAAGTTTCACAAATATTCAGAAATGAACTCCCGCAATATACATCAAATGGAAGAAGGTGATCTTGATTGAAAACTCATCCTACATGAGGAGCTTCAACATACTTCCATTCGCATCATATCCCTCCAGCTCCAGAATAGGGAACTATCAGAGACACTTCTAATGTATATGTTTGGTGTAATTTAGCTACAAATTTATTGCCCGTTTCTTAACTAGCCAGTTCTTGGTTGCGAGGAGTATACAAATAAAAGGAAGGCAGTCTTCCAATCATGGCCAGTCAGCCTACCCCCCCTTACCTTACCCCCCCAGAAATAAGGCTTCAATAGCCGGCCTTATTAAGGGAAGCCAATGGTTAAGGGAAAGCCCTCAATAAACCCACTATTTTTGCAGGGGCGAACTGTTCATCTTCGGGGGGGTTTTAAGCCTGAGTTATCTCGGGCAGTCCAACAGAGCTGATTCAATTGAATCGACTGAGGTGCGGAAGCCCAATGAATCGCATCAACATGGTGACACAACAACAATTCACAGCACCTCAGCTAACTACTGTACTACTGTGGTGTGTTTTGGGTTATCAAAAAACTCAGGGGATAAAATTTGGGGAATTTGGGAGGTCGGGGGGCTGAACAATAGGGTTATGGTTTTAAGGTTGAATATAGGAGCCCCCAGAAAATGTTCTTCAAGATGATTCATGTTTGGAGGATTTCCTCTATGGATTTCGCTACTGTAATTTTGAAAAGATGAGCGAGACAGCCTTCTAAATCCTTTATGATATTAAGTAGCAATATTGTACACTTTTTATGAAAGAAACAGAGCCAGCTGCAACGTTGTTAGCCAAAACAATGAAGAAACGCAGGTATTTTAGGAATTCTAGGGTTTTAATTCGAAGGATGGATTGTCACTCTGCACCCAAAACGCTGCTTTTCTTTCCATAAACTATGGATGATTTGGATTTGGATAGATGAGCAAAGCAAAGAATTACAATCATTTTCCCTACTAAACCGAACTGGGCCCGGTCAAAAGAACAGGTTGCGGGGTCCCCAAAAACAGGTTTCCCAACCGAATTAAAGACATTTTTGCACATTGGGGTTGTTGAGGAGGTTGCTTTACGCGATGGCCGCGCCAAGTTGAGCCACCAAATCGTCAGGCCCAATAATGTGTTCCCCAGCACCACCCTGAGGATATTTTTGAGCGCATTTACAATGGTCCTGGTTTAGATGGAAAGCCTTGGCTCAGTGTGTTGCTTGGAAGGATTCAATATTGATGCCTGAGATGATGATACTCGCAATCATATTGCTTGTATCTTTCTGGTGTGTTACAGTGGTTATAAAATATATATGTTCCCTATGTCACAAACTGCTGAACGTTCCGGACCAAAACGGATCAGCGGTTTGGCCAAAGGATCAGCGTTGTAGGAACTGATTTCTAGAAAAGAAGATACGCAGACACCGCAGAACTTTTCCATAACTAGCCGTTGTCTAGTAACCGATCTCCGCGAGACATGTTATGTTTATATAGATATTCTCCTTGGGATTTTTACCGATGTCCAGAGAGGAAGCAAGGCGAACACGACAATCATCGAGTTGGTGTTGAAGCATGAAGTCAGGTTGTTTTGAAAGGAACTCGCTAAAGAAAAAAACAGTTGGATAATCTTCTGAAAATTCTCGGGAACCAGTCTATGATGGCATATGTACCGACAATGAATGGCTTAAATTTATCGTAAAAGTAGGTAGACATTCCATAATACGTGGAGCATTTGAGAATAGGTTTCAATGTATCGTATTTCCATGTATTTGTTCCCTTAGTTGCTGCAGATTTGATTGTTTAAGACGTTTAACCTGTTCTCAAGATGTTGTTTTGTTGAGGGGGAATCTCAAGATCATAATTTTGTTGAAGCAAGAATCCTGCAAATCCCTTGACACCCCCCAAAGGCTTGGGAACCACGATTGGGGTGGCTTTCAATTCAACAAGGCGCGGGGGGTATGTTTGTTATATTCTATTTGGCGTGTCTCTATGTCTCTGTGGAAGAGTTGTTCGTTTTGGAAGGGGGGTAAGTTTTTGTTGCACTGGATTGAAGGATATGAAGGATATACTGAATGTATGTTTTTGATTGTTCCGGTTTCTTTCTGTTATTGGCTGGCCGGGTGTTTCGACACTCGTAGAAAGTCAATTTCAATGGGTGGTGTTTCGCCAACTTATTTGTCGAGAGGGCTTTCTAGAAACAAGCAACTCTGATTGACTACCAAGCAAGGTTTCGACGCATGTATATATTAATGTGAAGTGGAATAACAGCCCAACCGTGAGGAACACAAAACCACAAGTCTACGGTAGAAGTCTATAGCATTTTTTTTTCCTTCAAGAGCTTGGAAGTAAGGAAAATATTTGTCAGTTGCAGCTACAGGTAGCTTGCGTATGAAGATGTTTACATCTTCCCAAAGATTGGGTACAGAAGTTGGAAGAAGAACAACTCCAGAAGATGATTACTCGACCTCATCATAGTCCGGTTCTTACATTTACCTAGCTTGTGTTTTTGAGGCCTTCAATTTCAGAGACGGTTTGTTTTTCCTTTGTTTGGGAGGAGATCGGTTTTATCTCTAGCCGGGAATTGGGAAGGGGATGATGATGATGATGATGATGATGGTTTTCTTGCAGCTCAAAGAGTGGTGGTGACTGCAAGCTGGTGAATGAAATGCAAACTTTCACATACTACTGCATCTGCAGAGGTGAGTATCTAGTGTTACAACCACCCACGACTCTCTAAGAAACCCTCTAAGTGCGATTCTTAGCTTACAGCCCCCATGGGAGTGGCTCGTGGCACAATATGGAAGCTATGGTTGACCAAGCTTACATGGTTGACATGGATTTTAAGATATAGAAGCTAGAACTTCACCAAGACGATGCTCCAAAAAAGGATGCTTTGTAAAAGGTATTTCTTCCACGACATGGCCATTTCAAAAGCATCTAGCCAGCTGCTGGTGCTTCCAGGAACAGCACATGATTGTAACGGAGTTATTTTCCCATTTCCTTACGAACCAATGAACCAACAAGCTCAAAATGATTCATGGGGATCTAAAGGCACCTCGAAAATATAAAGGATTATAAACCACCATCATCCCCTAATAAGGCCTTACTTATCAATATTAAAGCCTTATTTCTTTTGGGGGGTGGCATTCGAGGGAAGGTGTGGGCTCCTGGTGGTTCAGCACGACCCAGGCCTGGGACCAACAGCAACTGGGATGAACTGAGGGAGAGTGGCGTTCAGCATCCGTTGAAGGGAACAAAACCCTTGTGATCGGGGATAAAAACCTCCCAAGTAACAGGGGGAAGTGACGGTTTATATGTGGTATTTTTTAATGATATGAACTATCCATGGATTGGTGTCGCGTCATGTTCTGATTTTTGTTTGTATTGTTTTTTTGTTTCCTCAAATTCAATTGATTGGAGGTTTTTTGCATTTTTTTGCTCAGTTTGCTTCGGTGTTTGTTTGAATCGTTCTTATGACATGACATGTCAGATTGCTGCAATTGATCTTGCTTTTTTGCTGCCCAGATTCATCAGTCGTGGGGCAAATGTAACTGCCGGTATATTGAGGTTTCTCCAATTAGTGTTTCGTAATATATTATTGTGTCAAACCTTTGCTGGCTATTTAGGCGTGTTGTGTTGTTGTGGTAGTTGATGATATTTGTTGTTGTTGTTGTTGTTGTTGTTGTTGTTGCTGTTCAACCTCCACACCTTGACCCGAGGATAGCGTACACCTGGGCAAGCGATCGATGGAGACTGCCTGCTTTGTACTGGATGCAACGGGTCGAATATCCCGATCAGGACGCCAACCCCAAATCCAAGATGCAAGCATAGATTGGGTATGGCCTCCTCCCAGGATTCCAGTGACCACCAGGATTATTACATTTGTAATAGGGAATCCCTATAAACCCTTTATTTGCCACTGTTACTGGGAAGGGGCCACACCCAAAGTATAGATATATGATATTTTCATTATCTTTTGATCAGGGTTTTTCTGTGAATCCAAGTTGGGCAAAAATCATAGTGAACCTCGCTCCGTCCTTGCAATTTGAATACTAATCTTTAGCGCAGGAGTTCATTTCATAGAGAATCCAGGATGCCTGAAAAGCATGAAGCCCATCATGTTGCCTGGTGGGTCACTGTTACTCATTGGCAGGACAAAATTGTAGGAAACTCCAAGAAACTGCAATGGAATAATACATTTGTCGATTTAGTTGAAATGCATTTGTTGATAAGGCAGATAGGCAGTATTCATTCACATGGATTGAAACCACAGTTTGTATTTCATCATTGATGTTTTGGGCTCACGCTGGATTTGTATTGTATGGGTCTTCCTGTCCCTGTTTAACCAAAAGTGGCTGATGATGTTGCATTTTGCCAGGTGATGAGTTCTACCCTCTCTGCAACTTACTGAATGCTAGTTTCCTTTTGGGATGGCCTATTTTCAGAGGCTATGTTAGTTTCAGGGAGTGTAATCAAACCAGATGTAGGTGAATATACCATGCATGGATCCTTCCGGTAAGATGGCAAACGCCCAACTAACGAAAAAACCCTCCATTGGCCGCCGCTAACTGATCTTCCACAATGTTGGACTCCGGCGCATCTATAGGACTTCAGCGCGGAAATCCTGATGATTGACAGCAATGCCATGGATGATGCTTAGCTGATCATCCAAGCAGAAAAGTAGTTTCTAGTATATGAATATGCACCCCCGAAAAATAAAAGTTCGAAGTTCGAGCCTGACCATGTCCCCTTGGACAAACTAAAATTATCTCTAAAATTACTTGTTTTTGATGCTCCAAAGGTTTTTTTCTGGCGAAGCAGCACGTTCCACCAGGAAGAGTGTGCTGCAATCATAGCCTTGGAATTAAAATCGATATGTTGAGGGTGTTTGAAAGAGTTGAATAGCAATCTCTGCGATTTGGCCACATGTCACATTATGTTTGCAAGTTACAGTATGTACTCTTCCGTAGGATTGATTCAATAGGTGTACGTACATTTACTTATTACCACTTGAACATTCATAAAGATTATATATACAGTAAATTAGAATACGTACACTTACACTATCCGTATATTTCTGCATTTTTGTCTTTGCACACACACATTGCCCTGAAACAAAAACTTGAACAACTCACCCCCCCTGAATTTTCTATGCCAATCCCCATCCCCCCCAAAAAAAAGACCTACAAAAAAATCATCGAATCGTTGCAACTGCAAACCAACCCATCCATCAATTGCCTTCAGGGCTTCCAACCAGGGGGGTTACTTAGGTTACCTGTGTTTCTCGGGGAAAATCTCAGCCTTACCCAAGGTGAAGCCCATGAGTGCCGATCCGGAACACAACATCTGTGGCACCTCGGTGGCATCCCAAAAAATCCACCCGTTTTGGGGCCCCCGGATTTGGGGGTGGGGGGAAACCTATCAAAAACCAAACGGGGGGGTTTACCGGTTGATTGCCGGAGGAGGTTATATAGATTTCGTGGGGAGGTGAGATTTGGTGAAAAGTTGATTTGTTTTTCAGAAAATGATGGCAAATTTTCAGGAATTTTGTTTGGAGGTTTCAATAAAAATTGAGGTCAAACATTTCGAAGTTTCACACCTCAAGTGGAGAAACGTTTGTCCAGTGCCAGAAATCACAATGATTTGTGTTCCACCCAATCTTACTACCAAACATACCAAACATGGAATGACAAATTTTGGATATTTGTCACTCTGGGACCTAAAAAGGTGACACAATCCCCCAAAATGGATATATATAGATATATAGATATATATATACATATATATAGATACACCCTGACATGTCTAGCTGGAACATCACCATTTTTAGTAGGAGATACATCTTGAAATGGTTGGTTTTCCATTCTCATGTTAGTTTTTTGGGTGTAGATGGGGGTTGATTCGGCCTCGTTTTCCTGGATTATTTGCGGGTTTTTCTGAGAAGTATGATCCGAGTTATTTCAGCGCCCTGGACCTGTGTGCTGAGGCAATTTTCATCATGTAGCCATTGTCCCCATAACATGTTGTCCATGGAGAGCAGTGACCATAAAGTTCACCAAGAGTATGGTGTTGCAATTTGTTTGGATGTTTTATGATGTGTTGTTTTGTCTTTATGATCACTAAATATTTTAGTGTAGTGTTATGTTGCATTTTTCCAAACCTATGTAGGTGAAGAGCAAAAGATGTTTGTGGTGTCCACTGCTCAGTACGAATCTTTTTTGGGGATAGCATGTTCACCTCAAAGGTGCGCATAGTTTAAACGTGAGCAATGAACGAAAGCCTGGTTATTTGTTGTATATAGGGGATTACACTACTGTACCCAATTATGTGGGGACTATCATATATAATGATCCCTATGAACCCATCAGGATTCAATGGAATGTCATTTACTTTTTTTTTTCGAACAGCTCCTGAAACGCTTCCGCCTTCAAACCATCAAGTTTCACCAAGGACAAAAGCACAACCCGCTGAATGCAAACTGCAATGCGGTCGGTGGGCCAGCGAATCTGAAGGCTCGTTTGGATTAAGTTTGACGGACTTGGTGGCTGGTTTGAAGCATTGGTCTAACACTTGTGGGACTTGTGCAAAGGGGCTGAAAATTATTGAAACACAGTGAGGAATTTGTGACTTAATTCTATTTTTCCACATGTGTTTCATGATATACTTGGAGGGCACATGTATTTTTTAGTATTGATGTGAGGCCGTATGCAATCGCATGTGTGGAATTTCTATGGAACCCATGGCTACGCATGGGCTTCGACAAAATTCAACTCATAGCGATCTTAGCAACAAAAACGCAGGGTGTGGCAATAGTGAAGACCATGCGCGGTCTGATATAGAGCTACTGTTGATGGTTCAGAAATCCGGCTAACCAGCTGAGGTTGGTAGGTTATCCCATTATTTACACGGTTTTACATTCCAGGTGGTGATCGCCGAAATTCTTCCATCAACAGTACCAGGTGTTCATTCTTTGTCACCCTTACCTTCCCCCCCTGAAGCAAGGGTGAACAACAGTTCCCTTGTTGAGGGAGCAACTATGTAACTCCCCTCTTTTTGGGTGATCTGGAAATCTGGAAAACTTCAAGCTCAGGGATTCTCAAAACAAAAATGTCACAAAATAAATCCATGCCGTGAATTGATGTAAATTGATCAATACCCAGGAAGTTTGAAGACAACTAAAAGGATAGTCCCCGGAATTGTTGATTCTAAGCCATACTAAAACAATAATCTTCACGGTG
>OMLO01005190.1_pt1 | contig 10915 bp, 7 predicted proteins | sample 1674811 | NCBI WGS metagenome assembly OMLO01 (sample SAMN06265003, study PRJEB25207) | coral metagenome | isolation source: Coral host | place: Mexico:La Bocana,Puerto Morelos, Mexico | collected 2008-11-13 | reverse complement strand
TTACTGAAATTCACAAGGGCAGAAAACTATGGCTTACACGTGGCTCGAATGCTGCGAACAATTCCCAAGATAACGAAATATCCTAATCACAGTCAAGGTAAGTGAAGCGTTCCCTTCAAGAGCACGCCAATGAATTAATTATTTCAATGCTGAACACGCCAATAAATTGATTATTAGTTAATAAGAGACCTGCTTTCAGCGACATAAAACAAAATATGTATTACTTTATTTAACACAAACAGGAGATATATAAAGAGTTCTTCATGACGCCTCTGTGGCTCGAGACACACGCCTCTTTCATCGATACCTATCATAACACATCTGCTGACCAGATTACGTTTAACGCAGGCCTAAAAGAAAATGCGGTGCTTTTAAAAGTACTCTTGGTGGCAGCAGGTGTCTTGCTAGATGCAAATCCGCTGACCGTTAAAATAACAGTTGCCAATGACGTCAGCATTGGGCAAACACTTGACAGCGATATCAGATATGGTGTGTCGGATGGGATCAACTTCATTGGATTTGAAGCACCAGACAAAGGGAATTATGGCACAAACTACCCTTGCTATGGAATGGAAGCCACATCTGGGGAAACTCTGATGAACAGGACAAGTTTTAATAAGACAACTCCTGATCCAGTTGCGAGTTTTTACCCTGATCAGTTTGTCTTCACCCTTAAGGTGGATAAGCCATGGGGCTCGTGTTCCACTACACATGGTGAAGGTTTCCTGAAAACAGCCGAGTTCACGAAACGATTGATGCTTAGCCATGGCCTCACTCTGGAGGTTTATAAAAGCAGCCAGGAAGAAAGGGTTGGCATCAAGTTTCTTGAGGTCATCATTAGGAAAACGGGCGACTACTAGGTCACTGGTCATATCGACTTGAAATGTTGTTTTCGACATCTTTGAAGGGTTTTTGTAAAGTAACTCTCAAATTTGTTAGAGATCAGTTTCGCAGACAGACTTAAACTGTGACACTTTCAACATTAAGCTGTCGCACTGTACCAGCTGAACCGCAAATGTAACATTTTCATGCAGCTAAAGATTGTTTCAAAATCTTTTCAGGCGTAATGCTGTGAAATAAAAAGTTTAGAAAACTACATTGCTTTTGTTTTGTTTTTGTTTTTTCCAAGACGCCCATCTCGTATCTCTCTAAATCCTTTCCTCCTCCATTTAATACCTCCCCCCCTTCCTTTCCCCCTTCCCAAGTGTGCTTCTAAGTCTTCCAACACTCCCAAGCAGATCACTTGCGTTATTTCTGTCACCCAGCTAATTTCATCCGATATCCTTGGCAAGCGTGAGGAGTGGGGAGTGGCGCTTGAACTTATTTTCGTCTGGGCTTACTTTGGGCTTGTTATGATAATCTTACGGTATTAAAACTTTACATCTTAAGATCGACAACGTAACTATAATATAGAGAATTCAATTATCATAATTGCAGCAGGAAACAATTAAGTTTTATCGTAGCATAAATTACCGTATATAGTGGTAATTATGTTAACGTTTTTATTGTTTTTTTATTGGAGTTTTTTTATCAAATATCCAGAATTTTCATACATTAACACTTATATAACAACTGATAATGGATTTACTGATTGGTTTCTCACCAAGATAAATAAAAGAAGAAATAGATTAAATTATTGTATTACACTCAACTTATTTTCCAGTGGTATATGACCGCATCATCTCCTCTTGCAATCAGACAACTTGAACTCTCAATTAATAACGAACGACTGTATGAATTAAAAAAAACCCGAGTGAAGCTTTTTAATTAATTTACAGATTAATCCTCGCTCTAAGCTGTAGTCTTTTAATTTATCCGTAGCCTGAATTATCAGTTAAGGTTAAGACTTCAGAATACAAATATCAACGGCGTCAAAGCATGGTGGTATACAATTGGTATTCGATTTGTAAATTTATTCAAAAAGCCTGTCTTTTGACGGGTAAATTAGCATTTTCTTTTGTGTTGCATGTACACAATTTTCGCTCGATTTACAAGTCTGTCAGCTGAATTAATTGAGAAAGAATAACCCATAAACGCAACAGCTAACTACAGCTGCATCAACAGCGAACGAAGACGAAAATGGAAGATGAGCCCCAGAAGAAGGCATGTTCTGAGGAGGAACAGAAAGGAAAGTCAAGCTTTCTTGAACGTTTAAAAATATTCGGATGCACGGTCCAGTTGTTTCACTACAAGGTTTTGTTCTTCGCTTCATATGGCGCGTTCGGTTGCTTGATGACTTTTCTACCGCTGTATTTCAAGCAGTTAGGTTTGTCCGCCGCCCAAACAGGGCTTCTTGTAGGAATACGTCCTCTTTGCCAAGCAATAGGGGCGCCATTTTGGGGAATCCTTGCCGACAAGTACAAGAGAAGAAAAGCAATTCTCCTACTCGGTGCAAGCGCATGGCTTGTTAAGAACATGTTAATTCTAGTCATTCGCCCAAGTCATCAAGCGTGCGTTGCATCTGTTGGCAATGAATCCCATCTGGTCACGAAGAGGGATAGCCTCGTAAACTCACAACAGAAAATTGCTACTTTAAGCAGTACCGTGCAAACTGCGTTAGCATCCACAGGTACTCCAGACAAAGAGAAATATTTCATTCAAGTCGACGATGGCGAGCTGTTGGATATATTTTATATTCTTCTCGTGCTTGTTATCATTGGAGAACTGTTTGGGTCCATTCTTCACCCGCTCCTGGACGGGTGTACAGTTGACTTCCTAGGCAGCGAGAGGAAATCATACGGTCGGCTTCGCCTCTGGGGCTCTGTAGGAATGGTAGTAACGAATTTGACTGTCGGCTTGGTGATTAATCACTATGCCCGGCAATTCTGCGGCGAGATGCGCAAAAACTATTCCATCGCCTTCTATTTCTTTGCCGGTTTTATGGCAATCACGATTGTCTTTCTATTCTTCGCGAAAATCGTTTATTGCGAGGGACCAAAAAAATCTTTATCTGCAATCAAGGAACTGTTTAATTCGCGTGTAAAATTCTCCTTCTGGATTGCAGCGATTTCTCTTGGAATAAGCGACGGATTTCAGAGTGACTTCAACTCGTGGTTCCTCGATGACCTCAAGGCAACCTCCTTCGAGGTTGGTCTCGCGGCAGCTTTACATTTCGTGTTAAGCGCACTGTCTTATTTTGTCGCAAACTTTGCACTGGAGCGGTTGGGGTATATTATTACAATCGCATCCGGACTTGTATTGTACATAGTACTGTTTATTGGCTTCTCTTTTGCTCAAAGCCCGTGGATCGCGATTGTGTTTTATGTATTAATTGGCGGGGTGTTCTCTGTTTTCTGGACGGCATGCGTGGCTTTTGTTGGAGAGATGGCATCCCCGCTGGGACTAGGAGCTGCAGGACAAGGTAAATAACCATTCTATTTTATATAACATCAGATAAATCATTATTTGTTAGAAGCTGTTTAATAATCATCCTTTTCGGATTGATGCCATTAAGGCTGGAGCTGTAAACAATCATTTGGTGAACGGATCTCTTTGGTTTATTCGTGTTATTTTGAGCTTTTATCGAAACAAGAAAAAAATTTACATTTTCTTATTTTGCTATTGCGAAAAACATCTGTTGCAGAGTTAGTTTATTTTGAACGTCTAATCAGAGCTCTTTAAAAATTCCTGAAAATTTTGAGCTTAGGTCGCGTGGGCTAATTTTGAGAGAGCGCGGTTATTAAGACTCCTGGTGCCCAGCGTCTTCTCAAGCACTCGGTTATTTATGATGGAGAAAGACTTTAGCAAACCGTCTTTATAGAAAGAAAAAATATATTGCATTGAACAATTTACAAAAGCCGAATTACAGTTAGGCCCTTTTGCTTCCACAAAACCGAAGTCAATCACGCTATCTTTGTGTAATTATTGAGACCTTGCCTATAACACAGACACCCTACAGCACTCCTCCATCAATATGACAAAGTATAACGCGGGATTTTATGACAGGTCGACTTGCATGTCTCACTCCGAACCTGGATCGAGAAGTTCGGGCGTGAGTCCTTTCAGTTTAACCAATACATTTCCTGGACAATCATCAACTTTACAAGGTCCACCAAATTTGTGGGAGGGTAATCTCCCTGGGATAATCTGTTCTGAAATCAGGGCTTTTTAAAATCCCATCAAGGGAAGCTTCATCGGTATAGCAAACGTCCAGATAACTCCGTCATTTTTTTGGATCAGAAATAACGGTTATCTTTCCTCATTTCATTCTCACAGGAATCCTGAACGGCCTGTTTGTGGGAGTGGGAACCGGAGGGGGAACAATACTTGGTGGATTGTTGATCGGAGCCATAGGAATGCGCGCATCATACAGATTGTTTGCGGCCTTCCTAGCCTTGATCGTGTTCGTATTTCTGGGTTTCCAGTGGTCTGGACAACACGAACACGTGATTGGTGAGCCTGAATCGTCGTACAGTGCAGTACCAAGTCAAGATGACGAGCTAGACGAATAACCGCGGATATTTTTACCTTAAACTGACCTCCTCCGTTGGTCATTTCATGTGAAACATTAAAAATGAACTTGGTAAATTCATTCACACTATGCCATAGAAAGAACAGCTAATTAGAATACAGCAAAGCCGTTGTACTCGACGTTATTCCATCCAAAGACTTCCCTATATGGAGAAAATGAAGTGACTGGTGGGATATCCCACTATAGACTTCTCGAAAGGGTTGCATAGCTAGTATATGTAGGTGCTGTGATATTTTGGTAGCCACATATCTTTTATACAGTAGGTGCATGTGCGAGAGAAACAAGTGGAGTAAACGCAAATGAAAGATCAGTCGTGATCTTAGCAGACAGGTGATCAATCATGTCTTCAAGTTGAATGCATGTTTATCGAGGGGACAATTTGTCGTCCCATCTTTTGCTGCACCTAAGCAATACTTAGTAAGCCTCTACAGCATGTTAAGTTAACCCGATACTGCTAACGACAGAACACATTTCTGCGTTCCCGCCTTGAAACTGCGAGCTTTCAGGGCACTCAAAAAAAGGCAGGTGTTCGTTCAATTTGATTTATGAGAGAGTTCGTTTTAGCTTTGGGTTCGACTACCTGACAGCACAATTTTGATTCGTATCAATCATTAAATCAGTAAATGAATAAATTACACATCAAGATATAAAATTAATAAAATTAAATAATTAACTAACTAATATAGCTCAAATATTATATTTTTTCTACTGATATTTGGAAAAAGTATTCTTATAGTGACTGGTATTAAAACAAATATTTACATGTTTTTGGAATAAATCATTTATAGGCGAGAAATTCCCATTTCTGTGAACGTACCCATACATTCTCTGTAATAGCGTTCTTATACATGCTCGGTAATAAAATAATACTTTTTCTAGCTTAAGTATCGAAGCTTTAGATCTAAAATTCTACAGACATCATCTATGCATCATTGACTGTAACGCTCTCAATTTTGTTATGGATCGATTTTTTTTATATATCACCGATAAATTTGCAATTATGCGAACGTGCCTATACATTCTCTGTCATATCGTTCCCATACAAGCTCTGTAATTGAACAAATAAGTGTTTGTAGCTTGAGTATTAGTGCTATAGACTTGAAATTTAGCAGTACATTTTAATTGAAGGAGACCTGAAAATAATAGTTTAACTAGAAATAGTGTTCACTATAGCTGCCGCAGCTTTTGATATCCTGTTTATTGGATGTGTCAGTGAATACAAAGATTGCGTATACAACTGCTGAGAAATTAACGTTTGCCCTTCAAATGCTGGAAGATGCTACTAGAAGATGGCGAAGCTCGAAGGCGACCAAACAAACGCGAACTTGTAGATGCAAGACCTTCAAATGCTGCAAGATGCTGCTAGAAGACGACGAAACACGACCTCGTGGTTGCAAGTACCCGAAACAACCGTGCGCGCTTGCTAAAATATTACCCGAGACGACCGTGCGCGCCTAGTTTCGTCAAATTGAGAATATTTCGCCCATTACAAAACATTTCTTACTTTTTCAACAAATATTCTTTGTCCTTGTATGTATACATGCCACACGAACCAATGCTGAAACTCCACCCGACCTGGAGAGAGAGTGACCCATTTTTAACGCAATATGAAATGCTTGGGAGACACAAATGTTTCATATTTCTTCACCTTTTACAATCTGATCTGATTGTTAGAGCTATAAATCCCTCAGTTTTTGTGAATAATAATAATGCCGTCTCCAGTGAGAAACCTTGCCCGACTACAATGCCTTTTCTGTTAACATGCAGTTGACGTCAGGACGATCAGTTCTTCCAGTAAAGTTTTCCCACCCGTTGATTGGTCAATTTAAATTTCAGACGCCGCACCTGCCGTATACAAGACTCATATTTGTACATGCGCCGGTTAAAAGGACACTCTCCTTTGGTTAGATGATGTCGAAATTGTGATCTCTTCTCGTCAGACCTCACCTTCGTTGACCTGTTCACTACGAGAAGACGTTGGCTCTGAAGACCAGTCTCTCTGTTTTATAGTGCCCTTTCTTGTATTCACTACTGGTATCGAATTGAACTTTTAAGTAATTACGCTTGCCCTGAAGCAGACGAGAAGCTTTGCAATTTCATAGTACCTTGTTTTTCATTGTCACACGTTTGTTTTTTACCAATTTGAACTTCCTCGGTACGTGCAACGTCAGTACCTCCAGGTTTAGTGCTCTGGTAATTACAACGCCAACACGGACCATTTTGAAGGATTCGTTTCAACGCCTGTTTAAATTCCCTTGTTCGTAAAAAGTAGATCCAAGGATTTACAGCTGAACTAGCGAAAGCCAGCGTATCTACCCAGAACCACGTGACAAAGTCAATATGGACTTTTAAACATTCGTCTGACGTCAAAGATTGTACAAAAGACAGAATACAGGACGGTAACCACATTGAAAAGCATGCTCCTATAACGACAGCCGCTGTCCATGTGGCCTTGCGGTTTTTCAGGATTCTGATCGCTTCACGTAGGTCCGCAATATGTTCGCATGCTATTCTCCGCGCCTGCGCCCTGGCCGTCTTGTAAATGCAAAAATAACAATATGAGATCCCTGATAAAGGGATGATAAAAACGACAGTGTACGAAACCATCCACATTGTGGGAAGCGCATTGAATTGGCCTGTGATAAACATCCGAGGAAGAGATATAAGAAAAGACAAAATCCATATTAGACAAATTAAACGTAAGTATCTTTCAGTTGTAACATAACGCTGGTGTCGAAACACGGCCACAATCGCTAGATATCTATCGACGCTCACACCGCATAAGCTGTAAGTTGTAGCCGTAAGCGTTTGTAATGTCATCACCTCTGCCACCACGGCTAATGGATGAGAGCTGTCCTGAATAGCCAGTCCCGCCTTAACAGCATACAGCGGATTCATGATTAAACCCACGGAGAAATCTGCGACGGCAAGTGATGCAATCAGGTAATTGGAGTTTGTTCTTAGACCAGGCGTCCTGTAAATTACCAGAAGTATCATCGCATTGCCGAAGATTGCCATTACGCTTAGAAGAGCATTTAAAACACTAACAGGTAGCAACGTCGTGGAGTGAAGGGTAAAACCGCAAATTTGATCCATCTATTCGCACAGTTCTGCGTTGGAATATGGGATTATTGATTTATACTCTTTCTATCTCGTCACCCCTGCTACTAGAAAAGCTTTTGATACCGAGAGTAAAATAACATTTCATATGCTTTGATTTTGGATTTTCTTTCAAGTCCTATAACTACAGCTGGCCGATTGTGATTGACGTTTTCGGCACTACGTTTTACAATTCGACAGATTTGTTCGTCACTTTATTAGACATGTGTCAATATGGACGCAAGAATATAGCTTCGTGGAAGTTAATTTAGACGATGTAGGAGATACCGCAGAGAAGTTTGATATTATCAAGCAAGCGTTTACTATGACAGACAAAGTGTTTCTCTTAAGAATTTGAAATTCGAGTCCTCCTCGATTTCGATCGAATGGCAGTTTGAGATCGTGTTTCAACCGTTAATTATCAGTATACACACCAAATCCTAGCACGTCCTACGTTTTTAGCCAGTGAGATATAAAAAGCATAATTTTCATATGATAAATTTGTTTACCCCAAGTCGTGTGTTAAACTTAATTGGGGGTCGATAATTGGAATCACTTCCTAGTGAAATCAATAAACTACATCTCTTTAATCGCACACAGATTTTATTAAATGTCAAAGATTGAGTAAAATGGAAATTTTTAAAAAACGTCTGCCAATAGTATTATAGCAGTAATCTCGCTAATGACGGATTTGCGCACATAATTCTGTTTGTATTGCGAATCGTCAAAAGCGCCGGCTGTGCCTGTCTACTCCCACGACTTAAGAATGATGAATTTCCTCTGTCGTGCTATTTTACGTACATCAACAGACGTGTGGTTCAACTTCTTCCGCAGATCAAGCCAGATCGTGACCGTATATTTATCCTGAACTATTTTATTTCACGCGGGTTAAAATCCCCGGGGGGCTTCCATTTAAAAAAGTCGAGGTTATTGGTATAATTCAAGTATTCTGGTCTCACGTACGCTGGTAAATGACGAAACGCCGTTACATTTACCTGTCAAAGTAGCTTTTAAGACGTTTTCTTTTTTCACGGTTTCTCTCGAACCCGGTCTAATATCACGGCCTCCTTTTCTCAACAGCGGCTGGAAGTCGAGACTATTCCGTCTTATATGGTATATGTTAGGGGTCAAATTAAGCTCGAACCACGCCAAGAGCATTACCGACCTTTTAGCATGGGAGTCCCCCCGATAAAAATCACTCCCGATAACGCGCATGTCATAACTAACACGGTGATGCGTGAGCCTGACGCACACACGCTCAGCACATAAATCCGAATTTCCAGACAAAAATTGATGTATAAATTTAATTTGCTACTTGACTTCTTTGAATCGTTCAAACCGTGCCCAATATATGACCATATATTGTTTGAGAGGTCATGAACTGCGATCTTTACAAATTAAAGCTTCCGTCTGACTGCTCCGACAACGTAAGGAAACCAACAGGATATCCTCAGAACACCTCAGTGCTCTGAGAATAAACGTCTCGTGCAATGGCCTTAGAGAAATTTAGCAGGTTGCCTTACCCTATTCTTTGTTTGCTTGTTTGTATTTACCTTTTGAGTGGGGTGTGGGTGGAGAGGGTAGCGGATTTCCCACTAGCCCACATGTACTTAACGAGACGCACGTATAGTTAGCGAACGAGCACGCGTATAGTTAACGAAGAGCACGCGCAAGACAGCCAATATTGCTCTTGACGCTCACTGAGTACTCCTTAACTTGAGCTACACTGAAAAAAATGGAATTCTACCGATATGCTATAAATTACTAAAATAATACTGGTGATCTCGGAGGAATTATTAATATCATGAACAAGAAAAACAAATCCGTTAGTTGAACGTTTTCAAGGGCTGCATGGTCTCTACAAAGGACTGCAGTTTCTTGTGTGTCTTAGGGGTCTCCCCAGAATCACTTGTTGCGCTTATTCTTTTCATCAATAATTGTTTCTTTTCTCTATAGTATACCTGCACCAGTAGTAATTTATTAGTGATGCAGAGCGCGACTCGTGGGTTGGCCGGCGGCTTCCTCGATAATACGTCACGCCTACAGCAGTATTCAACAATTAAAACAAGATTGTATCGCAAATTCAATCTCCAAACTCCAATATACTGAATTTATTGAATCTCCCCACTGACACAATTTTTTCAGTTTCGATGTAACGGCGTAACTGAACTGATTTCATCGAGATTCGACTTTGTCACGCATAAGTCACGCATCCAATTGGATCCCAGTCTCAAACTGCTCGATAACCTGAGCCCGGGAAATATTGAAAATGGTGGCTGTATTTGATGTGCAGAGAGCTGAAGAAAACAGCTCTCATTCGGCGAGCGATTATTTGAACAACTTGGAAAGTCATTCAGTGAAAGTTGGTCGATTTTCAAGGAGCTTAGGAGTGTTTAAGAAGCTAAAATTGCAACGAATTCAACTCGTATGGACCAAACATTATGCACATTGAAAGCCACGCTTATGGCCGTCAAGTTGCGATAGAGGACCGAAGGAAACAACAGTCTTAATAGGAATTTCATGGTTCGCATGAATACAAAGGTCAGTATAGTGGATTCTCGTAGTTGTTTGTATTGTCTTTTGGAGCGAAACAAGCTTGGGTAGCGTTGCGTGACTGAGAGAGATGGTCAGGTTTGAACTAGACTTGCTTTGCTCCAAAAACCTTTCAATTTAAAGTTAATATTGCGAATTATTAGGGACTTATAGATCGAGAAACATGCAATTTAATCGTCCCAATTTTTCAGTGTTTGATTGATTTTATTTTAGAGGCATCCAAATGACTGAAATGATCGTTTCAGTGAATTATCTGTCCGGGTGGCCTTTATAGAAAAGAGAATTGTACATGTCTCCTCGACTCGAACGTAAATTATGCCTGTTGTCTTGAAAACAGTCTTTGGTACTGTAATTTCGTCATTTTCCAAAAAATATATATATATCAATCCTTCTGTAGTTCTAGTTTCATCAGATGTAAGAACCTCTAATAGCTTGTTTTGCAGCCTTTTAGCCCGACAGGGTTCTCTTTGTAATAGGGCACCTTTGAATTTCAGAGATTTGTGCATTGAGTGATATTAAAATGGCGGCCCGATAATGATCTCGAATAGGTTAAAAGATGAGTTATTGCTCAGGTTTTTGCTAACTAAACAGTTCTTGCTCTACGAGGGTATTAATTTCAATGTGTCGGAGCTCAGTGAGAGATGTTTCTGTTCGGGGAGGGGGGGGGTGGTACTCCCTATAATGGCCTATACGGGGAGGCTCCGCCCGAAAGGGTTACCTTTTTCAGGCTTCAGGTATATAAAAGGGTAGGGATTTCACAAGTTTAGGTATATGAAAGGGTAGGAAAATCTT
>OMLO01005189.1_pt1 | contig 10917 bp, 15 predicted proteins | sample 1674811 | NCBI WGS metagenome assembly OMLO01 (sample SAMN06265003, study PRJEB25207) | coral metagenome | isolation source: Coral host | place: Mexico:La Bocana,Puerto Morelos, Mexico | collected 2008-11-13 | reverse complement strand
CATCAGTGTTCATCATCAATCAAAAACAAAACTCGAGCAAAACCCACTAAAAACATTTCAAGTCCCAAGCCCAAAGCAATTCCAAGATACACAGACAAGAACCTCCGTAGTCTCCCAAACTGTGGACTGATCCATTTTAGGGGTTGAGCCTGCTAACCACGCAGGAACCACCAAAGGATTTGTTGGGCTCGGGGCGGGGACTGCTGTGACATAGAACTCCAAATCGAAAAGCTTGCACAACAAAATGGAGTTGGTAGTCCTCGATGTTGTGACACGCCCCAAAAAATGCAGCTTGAACTCATTGAACACCGAATCATCTTTCATCTCTTCGATCCGTGTGATCATAAGACGTTCTGCTTGCAGTTTCTTGTTGACTTTTGCGACTTTGCCCCTGTCACCACTGGAGAAAGCTTGGTCCTCTTCCTTGGGATCCCCAAAGTTCCACACAATCCGGCCATCCGACTTTGCCTTCGAAAGTTTGGTAGCTTCCTGCGTGGCAGTATGAGTACAGTGCATTGAAGTTGTCAAACGTCAATAACATGGAGGGGGATTGAAGTGATAAAGTTGAAGTGAAAACAATAAGTGGAAAGGAGTTCCAGAAAACCGACAATCTAAGGCATTATCATTTCATGACTCCTCTGTTGTACTGTATGTCATGTAAAGTACATATTTAAACAAACAAATCACAGTAAATCATGGTTACAGTGGTTATACATCTTGGTTAGTCTCCTTGGTTTCTTTGTTCCATAAAGTGGCTCTTCTATTATGTAAACGTTTTGTTGGTATGATACGACTAACATGTTTGTTTGTTTGTTGGTTTGTTTGTTTGTTTGTTTGTTTGTTTGGCCCAGAAAAAAGCAACCACACATTCCCAACCCAAGCCCCTGTCCCAAAGGAAGAGCTCCAAACGCATCTCCAGCTTTCTGATGTCAAAAGCGGTCAACTGCCCTGGTTCATCCCCGAACAAAGTCTTGTAGTCAGCAGACTTCTCGATCAGTTGCATCCCACTCACTGCCAAATCAGACAGCAGCATACTTTTCAAAATGTCATCAGTGCCTGCGTTTGCCGGTTCATCTCCTGAATCATCTGCATCGCTCGCCTCTTCATCTTGCTTGGCCTGTTTTGCTCTCTTGGCCTGCTGATTCGTGTGCTGATTGAGGAAGCCATGCTTTGCGCCAGGACCAACAAACATCTTTAGGAAACTGTATGCTCCATCTTGAGTCTTGCTGTTCAGCAACGACGTCCAATTCCGAGCCCATGTTTCGGCGCCTGATGATGATGGGAAGATTTTTGGGAGTCATCATCAACGGATCAAAACTAGAAGTAAAGACTTGCATTTATGATTATATGATCCCTTGCTTATTTATTTTGCATCCTTCCTCGTAAAATGTAGCATGATTGAACATGAAACAGTTTAGGAGAAAGTTGCCAAGACTCAACTCAGCAAAGCAACAAAAGTACACAGGATGCAATCACATAAGCAGCTAAAAAATGGCGATAAAAAACCATACTGTACTAACCAGGATACTTTGCAAAGAATCAAAGCCAGGAACCAGAGCTATAACTGGATGTGGTTTTGAAGCTGTCTCATGATCCAGATTCTCCCCGATGGCATCGCCGTCCTTTGGGTCTGCAGTAGCAGCAGCTGCCATCACCTTGAGAACATTGGTGAGATCAACCTGCAAAGAACTTGCTAGCAAGTTGACAGTTGATTCGAAGTTCGTCTTCTTCAACAAAGCAAGATCCCTCAACAAAGTACAAGTGTACAGTGATCTGATAGTGATGAGCCGTTCCAAAAGGTCTTTGCGGTCATTGAAAAGCTTTTCAGAACCAGCTACAAAGCCACACCGCAAACCCCAAAGATCGCTAACATCAGCCGCAAAATTGATCCACAGTTGTGGCACTGCATCTTTCAAAGCTTCAAACACCTGCAACAGCACTTCCTGCAGAGAAGAGCTTGAAGTGATGTTCTGATTGACGGCAAGTGCAGCTTTGGCCTTTGTGTCAAAAGGGTGCAACAAGAAGGGCCGGGTTAGAAGGAAGGAAGGATGATGAATGATGAAAGAATCAAGAAAGATCGGCTTAAAGATGGGATGGAAAAAATACTGGTTAAACAATGACCATTGACACACAAAAAAAATACCAAACATGTATGTTACAGTAGTATTATCACCCAGTTCCAGTTTCAATCCATTGGTATCTGTACATCAAACAAAACCTGAACCAACTCTGCCAAGTAACGGCTACAAACTTCGCATGAAATTCCAAGGGTAGTGGCAAGACATCTGTCACAAACTCCACAAAGCCGGAACCCGGTTTGGACAACGTAGTCAAAGCAAGTTTGACTCTCTCGACTGCCTTGGTCTCTTCAGTCTCATCTTGCAAGTTCCCTGACCCTGCTCCGAGCCCAATAGAAGGCGTGCCCATGTCCATGAAATCCGCCAGTTTGGCAGAAATCTGAATTCCACCAGAAGCCATTGAACTTTCCATGGCAGTGTTCAAGAACGTGATGAGCTCGGATCGAAAGGATGTGTAGGCACGAGCAAACTTGCCATTGATCGCAGCACTTCCAGACCACACAAATTCAAAAAAGACTGAAACTGCATGACGGAACAACGGCTTCACAGCCACAAGGAAATTCTTCTCATTGCCATTCTGACTGGTCTGTTGAACCTGACGATGTTTTGCAACCAAACCCAAGAAGATGTTCATGAAATCATCCAAAGCTGTCTTGTGTCGGCTGAGGTCGCTAGACGCAGCATCGCCAGCCAAAGGAAAAGCTAGTGGACTCCAGTTGGCAATGTCATTGAAATCCTTCAACTCATTGTCATTTCCTGAATTCTCTGCTTTGCTTGATTTGCCACGACCTTTTGCTTTGGACTTTGCTCTACCCCTACCCCCTCGACTCAAAGACGGCAAGCCTGCTTGTGACTCTGCTGGCTGTGATGCCCCTTGATTTGTCTTATCCTTCTGATTCTCATCGTAGGCATCCTTTTCAGCCTCGAGCTTTTTGAATGCCGCACTGCTGGACATTGGAGTAGTCAGGTACTGCATGATTGCCAGAATCTCTGACCCAGGTTTCATAAACAGGTTTGGAATCAGCCGTTCACCACTGCCAGCATGCCGAGCAGGAACCTCTTCAGATCACACTTGGCTGTGCATGGCTTTTGAAGTTTTTGACTTAGATCTACTGTCTACTTACTGTTCCACTATCTCTTACCGCATCATCAGCACTACTAACACGAACGATCCTCATCATCATGAATGAATCATAGTCATAAGTTCTATATGGGTGTTTCCAAAAATTAGAGTACCCCCAAATCATCAATTTGAATAGGGGTTTCCAATATAAACCATCGATTTTGGGGTACCCCTATTTTTGGAAGCACCCATAAAAGTTATTGAATCATAGTACCCAGTATTCATACACTTGTACACTCATGATAGCGAAGCTGGCGTAGATACGTATCGACTGTATGTATCCCAAAATCAAAACTCAAACTCAAACAACAAAAAAGAACCAAGAAGACAAGCCACACAGAATTTGATAGCTTCAACAATGGCAGCCCCGATGAAGTCTTTGTCATAGTACTTCGTCATACCATTCACAATCAGAACTGTAAGTTGATGCCCCATCATGATGACATCCCTCAGGGTCATGAAAGCGGTCAGGACTGGACGGCCAGAGTTGTTGATTAATTGAACATTTGAATATATTAAATTCGAAACATTGTGCTACAAATGTTTTGGAAGAATTTCAGAATTTCACGAATCCAGCCTGTTGTTCATCTTGAAATCCGCTATATTCATGTGCTCATTGCACCATTGCCTGATCTCTTCCTTGATGAAAAACTTCTGGAAGTAGTTGTTCAACACGTTTGTCGTCTTGAAGTAATTCAGACTTGACCCCCATCCCTGAGCCTGCTTCTCTTGGAAGACAAACTGCTCAAGGAACTGCTCATACTGGGAGTTTCGGGTGGTGAGTCCTGTCCCCTGGGGGCCATTAATCTTCACATCCCATTCAGTCATGAGTTCCTCCGATTTGTCAAGGAGAGAGAGCCAAGTGTCACCAGCCCCATCATGGTAGTTGTTATGCATGGAACACAATAACTGTTTGATTTCCTGTGGGGTGTGAGCAGCCAACATTCTTACGTTCTCCAATCCAGTCTTCAGAGCTTTTTGAACGTAAGGGTTGTTGGGTTCCCTTGCAATTGCTCTATACATCGCCTCAGACCTATGGTTGTATGTGATGGCAAATGCTGGCAGCTGTGCATTTGTGGATGCGCAAACCATCCACGCACGGCCGCTGCAATCAACATTCAAACCACTTTGCAAAATCCTATCACAATACGCCTCGGCGAGGCTCTCCATGATTGGACGGTTGATGGGATCCCTCTTGATATTCCGCTCCCCTGTCTCTCTGTTCATCCAGGGGATACATGTGATGCCCGAACCATATTTGCTAAAGATGGCTTCGACCAAAAGTTGCCCCTTCAAATGACCAAATTCATGACCATCCCCAGGACATTCACCTCGAGGTTTCTTAGCATCCGTATGCCCAGCTTCAGCTGGGGCCTCCCTTTTCATCGCAACGCAAGACGCCAACAGATAGACTGATCTCTGAGCCCGGAAATCTGAAGTATAGTGATTTGAATTCATGTCATAGCATCTCTATCTGTTATATAAAGCTTTCAAATTTCAAAGAGGTGAAGTTAAGCTCACATGCAAAACATTGGCATGTTCACCGTTCATGTTCCTATGATTGCCTATGTTTTTTTTCACAATGCCAGAAACAACAAGACAAACAAACATAATATGCCATACTCCATTTTAGCGATTCCAGTCTAGACAATGCAACCGGAACTGGCCCAGACTCACAGCTGAGCTCCCAAGCAAAATGAAAATGAACGTCATAGCTGCAGAAGACTGAATTAACGTTAGCCACAGTCCTGCGAGGTCGTCATCGGCGATCAGGTACATTGTCATCTGCAGCACCATCATCAGTTTCATCTTCATCATCACATGAATCATCACACATATCACCAACACCAGTACCAGTGCACATCACAACCAAGTTCTGATTTGGTTCCAACCAAAAATGGGGATACCTGATAAACATACACAACGTATCCGTACTCAAGTACTCAAAAGAATTTGTTTTTCCCTCTTCGGTGCTCTATGTCATCTCGTCCTTTCAAAGTTGTTTCCCATTCCCGGGACTGTACTAGTGTTGTGATAGTATACGAACCCAGCAAAAGAACAGCCAATATCCCAAGCTGTTCCATGCCGAGCTGGCACAAGGCCAAAAGATCATAAGATCAAGTCGTTCACTGGCTTGAGTTTGAGCCTGAATCAAATCTAAATCCAAACTTAACTTCAAAACTAACAATCACATCTAATAGTAATTAGTTGAATAACACCAAACGCCCAAACGCATCCAGTTGAGCTGACAGCCCTTTGATTTTGGGTTGGGCAGTTAGTTCAGCGAAACTAAATCTAAATTGTCATGCACTGCTCCTATGCACGTGCATGCCAACTGGCAGACCAATGAATAATGAATACAATGGATCATGTATCATGTATCATCAGCATTTCAATTTGTGCGATCGATCACCCGGCGGAACATGGGACCCGCAGGAGGAACAAAGCCCACTAGCTTTGCTGGAGACTTCACTCGAATCCTCTTTGCTGCCCGTGCTGGTGGTGATGAAGCATCATCATCTTTTTCGCCATCCTGGAGCAAATTCTCCCTCATGAAGTGCAAACTCATTATTGCCGGACGAGGCAACTGAACCTGACTTCAGTTTGGCAAGTGAATAGAGGAATCAATAATCAAAATCAAAAATGAAATATTGGATTGCTCCTATGGTCAGTACAGCTGAATCAAATGTGTCATCAACCGTACTGATGGTGGAATGGAGAAAAGAGTGAGCCACTGGACTGCCTAAGTCTTTAGTATATCTAAATCTGGTTAGTGATATGGTCATCAGATACCGCGATACATAGATACGATGTGTAATGTGTGACAATTTGCGTTGTGTAAAATTGTCACTCATCTTCTTCCTGACAATTCCTGAAATTTAAAATGAACTATGTAAATGAAGATGTTTAGATAAGAACACATTGGGGTACATTGCTTCTTACACAATGCACGGGTGTTTGTGTCAGTGACTCAGTGACCGTTTTCTAGAAATAATCCAAGAAACTCGCACATAGAGAAGCGAATAAAGAAGCTCCACAGTCATCATGAACAAATTCATGCTGTTGCCCGCTTGCTTTCTCATTTCCCTAGCAAGTAAATTTCGAGGTGGGTCTGACTGAACATGGAAGCAACATACCTTCCAGTCTTTGTGCAAAAGGGGATGTAAGGGCCAACCCTGCAAAAGAAATGCTTCCGTTCCACTCAACCACCGCCCGCCAACTGCTTTGAACTTGTTGTCAAGAACAAAGCCATCGAGTCCCGTATAGTCGCCACCTGGAATCTGGAATCAGAAACCGAGAGGTGAATTGTTTATGTATTACAGTGATGTAGATAGTATGTTGCAATTATAGTCGCTCTAAGTGTTCCACCGTTTTGGTGCGGAATACAATGTTGAAAACGACAAAAAAAACTTAAAAATCTAGAACCCAACCGGATAACCCAACCCCCCTCAATACCCCTTACCTTCTGCAAGAACGTCAGACCAAACGATGCCACAATTCCGAATGAGAGTGTGGAAACAGGCTTCTGTTGAATGCATTGCATGGCCAGTGTTACCATTTTGATTCAAGCTGTATGCCATCTTTGGCCAGTCCCGACGGTAAGCCATCAACGAATCACATTCAAATTTTGTCAATTGACTTTCCCAGGTATTGTGACCCTTTGCACGTTCAGCAAACTCCGGACACTGTTCTTCCAAAGCTCTTCTCTTCACCACTCCTGGCCTACCTGTGGCCCACTCGAGATCTTCGCGAAGTTCTGCCTAAAGACAGCCGGTTGAATGTGTAAGGTACGTGGACGAGCAATCAACCAAACCATATCTAACGGGGAGTTTCACCCTAACTGGGGCAAGAAAATTCTCATTGCTTATTCATTGATAAATGTAAGAATGAAGCTGAAACAACATTGACGTCTTTGTGTCAAACTTTTGTGGGTTCCAAAAAGGTTCTCTTTGGGGACCCACAAACTGGCAATTCAAACCAAACAAACAAACAAAGAAGTAAAGTACCATTAACATCTCAGCGACTTGTGATTTATCGTCAGCCATCAAATGTTGACAATAATATTCCCTCCAGGTCATGGAACATATGCGGTAAAAGCGCATGTTGAACCGAGAGAACGGTGTCTCAATCAACAAGACTTTGACCCTGTAGTGTAGTTTGGTGAGTTTGCGTTCCCTCCGGACTGCCCCTCCATACGACTCTGCATCTAGATCTGTTGCATCTATCATGTAGAGATGACCCAGAAAACGCTCGAGAATCACAACTGGAAATCTTGGCGAATTTTCATGTAATATTTCAGGTTCTTGTAGTAGGATACGGTGTCCGATCCACGCCAAAAATGGAAGCACTGTTGCGTCCCTAATCCCCAACTTCTTTCCGATGGCTGCGAATGCAGTACAAGATGTACCTGCAAGATGTTTGCGGGCCATGGTCCTTAGCATTGCAAGGCTAAACCGAAGTGGCCCGAGTGTGAGGCAGTGTGAGGGCTAAATTTGTTAAATTATTACAGACACATGTCAGATCATCAGCAGGGGGTAAGCAAAGTAAATTACGGTTATGTCAATTAGACGTAACTACCAACTACTACAACAACACCAGAAAAGCAACAAAACCTTTGATTCACCAAACTGAGTTTCACATGACATATCTTGCCATGAGTGTAGCAATAGGCACTTGTCTTGACGGCTTCTCCAGATGCAATCATCTTGGACAATACTTCCAATGCAAGTTCTGGTTTCTTTTGAAGGCCCTGAATGGTATCATGTAATTGGTCAATATAGAAGGCATTCATATCTCCAAAGCAACATGTGTGATTCACACCAGAAAGCTCATTGTACTTCCCTAGCATGGTCCGACACCCCGCATCGAACTCAATCTGATGTAGAACTTTGGGGGCAGGCAACTTGCAGCCACATACCTTCTGCACCTCCTCCCGAACGATGAAAGCAGTAGCTTCTGGGGCTCCAACACCCGAGTAGGCCGTGCTGATAGTCAAATCTTTGAATCGTTCAGCTAGATCTGATTTACCAATCCTTTCATCACTATCATCATCATCATCAAATGCTACAATCTCTTCCACTGCTTGTTGAAAAAACTGAAAATTCTCAGTCATATTCCTGACAGTCTTTCTAGGGTTGGAAAGGCCTTTCGGGGAAGTCTGCGGACAATCACCACCATGAACAGTCTCACTTGATTCTTTCATGCTGGCATCATCCAAGACAGTGGCCGGGATGTCAGCATTGGGACTGGGATGTTGATGTTCATGATGATCATCCTCACCCTGGTTGGTTTTCAAATCCCCAACATACGAATTTTGAACACCCATCTCATGATCATCACCCTTGTTGGTTTTAACGTGCTCCATATTGAGAGTCGTTTCTCCATTGCTAATGACAGTGGGTGTAACCTCAATATCAGCCTTGCCCGTTCCCCGTGTAGCGACAGAGACGGAGCTGGTAGGCTGTGAGTCTGTGGATGTTGCGGCAGGCTTTTCCTAGCAGGGTGGTATACTCATGTACGCCATCGACAAAGAAACGGAAGTCCTGGAAGTCTGTTACCCCATCCTATATCCTATGTGATAGGTCAACTGTATCGTATCGTATGTTCACTTGTGCTTTAAAGCTTAAAATGGAAACATTGGTAGGGATCATTTCGTACGAACTACAAACAACAAATGATACCAACCTTCATTCAACAAACATAGGATTAGATAGGAACATTAAAACAAGCAAACCATCTCTGTCACTGTCTTGCAGCTATATTTGCAAACCCTGACCTCTTGTTCCATTGGCCCCGCCGTGAGTTTTGATTTGGAAATGAGAGAATCCAACGCCGCTACTGCATCATGAGATGTAGTTTCACCTGGTTCAAACATCTCTGGGAACTCCTGTTCCATAAGATCTTCCAGTCCCTTCTCCAGCATCCCAGTTTTGTTTTTTGCATCCTGATCCTCCTTCAAAATGCGACGGCGTTGTCGGCTGAAATCCACTTTGAAAGTATGGAGTAAAGTGAAATGCTTTAGCTCCCACATTGCCCTATTCGTGACAGGCGGTTTTTTTGGTAGTAGATGTAGTTTTGGTTGTAATCTGCCCTGGGATTTGTTTGGATATCTCTGTTCCCACTCCTTGGAATCCACTTCCGCCATCCCTGTGGTCTTCTCTGCAACTGCATCGGTGATCTTGGTTGCACCTGCTTCGGTGCTGCCTGAGCTGGTGGAATTCGTTTTGGTTTCCAAAGCATTATGGATGTAGGCTTTGGAGTTGTTGCCGGCATCTCTGAATGTGTCAGACATCTCGAATTTCACCCAAATCTCCTGGAAAGAGGGATGGAAGGAAAAACTAACTAATTATGTATATCGATGCACGATTGATGACGCTGTAAACATTAGGACACTGCTGTACCAACACATCTTGATATTTCAATTCTAAATATGTTGATATCGTTTGAGTTACGAAGCACTTTGAAAAGCGTCGTTGTTCAAAAATCAAATGCCCAACATTACAACGTCAGTTTTGAAACACCACACCTCCCCCTGCTTGGGAACAAGATATAAAGGCTGATCCAGAATCTCAATGACAACGAGTTCCCAAAGTACACATCCTTCTTTGTCCACAGTCCATCCCTTACGAACTTGATTGTATTCATCCAAACTGCAACGGTGATGATGAAAATGTTTGGTAAAGTCACTATGGGCAACAAACGTGTTGCCTTTGAACTCGGCCCTTGCTCTCACTTTGAAGACTGCCCTCCCTCTCGAGTCACAAGCTCCAGACTCAAGCAAAAACACAATGGATCCCTTTGACACAGCCTGACAATTGAAGTTCCTGACCTCATGGGTTTTCCTCTCCATGACTGGTAAGAAGAACTTGTCAATGTGGGCACGATTAATGAGCAAACCTCTCAAACTCCCTTTGGACGATTTGTTGCGGCGCTTGGACTCATACTCATCAGAACATGTCATGCCAACAACTTGGTGATCAGGGTTGCCTACCACATGTGATGAAGAGGCTGTAGCAGGCTTCTTCTTTGCTCTTGGTGTCGAAGCACGCGGCGCCATTGGTCGGTTTCTGAATTGACTGAATTCAGGAATTCAAAGTAAAAGTGCCCTAAAAATGTAAACGCACCAGATTCGTTCTTATTTTTGGCTTCAGCGCCATAAAATGAACGTTGCTCAAGTAATCTGTATATTTGGTATTTGTTCAAAACCAACTACCTCAATATGCAATCGTTTATTATGAATCCTGATTTGTTTTCCTCATTTCAACTTCTTCCAACGTTGTGGCAGTTGAATGTGTTTGTTTGGCTGTCAGCTAGAGGCTTCAAGGCATAGATTCGTAGGAACCGTGTGACCCTGTGCAAATCTAACCACTCAAATTCAAAAGCGGCAATGAAGAGTCCACATGTTCCTTCGCTGTAGATTTTTTTTAATTACATTCTGCTCTTGGAGAAAGAAAAACACTTGCGTACCTCTAGGCAATTCACAGGAAACATGTCCCACCGGCCCACCTTGATCCCAACTCCAGCGCAACAACGCCAGACTAGCAATCAAGTGCCCAGTCCTGCAATCCGTTGTCTTTGGTAAGCACCACTGCCTGCAGAAAGGGCTGACAGTTGCAAAAGTAAAACACATCCAAGGCAAATCCACCTGGTTTTTTCAGAATGGTGTTGCTAGTACTATCATGGACTGCATCTATCCATGTATGTTAATTACCATCA
>OMLO01005188.1_pt1 | contig 10917 bp, 2 predicted proteins | sample 1674811 | NCBI WGS metagenome assembly OMLO01 (sample SAMN06265003, study PRJEB25207) | coral metagenome | isolation source: Coral host | place: Mexico:La Bocana,Puerto Morelos, Mexico | collected 2008-11-13 | reverse complement strand
GGAGGAACAGTGACCGGATCGTTGCACCCGGGCCAATGTTCCAAAGTTTGGGGAAACAGAATTAAGATGTTCCGGATGTTGACATTTCTGGAGGTTTCGCCGATAAAAAAAATCCGATAGAAATCCACCAGTCCCAAGGATTTCATGGCAAAAAATAGAAACACTTCCCCAGCAAAACCTGCTGTAGTGTTTTTTTGACAATCCAAAATGTAAGGTATATTTACAAGCCAAAGCAACGAAGTCCAAAGACCAAACTTTGCCCATTGGTCGTAGAGAATCATTTACATGGATCATCCTAAAAGACCATCATTTACCTGTGCTAAAGTCCCATTATTTCCATATAGCAGGGGATGGTCATCACCCGAATCATAGGGGTTTATAATATCCGTTATAAAGGATTCCCTATTAAAGGTGGGATGACCATCCCCAATATAAGGAGTGGGCTCAAACCTTCACCTACTAGCGGTGAGCCTGTTAGCCCTGGGGCGACGAACGAAGGTCAGCTAGGTGGTGCCATGGACATTTCCCCGAATTTGTATTCACATCTTCTGGTTTACGAAATCTTAGCTGGGCCAGCAATTTTTGAACGAAGGGGTTGCATCCTAGTCAATGATTTATCCAGATTTGATGAAAACAGAGTGTTTGGCAAAGTCTGTGAATCACCATTTGGCAATTTACGTCATCTCGATCAAACAGGATACTTTGGATTCAAACAAACTGATCAGGAAGTTTTGATTGAAGCAAATGACTTGTTGGACACAATCCTCGGTTCAACCACAGTGCTTCTTTACAATTATCAACTGACAGCAGGACGAGGGGAATTTCCGGCAAAGGTTTTGCATTTACAACCAACCAGTGCCAGTTTTTTGGTACCATGGGATGATCGCAGAAGCACAGACAAGTGGATGGTAGATCTTTTTGCAGGGGGTTATGGTGGCTGGTCTTATTCCTTACAGTTTTTGACGAGTGAAATTTCCAAATGCACTTCAATGTTGACAGCATTCCCACAGCATGCTATTGTCGCAATTGAGCAAGACACACCAGCAGCAGCATCACATGCACATAACCATAAGATGAACCTCGTTCCTGATGAAAAGTTGCCGCATGATTGGTTTTGTAGATTTCCACATGATACCGTGATAAATGCACCCATCCAATCATCAAACTGGAAGCAGTCGGTAGCAGTCTTGTCTGCAGATTTGTGGACAATCAGCCATCCGTGTCAAAGCTGGACCAATGCAGCTCATGCAAAGGGGTTTGAAGATTCAAACGGTCTGGCATTTGCATCGGCTTTGGGGCTAATCCGCATCTACAGACCCAGATTTGTTGCATTGGAGAATGTAAAGAACTTTCAAGATCACCATCAATACCCATTGGTGCAATCCTTAATCCGATGGGCAGGATATCGTATCTTGCATCAAGGTGTGTATGATGCATCGCAACAACTGCCAGTGAAAAGACCTAGGTATTTGGCTGTTCTACAGAAAGTTGAGGAACTGGAAGATTCATTTACATGGCAGGTATGGAAAACAATCCCTAACGTTACACAACACAATTGGGATGCTTGGCAACCAACGCCATCAAATGAAATTCATCAATTTACATTGGCCCCCGAAGCACGATGTATGTACCTTGATCCAAAGCTTTTACCAAAAGGGATTTCTACTTCCCATCATCAAGATATGATGAAATTTCGAGTTCCAATGACCAATCAAAAGCTTCCAGTGTTCATGGCTGCCTATGGATCACACCATCACTTGCCATATTCATTGTTGAAAGACAAAGGGATGCATGGTTTCTTCACAAGAGAAAATGGAACTTTTCGATGGTTTAAGCCGACAGAGATCTTGATGCTGCATTCGCATTTTAGCCCATGCACGCTGCTGAAGCCAGCAGAGCTCTCGTGGAAGTTCTTAGGAAACTCGATTGTAGTACATCATGGCATCATGGCTCTAGCTAACATCCTAGGCCACCAATTCGGAATCAAGACGGATGATGAATTCCAGTCCATTTTCCATGCACTTGATGGAAAGCGACTTCGTGCAAACAATACAATGATCCATTCAGATGAATATGCATGGTATCTTGGAACCAAGGAGCAAATCATCAGTCAACAGAAAAGATTGCAGTACCTTTCGGATGAATTGAAATGGACAGGTGATCCCTCCCCAAAATGGCCGGGTGGTTTCTTCTTTCACCAGGAATATGGACTACAAAGAATTGAAGACAACACAGAAACAACTCCTAGCCAAGTTCCGATGACGATTGAAGACAGTTCCGAATGTTCAGACAACAGTGTCCTTGAATCTTCGAAAGCATGTGAAATTACCATTGTTGCCTCTCCAGGAACTTATGGGAACTTGCAATTAGAAGACATTTGGCAATGGACTGATATACATGAACTTTGGGGAGACAAATTTCAACCATACTCCATTGATGGTACTTTTCTTTCCAACAGTGACATTCCAACGAAAGCATTCCTGATGCCCATCCAAGATGATCAGAGCATTCAGACAACAGACGATGTAAGACATGGTATCCTATGGAATGACGAAAATGGTTCACATTGCCTTTTGGTTGTTCATGAGATTCAATGGAAACAAGTTCAACAAGATCACCCACATCTCGCTGAATACAATTTTGATGATCATGGCAAGATTCCGCCAACGTTGAAAATACGTCGATCTATGAAAGTCATGATTGAACCGCAAGTCATTCATCCATATCCAACACTCAAAGAGGTGATACCATCGTTTGCATCCGTCGGCACAATTGCATTGATCCCGCAGCATACGGACATTTTGGTCATTGTATTCACAGGACTCTCCCAAGATCTCATTCATGTTCTCACATTTTGGCATTATGCTTTGAATGATCACTGGTTATCCAGTCATGGCAGACAAATGTGTTTTCAGGTTGAAGATCCCAACAAAGCACGATTGATTTTCCGACCTTCAGGCAGCAGTTTTGCAACACCGATCACCATCTTGCAGAGCAGCCTCCAAGTTCAATTGATCAAGACAGTTTTTGAATCATTTCAGAGCCCGGAAGTAGCAGCCATTGTGCAAGTCCAATTTGAACATCGTTATATCTCTGAGATTGCCTTGCCAGAGGAACAGACCTTTGCAGATTTCTACCAGTTGTGCCAACACGTTACCTTGTTTTCCAACAATGGTCTAACTCCAGCACTGATCGTAGGCATGAAACGAGTAGGCGATGATGTTACTATTGGAAAATTGGTAGATCACTATGGACAGGCCTTTCGTTGCATTGTGGGACCCACATTCGTCGGAGGAACAGGGAAAAGCTCTCACAAACAAACGGTGCAAGCTTCGTTAGCATCAGTTCTGATTGAAGAAGGTGTTAAACTTGAAGATGTTTCCAGACATGTTCAAAAAGTCATCAAACAGGTTGGACTTCCAAAATTGACACAACTGCTTTTTGTGGAGTCAGAGAAAGAAAAACATGATCAAATACAAGTCATCCTTCAAGAATGTGACATTCCTCGTCAGATTAAAACTGCTAAAGTAGCAACATCCAAAGCAAAATACACGAAGATTGCCAATGACCAACAACAGAAATTCTCCAGACAAATTGATGTGGGACAGTACAAGCTTATGCCAGGTTTTTTCATTCGTGCAACCGGTGAGCCACTTCCCATCCAAAGCACTTTTAGTCCATGTGTTTCAGGAATTACCATGATGCAGGCAGCCAATGCAGAGCAGCGGTTGATGCATAAAGGCAAGATCATTCCTGACGAAATGGCTTTGTTTCTGATTGGAGACCTAACAGAGGAACAACAACAAAAGACCAAAAAAGTTGTTGCACCAGCATACAATACAGCAGGAGATCAAGTGCTTTTGGCAGGATGGCTGTTGCAACTTGGAGAAACTGAGGCGCAACTGTCAACACATGACACCCCGAAGATCCAAACACTCGACGTTCAAGTTTGTAGCTTCACACTATGGGCAAGTGACTTCAGCAAAGAGCATTGGCAAGATATTGCGCAGAGTCCAGTCAAACAGACTAAACTCATTCTTGACAAAGATCAGCTAGGAGACGTGTTGAAGACACCCTGGGGTCGTACTTTTAGGCAAGGGAAAAACCCATGTGCTCAAAGCGATGCAACCAGTGTTCAGTTCCATGCAGAAATCATGATTCGTGACCTTAGAAAGTTGCTACGCCGATCAGGTTTCAACCGTGTCTATGTGACACCAAAAGACATTGGTGGTTCCCCCTCACAGGAATGGCGCATCATCTGGACATCGGAAACGGTTCAATCCCTGGAGGCTCAGACGATGTCACAGCCAGGAGCGGCAGGATTGATCAAAGGCAACAAGAACTATGGACTTCGAGTTGAACCATCTGCCTTTCAGCAGATTTGGAATCTTCTTCACCCGGGAGAGGACCCACCGATGCCAATTCCAAAGGGAAGTCTTTGGAGACTGCATCCACTACCATATGGAGTTGACAAGCAGGTGATGAAGGAATGGGCAGAGAATGTGGGGTGGTCTTGTTACCCCATTCGTTCGTTAGGTGCAAAGGCGTGGATGGTCCAGTCCAAAGATCCTCCACCCAACCCGTTGTTATCCTTCAATGGCCAGCCGCTAATTGTGAAATGCATGCCGAGTAAAGTTGACAACATCACTTCAGGCATAGTTGCAGGACCGAAGTCACGACCACCGCCTGAACAGAAGCATCCGGACAACATTTTTCGAACAGGTGACCCGTTTCATGATGCATGGTCGGCATGGCAACCGACATCGCAAAAGACAGGCCCAAAAGAATCCTCTTCAGCAGAAAACGTACCAGGACCGACATCAGCGCATTTGCAGCAACATGATCAGCAGTTGCAGACACTGGAAAATGCAGTTAAACAGCTGGAAGAAGTTTGCAAAGCCAAAGAACATCAAGATAATGCCAAGTTTGCCGATCTTGAAGAGTCGATTGCCCAGAATCACCAGCAGGTGCAAGGAGCTTTTCAGGCACTTCGTAGTGATTTTCAGACCTCACTGGCACAAGCAATTACCCAGCAGGACGTCAAGTTGTCAAAAGGATTTGATGAAATCAAAGATCTTTTTCGGCAGCGAGACAAGAGAAGAAAACCAGAGCAGACAGAAGAGATGGAATCGTCAGAATGATGATTCCAAGGAGCTTCACATAATTCGTTTGGGTATCAAAAAGAAACATCTCACGCAGTCATGTCGAGTGCAAGGTCTGAGGCCAAGAGGTGTAACTTTTTGTTTGCAAGCAGTCGTCATGTCATCACATATGTTGGTGAAAGTATCATCTAGAGGTTTCATTGGTGGCAGATGGATTGGTGACCCCCATGTCCTAGACCTCTGGTGTGGAAGCCATGATGTCTTGTCACTGTTGGGATCCTTTGAAGATGATGCGAATTTTGTGAAAACCTTTTACATCGATAAGTTCAATAGCATCCAAAATCAGCCTCTCGGGAAAGCCTGTGACGCTGATCAGACGTTACGATGCTTCTTTGTGGATGAGGCCCGGGACAAAAGTTGTCACATCCACAGTTCGTTCCAGGACCTTGGCATGTTCGTGAAATGTGCTGGTGCAAGGTTTCATCACAAACCAAAAGGATTGTTTAGGGTTTACAGTGCAAGTCAGCAGTGCAAAAACCAATCGTTTGGTAAAGACACCAAAGCAAGCGCAATTTTGCAAGGACATTTACAAGGTGATGATAAATCCAGCTTTTTGAGAATCATCAGACTGGTTCATTTCTTTCGATCGTTTTGTACAGCCAAAGAACAGCAGCCTCTGGAGATAACTAGGGTTCTGTGTTCCAGTGATTGTCTAACAGAGGTTTTACTCCTTATGTATAGACTTTCACCACAACATGCATGTCGTATAGGAGAAGCAGATAACCCAGGTCCACCTACCATACCATATCAAACTGGATTGATAAACCCCACTGCCATTAACAACAAGCTGGAGGACATCCAAGCTTTGCAGTGTCATACTTACATGATCAGCGAGAACAGTGCTACGCAAAGTGTTCAGACTCACATGGACCAGTGTTTCAAGAAATCTGGCATCCGCAGTGTTTGGTCACCGCCAGTGGCGCCACACGCAGCTTGCACATTTGACACTGCCAAGAGAGGACAAGCATCTGGAGTCTCAGTTCACTCCCATTTTCCATTAACACAGTTGCAACTACAACTAGATGAAACAGTGGATAGTACAAGAATTGTTTCAACAGTAGTCCATATTGGACCTTGGCATATCCATCATTGCGTTTTGTATGGAGTCCCAAGTTGCCATGCTAGATCCAAGGAAATCACTGAAAGACTCTTATACCATGCAGGTCAGCAAGCAGCCAAGCTCAAGTTGCCGACATTGATAACTGGAGGTTTTAATCATCCTTTAGAGACGCTCAGAACAATGGCTGTCTTGAAAGACCAGGGTTACAGATCAACGAATGACTTGTATCTTGGACTACATGGTTCAAAAATGCCAAACACTTGTCGTGAATCCACTTGCAATGACCAGATGATCATTCATCCCACACTGATACCTTTTCTTGTACAAATACAGGTAAACAAACAAAAGTTTTTCAGTGACCATGATCCAGTCATTTGTACTTTTGAATTGCCAGGACAAATCCCAAGTAATCAAACCATCAAACATCCAGCAACCTGGATAGCCTATGACCCGAACCCAGAATATGTGGCTATTGCTTTTGCTTCTTATGCCAAGAAGAAAGGGCTTCCCATCGACCCATGTGATCCCATTTCTTTTTCATCACTTGATGAGGCACTAACGCAATGGACAAAGTCTGTAGAGAACTCGGTAGACTGGGCCATCAAGCAACAACATGAAGAGGAACCCGATAAATTTCCTGCTTCCTGTTTACCCAAGAAAGCTAGAGGAAGAGCAAGACCGAATAAGATTGTGAAAAAACCAGATTTCGTCTGCATGAAGACAGCATGTCATGGACAGTACAACTTGACTACCACGACAACCTCCATACTACTTACCCAGAAGGTAAGGCAGGTTCGTCGAATCCAAAGCTTGTACTACCGATTGTCAAAACTTCAGCATATTGAAAATGGATTTCAGGTTCACCAGATACAGTTGCAACGTGAATGGAAGGCAATTTTTGAAGCACCTGGATACAAACCATCCTTCCCGATTTGGTGCGCAAACATTCCCGAAATCAGCGTGTGTCCAATCCAACTACCGAACCCTGAGTTTCTGCATTTGATTGCGCAGTTTGCAAAATTAGAATGTGATCAATTGGCACAAAAAGTTGCCTCCACGACCAGAAAGATTGCAAAATACGATGCACTCTATGCATCACCGCAAACAATTTATGCACAGACCGCCAAAAGGGTCAGAAAAGTGACACCAGACATTCTTCAGGAAATTCGTGAAAAGGTTGATATTCCAGCTAGACTATACGAAGACAATCAAGGTCTAATCACCTTGAAAGTTGAAAGTACTTGCATTCTACAAAAACACCTTCCGATTACATATGCCGGTAAAGATGCCACCATCAATGATATGACAAATGAAACTGTCGATCTCTACTTTCATGACATAGTTGACGAGGTACCAACAGAAGGCAGATTGCAACAGCAACAGTGTCACACGACACCTGAAATAATGGCATCAAGACTTGATGAATATTGGGGCCAATTCTGGTGCAGGGACTCTTCGCAGGATTGTGCACCACCTGACGATAATGATCCTTGGACCCAATTTCAACAATGGTTGGACTCTACACCGCAGATCCCACCTGCGACAGTCGTTCTTGATGATCATAACCTTTGGATAAATGCCCTTAGACAAATGAATTCTAAGACTGCAAGAGGCATTGATTCTTGGACAGTTGATGAGCTGCGATCATTACCACCAATTGCAATCAAGTCGTTGTCCCAAATCTTTCATCGTTTTCAGGGTCATCCATTTCCTTCCAAATGGCTCGTTGCCATCACTATCCCACTGGGAAAAGAAATTGGAGCACATACACCAGCAAAGACCAGACCCATAACAGTCCTGAGTTTGTTGTACCGCCTCTGGTCCAAGGTTGTAACATCCCAGATTCTAAGACATTGGTCACAGCATTTGCCTGGTTATGTAGTAGGATTTATTCCTGGAAGATCCCCACAAAATGAAATGGTCAAAATTCAACATGAGTTTGAAGTTAGCCATACCAATTTTGAAACAGGGTCCACCCAATGGCAAGGTCTTACATTAGACCTGGTGAAATGCTTCAATCTAATTCCTCGGGAACCGGCAAGACGAGCTTTGTTAAAGGCAGGTATCCCAGACCATATGATACAAACATGGTTTCAATCTCTCCAAAAGTTAGTCCGCTATTGGAAGTTTGGCAGTGCCATAATAGAATCAGGACAAACAACAACGGGGACACCCGAAGGAGACACAGTTTCCGTTTTGTGTTGTGTTGCAATTTCACGCATTTGGGCACACCACCTGAGTATTCACCAAGCAATTCCTTCATGTTATGCTGATAATTGGAGCTGGAGATGCAAAACCTTGCAAGCAAATCTTAGAGCATTGGAAGCCACTCGTGACTTTACGAATGCATGCCGACTAAGAATAGACTGGGGAAAAACATGGGCATGGATAACGTACCATTTCAATAAACCCGCTTGGAAAGTTGCAATGCGACAAGCACTACCTAGAGAAGCCACACTTCATGTTGTCACCAGTGCTAGGGAGCTAGGATACACAATGCACTATAGCAAAACACAAAGCAGAGCCACACAGAAGCAAAGACATCAAGAAGCCATGGACCAAGTTCTTCGGATTCGTCGTATGCCAGTGTCACTGCAGATCAAAGCCAAATTGCTAACAGATGCTTGTTTATCAAAAGCCTTAAGCCAAACTGAGACATATCATGTTGGGGGCCCATGGTTCAGGGAGCTCAGGTCGGCCATGAGCCGTACCTTAGTTCCTGACAGGAAGATCACCAATCCATTTCTTTCGGTGATGCTACTGTCCAAATACACACTTGATCCTGAACTGTACTCTATCCGCCAATGCATCAGAACCATTCGGCGTTTTTTGCTTACCACGGATATTGATACCAAAAATCAGTTTCTTGAAATTGCAGCAAAGCACAATTTACAACCAATGAGAGTTCATGGACCAGCGGGCACTTTAGCTACCAGTCTCATAAAGCTCGGATGGAAAATCACCACTTCGGGCCAGATTCAAACTGACACTATGCTAAATCTACACCTGCTTCAGAGTCCACTGAATAACATAATGCACTGTACCGTTCATGCTTGGTTGCGAAATATTTCTCAGTTTTATCTTGCAAGGCAGGAATGGAGAAATCTCCCAGTGATAGATCGCCATTCTACTCTGAAGATTTTTATGCAACTACCCCAGCAGCAGCAAAATGTTGTGTCTCGTTTTCTCACAGGTTCATACATGGAACCCAAACAAAGAGAACACATAAGAGAAGGACCAGTGACCTGTGAAATTTGTGAGAAAGCTGATGATTCACTACATCACCGTTTGATGGAATGCTGCCATACAGAATATGTACGGCAAGATAACCTTTCATTGATAAACTTTTTGGAGACCCATGATCCATGTCACCTTCATTTGCCAGTTGTATTTCAAGATGAAAATTTCGACTTCAACATTTGGTTTTTCCACCAAAACTGGGAAACGGAAGTAAATCTTGATTTGCTACACAAAATATAGGAGGAAAATCAGCAGGGTTTTCGTTCCAAAATTTACAGTGATGGAACTTGCCGCAATCCAGCTTCACCTACGTTTCGCAGAGCAGCATATGCATTGATATATCACCCACCAACTACGCTGCAAACATGCACTGCAATCGTGAAAGAATTCTGGATAAACAAAAAGATACCCGACAGCTTTCAAGTGTTTTCGACAGGACCATGTACAGACTTTCAAAGCATCCCACGAGCAGAGCTACAGGCCGCCATGGTTCTTTTGAATCAACAGGTTGAAGCTACACTCTATACAGATTCTCAATATGTGGTTGATGTGTTCCACCGACTGGGTTACATTCTTGATGTAGCGCATATGCAAGCATGGCCAAATTTTGACATCCTTTTGCAGATGTGGAATAACCTGCAACATGGTACAACCGACATCGTCAAAATAAAAGCACATGCACTGAAAGAATCTGACTCACCATTGGACACCTTCAACAAAATAGGAAATCATGCAGCAGACACTGCAGCTAAAGCTGCATTGCAACACTTGGACACTGTTACACCTATGCATCAGAATTTCTTAGAACATACTGAGCTTCGAGAAATGTGTCGCCATCAAATGCAATACAGACATGAAATACAAGTTGCAAGGGCGAAGTGTTTACAACAGAAGGATTCTAACAACAGACCGCAACAGTTCCTTTCGTTTCAGGCACAACAACAGCGCTTGATGCAATGGACATGGGAACCGGGACGACAATTCACATTTGACGATGACGACTTTGACGCGCTCCAAAACAATCTTTGGGGAACGACAATTTCACACCGAATCTTGACACGGCTTACGACACTGACGTGGTCGAGTGACCCAGTGGATGAGGTCACAACCGGAATAACGTGGTACGAGTTGGCGGTCAATTTTCAGACAGTTATGCAATGTGGATTGTTAGTGAATGCTGGAACAACAGGTAACAAATTTTTGCCACGCAATTTATCTCTTGGCTCGGTAGAATGGCCGTATTCCAAACAGGTCTATGCTTTTGAACGAGTCATCACGACGATGTCAAAACTGCTGGGCAAACAGATACTTCCGATCCGGCGTCAACTCTCGAATTCTCTCCGGTTGCTGGGAGCAACTCATGGAAAGCAAGGCTTGAAAGACAGACCGCAGATGCTACATCAACAAGCAACGTTGAGGGCGATAAGTTCACACTTTGAGAAACATCGTGGAATT
>OMLO01005187.1_pt1 | contig 10917 bp, 12 predicted proteins | sample 1674811 | NCBI WGS metagenome assembly OMLO01 (sample SAMN06265003, study PRJEB25207) | coral metagenome | isolation source: Coral host | place: Mexico:La Bocana,Puerto Morelos, Mexico | collected 2008-11-13 | reverse complement strand
TTTTAGTGTGGGTCTACCGCGAACGGTGTGTGACTTTGCATGTATATTGAGCGTAATAGCCAGCGAATTTCTTTCGCTTACATCAGTCGAGGAGTTCTCCGCGAAGGCGGGCATTGCTTAACAGACTATGCGTTTTAAGTCGAGCGTCACCTCGTTTTCGTGAATGTTCATGCATTACGTCAGCATATATAATTGTGACACCACGATAGATAGATGGACAGATGGACAGATGGACAGATGGACAGACGGACAGACGGACAGACAGACAGACGGACAGACGGACAGACGGACAGACGGACAGACAGACTGTAAGCAAAGAACATGCTAAGTTAGGTATAGAATAATACAAGGAGTAGTGGACTTGCTTCTATGTATGAGGATCCAACTAATATCTTAATTTATTAACAACTAAATGTGACCCGTACATTAACGGTTATCGGTTAAACTGATAAAAACTAATGTTCTAAAGGCTGACATGGCTTATTACAGCATTCCAACGTTTTGCTCTAACGGTTAACCAATTGTTCCTAACGGCTCATGAAAACGATCTGCAGCCGTTAAACGGCCCAGAAAAAATCTAACGGAATAGCCATGAAAGTGTCTAACGCTTGCATCTGATGCAACCTTTACTGTCCATTAACTTTCCTGGTGGGCAGATTTTGTTCACATGCTAAGCAACGAGTTGAGTTCATTCGCGATGAAGGTAACTTTACTATAAAAGCAGTGTTTGGTGGACTATTTCTTACGCTTATGGAGACGAAAGCGCACATAACTGAAGTTCAATGGCCACTTCAATGGTTACGTTGGGAGGAATGGGAATAATTTCCACCAACAGCGGCAAAGAGACTGGCAGGTGAAGAATAGCCAGCAATTTTCCAGAAGTTGTTGATTTTTTATCCCTCATTTAGAATGTTTCGGTTTATAATTATTGAAACTGTTATCGGTTTGCTCTAAATGATACTGGCTTCGCGGTCAATATAACGTATATGACAAGATAGGAACGAACTACAGAATGCAAATTGCGTGTACGGATGTCATAGAGTCCCGGATATGCTAATCGGGCTAATGTGTGAGAAGCAACAAATGTAAACATCTTGACATCTGCAGCGAAATACATTCGAACATGTAAGATTACGCGACAAAAGCGACCTTCGTGCATCGAGTTGTTTGATTTGAGCAAATATAATGTGTTACCACACATACCTCGTTATTTTGCTTTTTAACTAAGCCATTGCTGTCTCTGATCAGAGTTTCTGCGGATCGTCAAAACTTATGTTTTCAACTGAAGAACTTCACAGCAATGTTGATAATTAGTCTGTTTGTAATAACCATAAACAGATAAAGTCTATGGCCTTATAACGGGACTTCGTTCGTTAGCCATTCTCATGCACATTGCAGTGTAAATACATATGAACTGAGTTTAGATCGAAAACATTTCTCACATCTGGTAACACACGTATTTCTTTACTTATAACCTTTGCCGGGCCATTCTAGCAAACGGTTACATTACACTAATTTTATCTTACCGCTCTGCAGTGGTTCTAAGCTAACGGCGAGGTTAACGCGTCTAACGCTTATGAGAAGACGTTCGAATGGGGAACTAACGGATGATTGACGGTTTCGTCCGTTTAACAGCATTCCTCCCTTGCTCACCATGGAATTTCCAGTAGCTCACTGGTTACCGCATCCAGCTAAGTCATGGAGGGTCGTGGGTTCAAATCCTAACTGGTACTTGAGTTTTTTTCCGAGTTGATGCTATTTTTACATTTAAAAATATTAATCGTGACTAATTTATAATTTAGATTTCAAGCATAATTTTTGATCCATGTAAACGACTAAATAGCATGAAACTTGGACAGTAGCGAGAAGGATTTAGGTCACCTTTCAATTCTTTTATCTCAAATTACTTGGAATTAGAAAGTGTATATAAAATTGTGCACTCACTGAAAGGGTAGATATCTCAGCTCCTTTTTGTACATCCCATAACTTAGCTGTTGTATCCATACTTCCAGTGGCCACCACTGTACTTTGTGGATTGAATGCCACACATACCTAAGTAGAGAGTTTTATAGGACAGGGAAGATCCAACTTTTATTTACTTAGGTAATTTAATACATACCTTCAAAATGCCTTAACATTATTAAACGTTGTATAGGGAGCCTTCACTCATCCTAAAATATTCCCTCCACTCTTAAACATGGGGCGAGCCTACGTAACGGACCGGCAGTGTTCAGTCTGACAATCACAAATCCCAACGGGCCAACAATGCTCCAATTTGATTGTTTTCTTCACTTATGTCTAAATGTAGAGTGTACGGAGTTGCCACAAAATTTTGTTGATATTTTCCGTTTTGTTTTAAACAGTATGTAATACCTTTTGAATTAAAAAACGATAGCCTTAGGAAAGGAGTTTAAAAAGATAATTCACCTCTTTAATTTTAACTTCAGAAAGCATATTTACTCAAACAAAATGCCATGTCTTCTACTTTGATGCCACAAACGAAAATATAGTCTCTTTGCTCCTTCATGGATTAGTGCGGTGCGGAAATAAGTTTCAAAACTAAAATTCATTCAATTTTCAAGAAAACGAAAATTGAAGATTAAAGTTCAAGTTTCAATTTTCAATGTACAAAAAACGAAATTTAAAAATACCAATTTCCTGTTTTCGCATATCATAATCACGTCTAAGGTTGAAAGACACGATCGAAGATGCCGGATGAAGCTCCAAATGCTAACACGAGTCAAACCATCGGCAAAGTAACACTGGGAGTCCTACACCTTTTTGTCGAATCTTCTGGTGGAAACTTATTAATTGGCGAAGGATTTATTGGCTCCCTTACAACTGAGAGATAAAGCCATTACTTACGATATCATCGTGGAGCAAATGCAGAAACAGCTAAAACCCGAAAGATCAGCGCGGTCGCAAGGTTTGAGTTCGACAACCAAGCCAGGAATTCCGGTGAGACAGTTAGCCATTATGTAGCAACTCTGAAACACCTGCCACCGAATGAAAGTTTGGAGAGGCCAAAAGCGCTCTGGTATTCGCGACTTGAAAATGATAACCGAGCTGTTGAAAGTAAAACTCATCAACCTTTCTTTTGATCTTGCGTTTCAAAAGTGTTTGTTTATAGAGCAAGCTAATAAAGATGTTCAAGTGCTTCAGGGGGAACAAGGGCCAGGCACCCAAATCAATAAACTTGACACTGTCAAACTGGGAAAGAACAAGCTACACCCAAACCACCACCAAAGACAGAGGGACCCTGGGGTAAGGACACCAAGAAGTCTAAACCTGACATGCCCCTCCATGAAGGAACGCTGTTATCACTATGGCATAATTGGACACACGCAGCAAACCTTAGCAAGAGCCAAACCACCCAACAAGTGACTGAGGCTGGAGGAAACGTCACAATGGATGCTGACTCAGAAGAAAGCGATGGTGAATATGATTTTTAATGAGTTATGCTGTTGTTATGGTAACCACTACGTGTTCACGAATGATTGGCTATTAGCTGGATACTAAAACTACAGAACCATAAGAGAGCTTACAATGATTGTGACCATTGCGAGCCACTTCAATTAAACCCCTGTCTTTTTAGTGTTACGGATTAGAATTATAAACAATATATAGATTTAGCCAAGTCTAAAAGCAGAGCTCTTAAGACTTCTTGATCAAAGCTCCATTAAGCTAGCCCAGGATAAAACAAAGTTGGATTTGAGTTTTGTAACTAATGCAATGAGGATTACTGTATATTGTTTGGCCTTCTGTTCTGAGTAAAAATAATGACTGTAAAAATAGGACGCCCATTTCGTTTAAGGCCTACATGGAAGATACGGGTTCTGCGGTCTCAGTCATAAGCGAGGGGGTGTATGGAGTACCAAAGTAATCTTCTTTCAAAGGACACCACTTTGAGGTTGCGCACTTACTCGGGAGAGTCAGTAAAAATCATGGGGTTTTGTTATGTAACTGTGCAGTACCATGGACAGTCAAAGGAGCTTCCAATATATGTAACAAAGAATGAGGGTTAGACAATGGTTGGAGTTAATCCATCTAGATTGGCTTTTTCTTCAGTTGGAAACAAGAGACACCATTCCAGCCTTGGAAGATGTTTTGAGTAAACATGCAAGTGTTTTCTCTGAAGGTTTGGGCACGAAGAAGAATATCCAAACACAGATCCAGATTAAAGAGAGTGCCCAGCCACGATTCTGGAAAGCTCGCCCAATAGCGTCAGCTTGTAAACCAGCAGTGGATGAAGCACTGAGGGAGCTGGACGCTGATTGAGTTATTAAGAAGGTAACAACTCCGATCATAACTCCTGTGACGAAGGTTGGCAGCGTAAGGGGTGCGGTGATTTCAAGGTCACCAGTTGGAAGTGGACGAGTACCCTCTTCCCCGCATTGATGGCATTTAAGCCACCCTTGGTGGGGGTACATTGTTTAGTGTCCTTGGGCTGCGTCACGCATACTAAAAATGGAGTTTGAGGAGCACTGTAGGCCACTCCTTATCATCAACAGAACTGGCGGTTTGTACCAGTACCAGCGTATTCCCTATGGTGTGGCTTCAGCGCCAGCCATCTGGCAGCGGGCCATGGACCAGATCTCACAAGGGATATCAGGGGTTTTCTGTTACCTGGACGATATCATTGTAACCGGCAGTACCATGGAGGAACTCAATGAGCATTTAGTCACAGTGCTGAAAGGGCTGGAAGAGTACGGTTTCAAGGCCAACCGAGAGAAGTGTTCATTCCTTATAAGCTTTGTGGAGTATTTGGGATATGTCATCTCTGCTGAAGAACGGTACCAATTTCCAAATAAAGTAAGGCCACCATGGAGATGCCAAAACCTCAGGATGTTATTCAACTGCGTTCCTTCCTTGGCATGGTCCAGTATTAAATTCTTACCTGATCTGGCTCCGCTACATCGGCTGTCGCAGAAAGATGTGAAGTGGTTGTGGGGAAGCTAGTTTCATAGGGGTGAAAGAAATGTTGCCATAGGATAGGATTCTGATGCACTATAAACCTGATTTGCCTGATTTGCCTGATTTGCCACTGACAGCTCCTCATATTGTCTGGGAGCGGCCTTATCACACTGTACCCCCGAGGGAGTAGAGAGTATTGCTTATGCCTCCTGATCTCTGTCTGAAACAGAGAAGAAATGCTTACAAATGGAGAAAGAGGCATTGTCCTTGGTATGGGGGTGTGAAAAAATTCCAAATGTACTGACCAACAGCCCTTGACGTACATAATGGACCACGGGAAGGCTGTGCCAGTCAGTCACTGCAGCAGCCAGGATTCAGCGTTGGTGCCTTTACCTAGGTGCTTTTTCATACAGCATCCAGTTCCGAGGTACCGAGCAACACGCCAATTGTGATGGTTTATCTTGCCTACCCCAACCATCAGCACCCGCTGACAAGCCTGATGGTTGAAATGTTCCATACAACCTTAGTTGAAGCCCTCCCAGTGACCGAACAAGAGCTGAGAATGCAGACGCGGAGGGATCCAGCACTTTCCCGTGTTCTATAGCTCGTGCAGTGAGGATGGCAAGAAAGGGAAGTTCACCCAGAGCTTATTCCCTATGCTCATCGTGGAAATGAAATCATCATCATGGAGTTCTTAATGTGGGGAAGTACAATATTCGTTCTAACCAAACTGAGAAAGAGAGTTTTGGAAACATTTCACGAGGGCTAAATTGGTATGGTCGAGATGAAGGCCTTGTCCCGGGGGTTCGTTCGGTGGCCAAACATCGACAAGGACATAGACCAGTCCGAAAATGTGAGGGATGTCAGGAGATAGCAAATAATCCTTCCCGTGCACCCCTGCATCGGTGGGAGTACCACGCTCTTCCCTGGCAAAGACTTCACATCGATTTTGCGGGACAAGTTCAGGGAAAAATGCTTTTTTTTAAAACTAAATTACTACACAACTTCACGTACATCTACAGAGAAAAGAGAAGAGAAGACAAGAAACGTAAAAAGAGGAAAAAAGAAGAAAAAAGTTACAAAAGAAATCTATATAGGTTGAACTTTGTAATGTTATCATTATGCACAGAATTTCCCGTTGCATATTGATTTTTTTCCTCTTAGAAGCGTGAGAAAACTGTCAAAACAAAGCTTTTTTCTTGTAAGCAGCTACTATATATGGAGTACTTTCTTACAAGGAGTGAGTAATTTAAAGACTATAGGTGTTTTCTATTCTCGAAAATTCCGTACAGAATCATATTCTCTGTTAAAGTGGTACTATGACGAAAATCGCATCTTTCCGATCTAATCCATTTTAAAACACAAAACGTAGTCTATATAAGAAGAAAAATGCTGTTTACTATTTTCAAATATCTGTTTTCGTTCCAGAGATATTCAAGGTTTTAAAATATGCAAATTAGCCAACTGATTACGTCATAAAGTCGACCAAATTTTGATATGATGAAGATATCTCAGCCAGTTTGTATCAGAAATGTTTGATTCTTTGCATTAAGATTCTACTAAATGTGCTCCACAATACGAACTAAACAGTTTTGTTACCATGGGACAATCTGGGTTCCAGACCAGGCTTTTCTGGCCAGCTTTACCGTTCCATTTTGATATTTGCTAATGATGCCTCGTACATGTATGTATGATCCAGCAAGCATATTAATATGTTAGCTCGCGTTTGTGGCACCATTTAATGTTTTTTATGCTGAAAATCACCAACAGATTGAAATAAAGTAGGTGGGACTGGAAGAGAGTGAGTTGCCTTGGGAACACACTTTTGGTAGTAGTTGGTGTCTTTCCTTTAGAACTATTACCCTACCAAGTTTCAATGGTCTGTGATGCAAATTGGCATAGATAGATAGCTCTATTAATATACCTCATATCATACTGGGTTGAGTATATGACGTCATCAGTCATCTCATTTGCATATTTTACGTATTTTTCAAACACAAATATCTCCGGAACTAAGGCAGATATTTGCAAACGGTAAACGGCGTTTTCATTCTTTCATGGAATTCTATGTGATGTAACTAAAAAATCAAGGGGTAAAATTTTGATCATAGTACCATTTTAATGTGACATTTTCTATAGTTTTGCTAGTCGACCATGTTTGGAAAAAGTTCCAGAAGGCTTATGGATAATCTTATATTGAAACATTGTTGTTTTTATGTCACTTTTTATCTTGAAAGGTAGTTCGTATTGTAGTGTCGAGGCTCATTGATTATGTATGATCGGCTATATATATAATGTCTTCAAGGAGTGTGTGAGAATGTTCTACATGTGTGTAACGGACGTACATTAAACGGTGTGATTTGCTCGTAGCGTGCGTTGGCGGTTCTACACGTATACTCTGTGAATATCATCTTGAGTAAAACCTTATCTAATAATTTTGCTCTCAGCGGTTGGGGGTAAGAAGACCTTTTTAGCATAATTGAGTAAACGCTTTTAGTAGAAATTTTGTTGTGCTGTTTTCATTTTCGGCCACGTGCGAAGGCGTTATTTTTATCGCCAGCTTCCAATGGGCGGCACATAGTTAATTAAGCCGAAATAAAGAGTGAAGGGTGTTTCGAGAGAAAAGATTGAAAGGAAGGAAGTTACCGTTATTGTCGAGGAGATCTTCTATTTATAAAGGGTGCTTTACCATCTATTATTATGTTGTGATTATTCCAAATTATTTCGTTGGGGGGGGGGAAGAAAAACAAAAACAAAGAAGAAAAACAAAACGTGTTTTGCTAATATTTTAAGTTGTCGCTTTTGAAGCCTGGGAGCTTGTTAAATTGCAAGAACTTGAAGTCGTAGTCGCATTGTGAAAGAAATGACATTCAAGCGCGGCTTCTGAGATGATTTTCCACGATGCATCAGACCTGGATTGTAAACGTGGTACATGTATCCAAGCAACTTTTAATGTTTTATCCATAATATTAAAATCGATCATCCTGAGTCTGCCTTGTTTTTTCTCTCCAATGAGCGATGGCGCATGGAGTGACGTCATCTCTTTGGATAGTGATTTTGTCGCGCTTTTGTCCGTCACGCTTTTGTCACTCACTTTTTATCCCTCTCTGGAAGCGAAATGCACTCTGGGAGTTGCTGTTTGTTGGTTCAGCGGAGTGCTTTTAATTCTACCTTTTAAAAGAAAATTTAGGGGCCGGGGTGGAGTTTGGTTTACTCTAGCCTGCGAACGCAGACGTATTTCCGGCTGTCGCTTGTCTTTGCCGAAAATACGTCTGTGTTCGCAGGCTAGGTTAACACAGTATCGGATAAATTTGCGTTCACGGGCAAACTCATAATAAGAACATGATACCTTTCACGGGAAAACGTACACTAACGGCTATCCGGCTATCTTGAACAGTTGACGTCATGACAAAAAGTTAAACAACTTACTTGTTTGAAATATAAATGTCTCAAAGGAAGAACTCTTTCAGGTGTTTTCTGGGAAAGATACTCATGGTAGTGATTGACGCCAACAGCAAGTGGCCTGAAATGTTAATGATGGAGAACACTACTGCTGAGAAAACCGTTAGCACACTACGCTCTCTGTTTGCCCGCATCGGCATGGACCTGGCCAAATTGTATCTGACAATGGCCCACAGTTCTCATCTGACACTTTTAGAAAAACTGCAACTGTGGACGTTGTGAAGCACGTCGCTGGTGCATCTTACCACCCCTCGACCAACGGCAGGGTAGAAAGATTGGTGTCGCAACAAAGGAGTAAAAGCTGACAAGTCAAGTAGGATCCTGCAACACAAGCTTGATAGCTTTCTGTTAGCCTATCGATCAGCGCCACATGCAACTACAGCAAAGCTTCTCCTGGATCGAAATGTCAAGACAAGGATGGACCTAATCAAGCCGAATTTTACGGGGGAAGTCAACAAGAAATTGCTCAAGTCTAATAACAGCACCTTGAAGTCTTTTGACCACCACCAGAATGTATGGGTCCGCAACCACTGCAGAGCACCAAAATGGGTACGTGGCACATTCACTGGGTGAACAGGGCCAGTCTTGAACAAAGTCAAGGTAAATGACCAAATCTGGAAACGCCATGTGGAGCACCTGCAGGATAGCAGCCTTTGCCCACCTGAAATGGGACGATAGGTGATTGTGCTGTTCCGGAGGAGTTTGAGCACGCCATGCCTGTTGTTATGGAGACCGAGTGGAAGGAAGTGGCTGCGGTGTCCAATGGAGAGGCTCCCTCTCCAAAGCCGCAAGTCATCAACTGGATTCGAGAACAGAGTTTTTACTACCCGTGCAACAAAAAGAATGCTGAGTTATTCCTCTCAAACTGTGCTATATTCAGAGCAAAGAAATTGAAAACAAAAACAAAAACTACTACGAAAAAAAAACAAAGAGAACTTCAAAAAAAGCAAAGTAGGATTTTGCCCGAGTATCGACGTTACAACAGAGAAGACTCATGGCTGAATGGTCTGAATGCAATAAAAACAAAAATTGCGTTCATAAAAGATCGACTGAAGTTTAGCAGCAAGATTGTAACAGCAGCTAGGCAATGTTCACCTTATGAAATTTCTTTTAAATAACTGGCTGAAGAACAGCTATATTACCGTAAATATAATATATTACCTTCGCAGTGTGCTTTCTTATGAGTTTATTTCCAAATTTATTTCTCAACAGCGTTAATCCAATACGGAAAAAGAAGACTGCATTTTAGTTTCTAGCATCAAAGTACAAGACAGCATTTCGTTTGAACAACTCGAAAACATACGAGATGCTTTTTGCAAGTGGAAAAACAAGATAATGAAGTTAAAATCAAAGAAATGAATTATCTTTCCAAACCCTTTTTCCTGAAGTTCCGCTCCGTCTTTAAGCATGAACCTTATAGTCATCAATTATTATTGAATTAATTAGAAGTAGCAGGGCTCCGCACTAAGACTTACCCACTTTCCACTGGAAAGTAAATTTACCTCTTGGAAAGTAAAAAATCGAAACTAAAAAACTTAGTAACAATCTGGGAAGTAAATTTTGGGCTATGCTATAAATTAACTTTTACACTAAAAAGGCTTACACCTGTAAGGAAAAAACGTGTGCACAAAATATTAGCCAAATGATAAAAACAGTAGGACAATGATTTTTCATCTCCAAAAGGAAATTTACACCACTCTAGCATTTACTTGATTTATCCGCCAGACATGTTGTAAAGCGTACTTAAATTTGGGTTCGGAAAGTAAAATTTGAAAACTACTTTCCAAAGTGGGAAAGTGGTGTAAAAGGTTAGTGTAAATCCCTAATTAGTTTAAAAAGAAAAAAAACCTTTTGCACTAACAATTTCTGCAGTGTGTCCTCGGTAGGTGTGGTAGCACTTTCCTGACTCAGCACTCCATAGCTGCAAAAAAGACAGTAATGGCTTGAATCAATGTCATGTTATTGGATACATGTGGTAAATCACCCAACAGTACACAATAAGGACTTAAGAACATAATCTCGACAAAGATGTGAATTATTTAGCCACAGCAGGTAGCAAAGACATTCTAGAAAAAAGATTTGTGAATGTGGCTTAGGGTTTTAAATCACGACCATTGTAATTGCCATCTTCGCCGTTTCTGATCACGCTAAAAATAGTTTTTGACGCTTTTATTGAAGAGTTCGGAAGATACTCCAAAAGTTGTCCGATGGCCACACAATTTTTTCCAAGCATTTTACGAAATTTTCGAACATGGCCGAAGACTGCTGAGGACTTGCTAGGAAGATCTAAAGATGTTTTGATCATACATACACCAAAATATGTAAGTACAATATAAGAATCAGCAATCAACATTACGTCATCATTATCAACAGTAATTTTACATATGTAAAATTATTGCTTTTCTCGGGGCTGGAAATCCTTGTACAAACCGCAGTTCATATAATAATGTAATTCTGACTACATTAGCACAAGACATTCAATGTGAAAGTTTATTGAGGATGCGTCAGTCAGTCATCCGATGCAACAGATATCCTGATTGC
>OMLO01005186.1_pt1 | contig 10919 bp, 8 predicted proteins | sample 1674811 | NCBI WGS metagenome assembly OMLO01 (sample SAMN06265003, study PRJEB25207) | coral metagenome | isolation source: Coral host | place: Mexico:La Bocana,Puerto Morelos, Mexico | collected 2008-11-13 | reverse complement strand
AACGTTTTTAGGACTAGGGGTAAATAAAGATCATATACATTAGCGCCAACTAGGTTACAAAATGAGAAGTCGTCAGATTGAAGAGTTCTAAAAAGAGTTTTAATAAAGTCCGCAAAAACATTTAAATTTCTATTTCAAAGTGCAAGGTGTTTTACATTCTACATTATGCCTAAAATCTAACCTTTTAAAGACAAGTATTTCAACAATTCATTTCTTTGCAGAACTAAACTAATCGCTTAAAAAACAACCTTGCTGCAATTTCGCTGGACTTCCACAAAAGTTTTACTTTTTACAAGAAGGATATTAGTGAAAATATTTGTCTCTGTTTACTTAAGAGCATACTTACCTTTCTCGAATAGACATTCAGGGGTATCTTTCATAATAAAAAATTATAACATACTTACCTGTAATATGAAACAGTTGAGGATGATCGTGTCGGCGGCGGCCCGTAAGTTGGCGGTATCCTACTTGTTGTAGGAATAGAGAATTGTGTCCCTGTAGTTGTCACCACGGTGGACGGGAACACGGTGGCTGCCGTCTTCTGGGAAACTGATTTGTGTGAAGTTTTAGATGACGAATAGCTGGTAATGTGAAGATTGAACTAAATTAATGAAGGCTCAACAGGGGTTATAAGTTTATCTTTCATATGGTTTCGCATAGAAGAATATAGGAACCAGAATGAAGATTACGGAAAGTTATTACAACTGAAAGGTAGCGATTATCTACGTAGCATGTCATGAATATCTGTAACACTCAAGAAAGTGTTACTCATGACAGTAGTAAACTATTTTTGAAATTACAACGGGCAACAGAATATTTCTGACAATATTCGGGGTGGTTAGAACTTCAATGATGTAAAACATTGTCGTCAGTGTTTGATATATCTTCAAAATCGAACCTAGAAATCCGGCAAACTAAATACAAAGCCCAAACAGAGAAACGTTTCTAAGACTACAATAGGAACAGTGAGAATTTCGTCTCCGTTGAAAAGCTTTGAGTAGACCAAACGATTTTTTTATTACGAGACGAACACTCTCGATATTAATCACCTTGATAAGCAAGGTAAAAAACTAATTTTCCCTTAATATAATTTTGATACACGGTAAAAGGAATCTCGACTACTTTCCGTTACGTCAGTAGCCACAGGAAGAAAATTTTTCTGCTGCCAAAGTTCTTGAAGCCCAACTACCGTGTAAAGTAAAATAAACCAGCTTTCTACAGTCTCCAGAAAATAAAATAGCCTACAACAGGATTAATTTAAAATACGGATTACCTTGTGCTCGTTGAAGTTGATGCACTTGTTGTAACAGAAGTGGAAACACTCGAACTCAACGAAGTTGATTTTGATGAGCTGACACTTGTCGATGTTGATGTGGAAACACTACTTGACACACTAGTGCTGACCGATGTTGATACACTTGTTGTAGTTGATGATGACACACTTGAACTCAAGGATGTCGATGTAGAAACACTTGTGCTGGCACTTGAATATGTCGAGAACACTGTTGTTGTTGGAGTACTGACACTCGTTGTGGTTGAGGATGATGTCGATGTGGAGACGCTGCTTGAGACACTAGGGCTGACTGATGTTGATATACTTTCGGTAATGGATGTCAACAGACTTGAACTCAAGGATTTCGATGTTGAAACACTTGTGCTGGGACTCGAATATGTGGAGTAAACCGTTGTCGTTGGTGTACTGACACTTGTTGAAGATGATGTTGATGTGGAGACACTGCTTGACACACTGACTGATGAAGTAGCAGATGTCGACACACTGGAACTCAATGATGTCGATGTTGAAACACTTGTGCTGGAACTTGAATACGTCGCCAAACTGCTTGACAGGCTCATAGTCCAAGAACGAGTCCTTGAGGAAGTTGTGGACAAACTTAAACTCGATGAAGTGGACGTTGACGTACTTACGCTTTTGAGAAGGCAAGATAAAGTCATTAATGTTTTTTAATCTTTTAAGCTTATGAGTAAATGCTTTTTAATGTAAATACTCTTTCTGATGAAAGCCACGTTTAGCACTTAAACACGTGAGAACCTTTGTATTTTTTTTTATTCTCTTTGCCTCTTTCCCATCTTTTCCTCTTTTTCTTTTTTTGACTCAGCATCTATTTATCAAGGGGTAACCACAGGAGCACGTTTTTCAAGCTTGTCCGTTACAAAAGTTCATAGAAATCTCTTCCAATATCTAAACTTTTGATACTCATCAAGGTAGCCGTAATAGATACAAATTGATGACATCACAGAGTACTGAACTTTTCTCAGAAGAGGTGCAAAAGCCTGTTTGGGTGTGAAAGCATGTCATACAATTTGAGTAGTGTTAGCTAGCTTTAAAGGACTGAGTCACGCTTGGGAATAAAATGGATCAAAATGACGGTCCTAATAGTTGAACGTGAAGCTATTTGTTACATTACAATCCTCAGTTGACCTACCTGACGCTACTTGAGCTTGACACAGTCGACGAGGGCGTGACAACCGTTGTAGCCACGCAAGGCCTTTCACACTCTTCTGTTTGATTGACACACTTCTTGCCATCAAAGTACGTGCCAATAGGACAAGAGCATCCTTCAACACGTGGTCCACGGCAACACCTTGCTCCCAGTTTTTGGCAATCTTTGGGGGTCCTCTCGCAAGTGCTTGGCAAACTTATGTTAGCAAGGTAACCACCGGTGTTTTCACAAGGACGACAGCAGGGGAGTTCTGGTAGTGAAAAACAGTCATCAAAATGATATAAAAATTGGAGAGCTACATTTCTAATAAACCTTGTAAAATAGCCTAGCTCGCCTCTATAACTCGTGGTTACAGCAACAGAGCTATCTTGGAACCGGGAGATCATGGGTTTGAGTCCTGTCCGAGACTCATGTTTTTTCGTTGTCTTATGCTCGTGGCAGCACTTCCCCTTTATAATTTACTCACCGAGCTGCAAATTGGCCATTTTTCAATTTTAACGGTGTTTAATTAATTTACACAGAATACGGACGTCCAAAGATTAAAAGCTGACCCCAAGAATTTAAAGTTCTCGAAAGTCCTTATTAGGGTGGCAACTAATACGGAGAGGCTGTGATCAAAATTTTAAAATGTTCGGAACCTTGCTTCAAATAAATTATGATCACTTTGGGCCTCTGGTGGTAAGAAATCTTTTTGTGTTCTTTATGCGAAACCTGTGTTGTTGTCTCATCTTAAGAAGTACTTTTTTAATATCATCTACTTTGATGTTAGTTCTTCACCGGAAATAATTTGCTACTAATTCTAGTAATTTTTTCCTCTTTTCAGAATCCTCTTGTAAAGAAAAGACAACCTTTTTTTTTGTCGCTACTCACCGCAAAATCCTTCCCGACGCCACGTGATTGAGATTCCGTACTGATTACAGGCTCGCACGTACGACGCAACCGCTGAACAAAAGCATGCGCAGTCGCCTCCCTTGTGGCAAAGACAAGATTCATGTTTACAGGCCTGGAAGTAAGGTTCGGGATCCACCGTATCGTGACAAGCTTTAAAGTTTGCGTTCCTCTTGATCTCATTACAGCCTAAATAAATCAAAAGGAAATAGTCAACATGCGAGTCATATTACTGTCAGTGAGATCATTCTGAAACTCAAAAAAAAAAAAATTCAAAAACACAAAAAGACAACAATGAACTAAAACACAACAAGGATGGGAAATATTAGGCAAGCCAAGGACGGATTAGAGAGACAATCGTTGATATATATCTACGAAGTAGCTGCTGCTTCAGAATTGCATATTCCAACTTTCTGTGAATAGACCCATCCAAATACTCATTGTAAATAGATTAGTTAGTTACTGTAGTTAGTAATTTACAACATTTAATTTCATTGAATCATGTAATTTATTATAGTTATATTATTTTTTAGAGATTGTAAAGCTCCTTTGTTCATATGTAAATGTAAGAAGAAGTATTAAAAATTATTATTATTATTATTATTATTATTATTATTATTATTATTATTATCATCATTGTTATTAAAAGCAACGGCAAAGTGACATTCTCAAACTCATAAATAATTCATCAAGTATAACGAAGGAAATCATGAACATGACAGTGTTTGGATATCTGACCTTAATTAGCATAGATTTTTACAATTTTATGTCTCCGTTTTCTCCTTAGTTTAAGTTTCGATTGAGAAATTATATATATAACACTCAAGACAGTCTGACCACATTTCCAAACACCTCGATGTCCGTCTAAATACTTCGTTGCTCGCTCACTAAAAATATACCAAGAAAGGCTGAACCCAAATACAAAACGACATGTAGAAGCTATGACACCACTCATTTGCGATGAAACTTTGACAGAAACCTCCAAAACCATGCGTGTGCAGTGTAATATGATTGACATTATTCAATCATGACGCGCCTTTGATACAAAACCTCCAAAAACACACTCGTGTTGTATAATATGACTGACACTATTCAAGTAGCATAATATGGTTGACAAACACAAAAGAAGACATAAAAACGAACAAGGACGGAGATGGATACAAGAAATCTGGAGATGCGCTATCTTTACCTTTCTCAGCCCAGCCTTGCCGATCAGGATTCTCCAAGCAAGGATCAAGACTCACTGGGTAGGGACAATCCTCTTCGTCTCTCCATTCATAACCAAACTCGGTGTCATCGGCGGCCATTGTGTTCTTATCACGAAGTAACAAGTCGTCCTGGCTGAGTCCGTTGAAATTACCGCAGATACCAGTCAACTTATTTGATTTTTTGTAAGTTGGATTTGGCGTGACGTACACACGAGACCCTTGATCAAATCGCACCTATAAGAGATAAAGAATAAAACGAGAAAGATGTTTCAGTCTTGTATCTCTCGAACATGGATCACCGAAACCAAGTCCAAGATTTTACGTCTTATAACATCTAAAGCGAAGGGAGCAAAATAAGACGAGGTTTGTAGCGGGAAGCTCGACACAAGATGCTCCCAGCTATTTTTCTAGTATTATTACGTAGTTCGAAGTCAAACAAGCTGACAGTATGTTAGACTTTACTTCACATGTGAGTTAATAATGAGCAATAATAGCCTGCTAGCAAATTCTCCGCACCGCTATTCCAAGAGCTGCTAAGAAAGCTTGGTCGCAGGCTATACTATCGGAACCTGGTTATTTATCTGGTGAGCCTATTACGAAGGATAGAGCCTAGACTTAGGGGTTAGGGTTAGGGTTAGGGTTTAGGTTAGGTTGATATTACTGAAATCTCCATTCTCAGACCACCTCCATATAACAGCCAATTTACAACACTTCAGGGTAACTGTTGGAGAGAGGTTCAACTGTGGTAACGAAAGTGGCGATTGCTATACTTAAAGCATGATTACTTGTTTCGAACGTGATTCGTGATTTTTGGATGCTTTATGACAGAATGAAAAATGGTAGGAATGTCAATTAATTCATCACGGCTTACCTCAAATTTAACAAAGAACGGGTTATTAGGTTGATAAATGCGGACAATGAGGAACAAACCGACGTGGAAGATCTCTACATTAGGAATCTCCATTTGACATGGTTCTGGATATTCTCCTGGTTTGAACTGTTTCGTATTTTGTTTGTGCGAAATGGAGAACTCTTTCTGAAACAAATCCAGGTGAGAGGCACCTCCCTCCAACTCGATACCAACTCGTTTGCACATCTGTAACTCAAGCGAGTTCCTGAAAAAGAAATACAAAATGTCTTGTTAGCATCGTGTCCCTTACCTACATGTAGCTCAACGCACCCTTGTAATTAGCCAATAAAAAGCCTTGTCCACTGTCATGATTTCCAGCGATATGAAGTCACTGACCTGATATCGCTACGTTTTTCAGAAATTGGAAAAGGTAAAAAGCTAATCGTAGCCTTCTGGCAGGCTTCGGGGTCAACTTGAGGTAAAAATGGCGAATACCCCCTTTACACACCACGTTGGAGAAATCTGATAACAGCGTTTCACTATGAAAATGAATCACAAGTTTTCTGTCGAAACTGCACCGGAAAAATTTGAAAACGCAACAATCGCGGGGCGACAGAAACCCTTGGGTGCCGCCTTAAGGGTTAGAGTAGATCACATGATTATCATGACGTCATCGCTTGAGTGCCGCTTTGAAAGTTGACGTCATCGCTTTCGAAAAGCTGCGTTTTCAAAACGTTCTTGATCCACATCTCAACGAAAAGATGGCGTTTTCAATTCCTCCGGTTTAGAGAGAGTTTTCGGAAATCTCCATTTTCATTTGACAAGTTCTCCAGATAAGTATGAACAATGCCTAACATTTTTATCATTTCAAGGTCCTTTTAAGAATATGGAAATTTTCAAGATCTTTTGAAGGCTTGAGCCATGTCCTTTACTACAGCACATCAGACTCCGATACCTACCTGCAAGGCTCGTTCTTGACGGAGATCTTGACCCCATCTCCCTCTAACATCGTAAACTCGCAGCGTTCCTGATGAAAGACGATCCACCGACCGTCAAATGTTCGGTACTGATCCTGACCGTACGAAGCACATTCGTATTCCGGCGACGGATCGACGGAGCTATCCGAGATCCACTCACGTGCTCCGTTACAAGTCCTGGTGACGATAGGAAAATACAGGTACATTTAACACAACGCATACAGAGCGGCAACGCAACGCGTTTAGTGCTGTTCAGCAAATCTACGAACTGCTAATACACCGTTTCCCGGTCTTTACGAATCGAAGAGTTCATGAAATGCATTCACAGGTAACAAAAAACACGCGCACCCGGCAACGCACGTAACGCATCCAACATATGCCGTCCCTCAACGTATACACTCGCAACTGAAAAACAAGAAAACTTAACTATAGTTCTCGTATCAAAGCGTTGAGTGCCATTATGTCAAAATAGTTCCAAACGATTCGGGCTTAGCTCCTCATCTGTAGATAAATGTGAAGGGCGATTTGTGACCACTAATTACTGACAAAACATGACTTCAAAGTATGGTTTTCCCTTAACTGTCGAGAATAATTCTTGTTTTCTCTTGCTTTGTATAAATACACTGCGCGGTACGTGGTTGGTTTAAAAAACCTCCCGTCACTTTGTCCAATCCAATCGAAAGCATAACCAAACCATCACTCGCATACGTTTGCTGCGCTTCGAGTCAGCTACTTGTGTTTGCTTAGACTCTTGATTAGTTCACTGAATGGCATGTGTTTGAATAATTTTGAATATGGTTTTATGACACTCTGAAAACAACTCTAATGTAATTATGGTTGCTGAAGTGTATTCATACCCTTACGAAAATACACCGAATTCTATTCCACTATAGAACTAAAATTTAACAAGATGCCTACTTTGAGCAGTCGACGGGACTGGATTCACCCTTCTGGTAAAACTTGTTATTGTGCTTACAGCCGCACTCGTTCTTTTCCACGCACGTGCCATTCTCAAGTAGCAGTTGATTGCCTGGACAAAAGCACCCCGGCTTGCACCGCGAGGCTCGCGCTACGTCACTCATCAGAAAGTTGTCGCACGTGACACCACAGTCAGAGTACACTTTGCCAACACTTGCGCATAATTCTGTAAAGTAACACAAAAAGCATATTGCGCATGTTTCATAGAAATTCGTCCAAGCTATTGAAACTTGTTGGGCGCCATTTGGAATCATATTTATTGTTTTAAAAAATAGACATAGCCTCAGGAATAGATAGGGTCTTGTGACACAGTGACCTAGATACTACGGGGACTATATTAAGAAAGCAATTTTCAATTGACAATAGCCAAAACGGAGACCAACGATCACCTGTTATAAAGAGTTCAAAGGCATCCAATTAAAACAAAGAAAATCACAACCGTGAAGGAAGTTTGGATACCCGGCGTTAATTAGTATTGATGTTGACGACTTTGCTTTCCCCTGTACTCCTTAGTTTTTGAGAAGATATATCAAACACTCTAGACAACATTTCATGGCATATCCAAACACCTTGAATTTCGTCAAAATACTCATTTTATTAACTCTCTTCTCGATGTTTGGATATCCCGATAAAACAATGTCTCTCGTGTTTGATGTGTTACATAACAAAGGTTACGATGCTCCCGTTAACACAATCGTCATGGTGGGCTATTCAAACTATACTATTCTAATTGTCATTGGCTACGAGATCAAATGACTGAGGCCAGCCAGAGCTGTCTAGGGATATAACTTTTACATACGATCACAGTCCTGGGCAGTGCATTCCCACTGTCCGGCTCCTTTGCAAGTACTTGACAAAAAAGAAAAAAAAAATCAATAAATTATAGAAATAGATGCGCAGTTAAAATCACTAAGGGGTCGAATTTTGATGAAGTCAAAATCCAATGGGTAGCTAAACTATGCACACATTTCTTCTCTCAACTGGTTTCTGTAATCTCTCTTAAATCTTTATTGCAACTCTAAAATACTTGGAGACTGACTTGAAAACTTACGGGTTATTTCAGTCTCCAGACTCGAATTGTACTTCACTGACTTATTTCTCTTAATGCATAATAATATTTAAGTACAAGAGTGAATAAAGTTATTATTATTATAATTCTCCTTAATTGATTGATATATATAGTAGCGCCTTCAAAACACATGCAGAATACCAGCAGCATATGCTTTTCACCGTTCAAATATGCCCAAAAAGTTAACCCTCAGTGAATCACTTTTATCAATATGCCAATGTCAGTTTGCTGGATTACGGCTTACCTTGAAGGAATTTTCTTTCGGTTTTTAGTTTCGTTGGTGCCAATACAGGCCTTTAGATCGGACGACGAGTTCGAGAACGAGTTTTCTTAGAAAAGTTTATGTTTTTGCTGTGCGTCAAGAAGAAGGTCAAATAATTATATAGAGCTCAGCTTAAAAAGAGTTACGTTACGGCCTGGCCTAAATGTTTTAAGTTCGTCATTTGTAATCCGATTTAATCTTCTCCATCTTTGTTTCTTTATGATCTTTGTTATGGTCTAAAAAAATATTATTTTCAGGTTTTTTTTTTTTTAAAGTAATTTTAAAAGTAATTTTGTACTTACCAAGTGTTACACTTTTCAATTCTTGTAGATCCTTTCTCGTACTCTTTTCCTTCAAAGTAACAAGGACAGTCCGCTTTTTGCACGCATTTGTCGCCTCTTAGAACCATGTCTGTATCATTACAGTAGCAAGCTTCCACGCAACCGCGCCTGCAGAAAGAACAAAAATGTTTCCATGTTATTTGACGCATGGGTATGTCATGATTCTAAAATGTCATGTCAACCATAGTTTGCGCCTTGTTGGTCCCAAAATGACCGCTTGACTAACAGACAGAACGACCAACCGAATGCCGACCGACCAACCGACCGTACAACCGAACTAAGGAACGAACGACCCATGAAAAAGAAGGGCAGAGAAAGGAAAGAACGACCCAATAAAAGAACGAACGAAGGAACAAACCCTCCTTTTCCCTCAACTGCGACGAACGGCCCCTTTCACCCAACGACTGAAAGAACGACCTATTGAAAGCACGGACAAACCAACGAACGACCCAGCATGAAAAATAAACGACCAACGACCAACACAAAAGGCTAACCGAAGTCAGACTTAGTAACTGACAAAGCGACAAAGTGACTAGACGACTTTCTAAAGGACAAAGTTAACAGTGGCTTGACCGAACGAATAATTCATTCGGGTCTGTGGTTGACAAGCAAGTAGTGCATACCTTTCGCAGTCTCCGTCTTGATCGGGATCCAAATCCTCGCAGGTTTGAGGACAAGCTATAGAGCCATTGTTGTGTGTGTGGCACTGTTCAAGGACCATGTCTGCTCCGCACTTGAATTCTGAAACAGGATTTTGTGCTAGGCTTAGCCGAACAGGAATTTTTGTAGCAACGACTAAGACATGACAGTGCACTTTAACAAATGTCTGTATTGTTTATTATGCTGTACAAATTGACTCTGACTTGTTACCCTGTAAATGAAACCAAGTGTGTGACCATTCAAATGAAAGCTATTGAGCAGAACTTTCACGTAGTATTGTTTATCGCGCTGTACAAGAAGGTAACTTTTGGATGAAACCCTCACGTGTGACCCTTGAAATGAAAGTTATCGTGTATTACTTTCATGTGGTATTGTTTATTATGTTGTACAAGGTGGGTCTAACGTTTTAGTCTAGTTAATAAAATCTCTCGGCACCTACAGGGGTTATATTTTCACGTATCTTACCATCAGCACAGCGAGCCACGTAATTCCGCCAACCGTTTACATTGATATCCTTCTTAGCACACTCCTTGGCGTATCCAGCGATTACGTTGCACAGGCACCCCTCGCAACGACAGCCGTCCTGTATACATTTGTCATAGTACTCCCTGTAACTGAGTTCGGAATGGCAGTCCTGGAAAGGCCCGACGGGATCCTTGATGATGCTACACTGTTCTAGTGTCCAGTTCTTGTTTTGCAGATAAATGTCGCAGTAATTAATAGAACTAACCACGCTTTCGCTGGCGCACTTTTCTACAGAACGATCTGGGACCAGCCACTCCTGTGCGAACTCATCGATAGTTACTATGTCGTCGTTACTGCGCATGTGAAAGTCGTCTTCTTTCATGTCGTTGAACGTGCCGCAGAGACCGCAAGTTTGATCTTTCAGTGTCGAGTTCACTGTCAAAAAAGTGTTGTATCCAGTCCAGTGGATTGAAAATGCCACACCATTCTGAGGTTAAAAGAGAAATAAGTATTACATTTTCGACGAAATTGTAACCTCTAGTTTGCCGCAGTTTCTGCTAATCCGCACGTTCATATCCTTTATTTAAACACGATATGGTTTAAAGCTAAAAGCTTGTGGGGTCGCGTAAAAACGATTACAAATGGATAAAACTGTATAAAAATAACATCACTCACGAAATACAAACTCTACAAATATACAGTAAGATTTTAACCGAAGAGTAAAATGAATTTACATTAGTTACCTCTAAGTAAATTGAC
>OMLO01005185.1_pt1 | contig 10921 bp, 11 predicted proteins | sample 1674811 | NCBI WGS metagenome assembly OMLO01 (sample SAMN06265003, study PRJEB25207) | coral metagenome | isolation source: Coral host | place: Mexico:La Bocana,Puerto Morelos, Mexico | collected 2008-11-13 | reverse complement strand
GGATCTTCAACTTGGAAACGTTGAAAGAGTATAAATGATATAAGTTCAAAAAAGCACCGATGCAGATATGACCCGCACTTGCCGGCAATCATGCCACACACACACGGCATTGCAATCGAAATTGCATCTATAAATGGATGCATGCACTTATATAAGTTTATATCTAAAAAATATATTAATATAAAAAGAAGCTGAACAATGATAAAAACAAAACCTTTACTTCATTTTGTTACACCCAAAACGACTGCAAAGCTTCTACGTGTGTCAGGGCATCTACTAAGCCAGAAGTATATCCCAAAATTGGTTAAAGTGCTGGGACCTCACTTCTTGGTTTTGCCCTTGTTACCCTTTGGATCCTTTTCACCCTTTTCCTTCTTCTCCTTCTGGGCACCCTTCCTAACCTTTTTTGGGGGGGCTTCATCCTCATCATCATCATCCTTCTCATCCTTGGGCTCTGCGTCACGCTTCTTCGGCGGCACAGCTGGCGGATCCTTCTTGTCATAGTACTTCTTCGCATTCCTGCAAAACGGAAAAAGGCAAAGGTGCTGAGACTTGGGGCAGGTCACTGTCCTGATCTTTGTTTCGCATGCAGTAGCCTTGGCGCACCTCAAATATTATAACTTTCCATTTGTAAAAAAGGGACGGTCCACCTTCAAATTAATTGGTGTTTGATTGGGTTTTGAAAAAGTATCGGCACAAAAGGACCCACTAAGATATCGGCACAAAAGTGGCATCTTTCATGCGCTTTTCGGCATCCTCATACCACCTAAGATAGAATACACTATTACAGCGAGTTGTCATTGAAAAAGCAAAGCTACATACAAACAAAGTGGCAGCACATGAATTGAATATACAAAATATCGAACCAGGTAACGACTGCGTAGCAAAGTCACAGACTTCCCCAGTTGCCCAAGATTCGTTACACTTGTCATATTCTTTGTCAACCGCCATGATCTGTGTCTCCAAGTCCTTGACGCACCTTGGAACCATCGTACGGCTGAGGCTTAGTTGGTGGAGGTGGAGGCAACCATAAAGTCGGGAAGCTCTATGGAAAAAGGGTGAAGTAAACACATGTCAGACAAAAAACTCATATAGTGTAAATGTTTCATATTCGTTCGAATTTCGGTCGAGAAACGTAGATACTACTGCAGCATTATAAGTCTTCTTCAGATCACGGACCAAGCTTCGAAGTTTTCCACTCTTCCCCATCATTGAGTTGAGAAATCTCTTCAAGCTCTCTTTGGTCTGGGGAAGGGGTGGAGATTTGCGAATTACAAGGATCAACGTTTCAAAAGCAAAGTATCAAGAATCCCATTCCAATGAAATCGCGTTGGTATTTTAATTTAAATGAAGCTGACCAGCCTGAAGATACTTTGTCATTTCTGGTCGGTCAACCTTCTTGTCTTTGAGTGCAGCATCCCTCTTCTCCCGAGCTTCCAGTCCAGCGAAGTCTGTCCCCAAGTCTGAGGTTGGTTCACTGTCAGCCTGTGAAGCGAGCAGGATCGGAACCCAAGTTGTCAGCGAGGGAGGACAGAAAAAAATGTATCAATTAACATGTTTACTGGGAACCAACTATATTCGAAAGAATTCAAACATATTGAAGTTAATTTTAGGATGATTTAACAGGCCTTCTCCCGCTTTCGGTGTTCATGCTCGAAGGTAGATTCTTTGGTACGCTTGCCCGATTCTTTGGTCACCACCCAATACTCCATTTCACCGTCATAAGCGTTCAACCTGCCGAAAACACACAAAACATGGGTTCGGTATGATTTGTGTGGTGATTGGTCGCACTAATGTGAGTGATTCGATTGGAATAGGATGAAAGTGAACATGCCTGGCATGTGTCTCTCCCAATGACAGGCATCTACCCTTCGCTCCGTTGATCTTCTGCCTGGGTTGTGGAACTTGAAATTCAATGAACATATTTTAAAAGGGGTATACTTGACCACTTCCCTGGCAAACCTGAAATCATATTTTTTCCTAGCAAAAACACTAAGAAGACTACGCGCTCCATCCCAACTCTTTGAGGTCGCTTTCGCTGTACCAACCTTCATCGATAACAAGTTGAAAGCTCTTCTTCTTCTTGATGATGACCAGGATTTCGTTGCAGAAGGCTTCCTGCACTATATTCAATGTACTTATAATGCCGAATCTAGAAAGAAGTCAAAAACAGGTATGGAATTTCCGAAATCATTTTATATGGGTCCTAGTACCATCGCCCCCTGCAAACAGTATGAACATTTGTCCTTGTCCCAATTCATCTTTTGAAGCAAATCTGCCATTGCGTTCTTGTCCCCGGTTTGCCATTCTTTGATTAAGTAATCCGGGCATTGCAAATCCGTGCGCTTCGCATGAGGCTTTACCATACGATCGATTCTCGCTTTGGCCGCTCGACGCAATTGAAACTGCAGGGGCGGCTGGGGTGTTGATTTCTCATGGGAACATTCAAACGTTTTTTTGGCTTGGAACAAATCAAAAGTTTGGCACGATTGGTGGAAATAACCACAATTTTTGTTCACCCCAAAATGATTGAAACACCCATGCCTGACGGACTGTCATGCCCCTGGGGTATACACAGGTTTCCCTTCACGTTGTTGCTTTCCTTCCTCGTCACCTTCACCTCCTGTCTCAGGAACCGCCTGTTCTGGCACATCTTCCCGAGGAGTGACAGGTACCACTGCGGTGTCCTGGAGAAGGCCGATTTTTGGAAGAAATGTCATATCCAAAAAAGGTATGAATTGTGTTTCCTCTAAGGTAGGCTCATATAAAAATTGTGGTGTTTTGTTGCCTAGAATCCAGGCAAAAACCAATCATACCAATCCAATCTAATCATTCTCAGAACAAATTCAATCGTGTTGTGTGCGGCCGAATGACACCCAAAGGACCAGAAGCTGTTGGGGGGGCGGTCACTGCAGCCTTGATCTCTTCTGGATCGGCCTATGCCGCAAAAAATGAACATTAAGGTCATGAATGGATGAATCAATTAGCTGGTTCGAATTTATTAAGGGGTCAATTCTTCTCCAGAGATTCCCTTTGGGCTTGAAACGCTTAGATGCGTACCGGCACTGTCTCGGGTTCAGCTTCAGCTTCAGCATCACTGGCCTGAGCAAACGGGTAGAATGATAGAAGTTCAGGGTTGTATGAAAATAAATCTTATACATTTCATAAAAAAATAAATTGGTGAAAAGCTCCACAAATATAAGCTTATGGCCTTTGTAGCAGAGGCAGTTTCAATCTTCGCATCAAGCTCCTGCTTTTAAACAACTTGACTAAAACGGCTGTTTCAGCCAGAGGGACCGAACCATGAGTTTGATGTTTTACATGTTAAAAACATCGGTACCAGCACTCCTCAAGTTGTCGCATGAGCTCAGCTTCGTCGACATCAGGATTTTGTCCTTCTACTTGGGCTAGTCCTTCCCCTAAAGTAGTACAACTCCAAAGGTTCGACTGCTTCTCGCCAGCCATCACAAGAAAAGCTAAAGGCCAACCACTTTTAACAGGTCGATCTAATTTGGACAAAAAGGGCTCCATATATAAATATTTCAAAGCCATCCAAGCCCTTCCGAATTCAACTTCTTTCGATCGTTGAATTTCAATTTTGTATTCAGCATGAATTTCCATTACTTAAGCTGACCAATTGTTTCAATCCGAATTCGAAACTTTTTCACATAAATCGTGTTTGATAGCTCGATGTAGGTAAACCCACAAACACCCAAAGACTGCAATTCGTGCAATTACAGGATCGAATTTGACCGCCTCGGACATCCCCTGAAAGTTCGAAAATAGTCCCCAAAAGTGCGAAAATTTCATTAAAGTTCAACCAAATTCGAAGGGGTCCAAACCCATGAAAAAAACACGGGTTGTCATGGGTAAATCACGGGTTCGTCATGGGTTCGTCATGGGTTTGGAAAACCCGAGGTTTTTGGGAGAACCTAGGGTTTTTTTTCGGAAATCACGTGTTATCACGGGTAAATCACGTGTTTGTCACGGGTTTGTCACGGGTTGCTAGAGGCTTGAATCGTACACCCGAAGTTTTCCGATTCGGGAGGTTAAAAAAATCGGTTTGGAGGAGTCCACGGTTCGAAAAATATGATCAAATTCGGAAGATTTAGGTTTGATAACCTTTTGAATTAAATTCGGACTATCCGAGACGGTCTGGAATCGTACCTCTCCAAGTTTGAGGAATTTGCAAATGGCGGTTGCCCCGTAAATATTGATACAGGGCAGCAAAATCGGCAAACTGCCAATCTTCACTAGAAACCTTTTCTGACCATTCAGTAAAACACCGCAATGCCTCTGGGATTTCCGCTGGCACTGAAGGACATCCTGCTGCCGTGGCCTTCATCTCTTCGAGGAGATCCACCATTTTTCTTGCAAAGGGCATCGGGTAAATCCTCAGCGTGGCACGAATTCCAACCAACAATGCTTTCGAAAGCGGGGAGGTAAAATGAAAGGGAGTGAGTTGAATTTATCAAGGAATTTCAAATTCAATTTTCAGATATCAATATACCTTAATTCAAATAAATCACAGACAATGAGTATCAAACAAGGTTCTCTGTTGGGCGTAAGTTGCGAGTCCCTTTGTACCTCTTGACCCCTTTGCGGTCGATATATGTAACGGCAGTTTGGATACGATCTTTCTTGGGTTTTCGCTGATGCTTTCCAAGTTTTCCTTTGTCCAACTGTAGTACAGCCCGTGAATTGGAAAACCCAATATGTCTTTTCGGAGTGGGCGCAGAGTAGTGTTGCATCCACCATTTGACTGTCGCTACCTTAGGAACAGCTTCACCATTAATGATACATCATATAATATGAAAGGTATCTAGAAATCTGTGTCGAACTGTGAAAAGAACATGTAAAAAAATTGGCGGTTTGATTTGGGTGAAATGTGTGAACCCCAAACATTCGAAAGTATGAAAAGTCATCAGGGTACAGCGCGATCTCCTCCAACTGCAAAAATGCTTTGTAGGACAGATCTAAATGCTGGATAGTACTCCAGCATGGAACCACTGGGTTGCTCCAAACTCCACACCCCGCCAAGCACCGTGCACAGCAGAAGGAGACAACAAGTCCTGAGCGAACCACGGTCAAGGTTGGGCAAAAGATTTATTTGGTCATACTGGTGGTCCATAGTTTGAATGGATTCCTTGGACAAGAGTGGGTGTCTTATATTATTTTGACTTTCATTGAATTAATTAACAAATAAAAATTCAAAAACATATGTTGCAACCCCGGCTCCGTTCAAGCAATTTGTTTGACATCTGGACGCTGGGATACTCATCAAAACCAACACTGGAACATGGACATCTTTTCGAAGTGCCAACATTGATCGTACAAAAAGATGAACATTTAAGCGCGAAGTGTGCTGAAAAGTTCCCAGCCCGGGCCCGTAGTATGCAGATCACTGCAAGCCTTAGATTTGATCCAAACCCCAGGGTTGATTCTAGATTTTTAAATTCTGTTATGGTGAACTATGGGAGGTACCAAATATGATCATAATTTTTGAAGTGGTGGTTGTACCAAGAAGTTTGTGAGGCATTGAACCAATTGTCATTCGGCAATTCATTTAAAACATGTCATCCCGAAAATACTTTTTGTAGGCTAATTTGGAACAAATCGAGTAGCGCAAATCCCGAAGGGCTGTTCAAATCCATAAAGTTTGACCGCCTTTTCGGGGGCCTTTGGTTGTCCTTAATGTCAAATCGGATGGCTTTGTAGCCACATGCCCTCGCCTGCCTGGTGATGTTGCCAACACCAGCGAAGAACTCATAGTAGTCATAGGTCTGCCAGTCAGCAGTGGAATGAAACTTGAGATGAGGCGGAGACTGTGGGGAAGCTGTGAACCAGATGGAAACTAGGAAATATATTACAAAATATAAAACATCTATTGCGATACATCTATTGCGATACAAAGAGGTTTGGGTTTGCGTGGACCTCCTACATGAAGCTAGCGCTGACTTCCACCTAGATTTTACCAAAAGATCCAGTTGCCATCCCTGGCCGAACCTCCTCCAAAGGAAAGGTCCAGCAAATAAGCAAGACGCATGCCACAAAGTCCTGCAGTAATCCGGTGGCCCAAAACCGGCTTTATGGTGGTAATTGAAAGGCATACAGTGTGAATTTTGCAAATGGGTTTTTGATTCTATTCAGTATTTCAAAATTATATTCAATACAATCCTCACCATTCCAACCAACCCGAATTACGTCCTTCGGACAGTTGAGCTCTCGAAGCTTCCAAACCAGTGAATCGATGTCGGGCATGGTTTGAGCGCACGGATGGGTATGGTGTGTATTGTTGACTGATTTTCAAAACAAACGATGACAAGAAATCTGGAAAATGGAAATGCCGGTTTCTGGGATTTTTGATCAATCATTTCTCAAGGTTTCAGATTTCAGAGCCAAAAAAGGTCACTTCGAAAACAATGTTTAGTCGAAGTTACAAAATGCTTTCCATCAATCTCACCTGTTTCGGCCTCTTCTAGTTGCTCAAAACAAAGTTTGGTTTTGATCACCCATTTGTCACCCAAAATCCCAATCGTGCTGGTGGCACCTTTCTTGAGAGTTTGCCGCACTTGCCACAGGTTGCGGCGGTTGCGGCCCTTGATGACCTGAGGACTAACAGAGCCGTGGGTTTTGATTCTTGAAAAAATGGTTCGTAGATTTTGAAGTTTTCGAAGTGTCCTATTCAAATACCGCTGCTGTACATGAACTATAAATCGATCGATCTACGTAGTAAATATTATTTGGGGATGGATCTACGTTTTACAAACATAATGCCAGAAGATTTCAATCTTGTTTCAGTCGGTGCCTACTGCCACTTAAAGATCACACAGTAGTATCCAGCTGTCAGTTTTTTTTCGCGCCATCAGCGATGTGTTTCTGTGTCATCCGCCGAACTCTACGAATATCCTGCCATAGTGTATCCAAGAACTTTTGGTTCATATGTTGATCAATCATATCTACAAACACAGCTTGTATAGTGATGAATTCTTATTACAAGTGTTGGTGTATACAAGGAAATGGTTTCAAGACTTTCTTGCACTTGGCAAGGCTAAACCCGCAGAGCGACATTTTCGGAATCTAGAACAACCACCAAAGTCTTGCACCAGAGCTCCTTTAGGGCTGACAATTCTGGATCGAACATACAACAATCTAAGGTGTCGATTTTTTTAATCACGGAATCAGAGTATTTCCATGAAGCCGGATAGGCTATATATATAATATATTTATGCTAGAGATTCAGCTAAACTAAAAATGATGATCCCAGCCAGCGGAGTCTAAGCGCACATCAGCTTCAAGCTCTATAGTAAAGCTATAGGCTAACCCCCAAGAAAGGCCAATGGCCAGAATCTCACTGCCCGATTTTTTGGGGCAATGTTCCAAGTTCAAGCCTAGCTATCCTTTTTGGACATACGACTCACTGCTTTCACAGCAGCTCTTTTCAACAGAGTCTTGGTTTCTAAAACATCAGGATCAGCACTCAAAAGATCATCAGACTCCCGTGGCATTTCCGATTTCTCATCGATGTAGATCGCCTAAGAAGAGAAAAGGCTGATTCAGATTTAGGGGGAATTGAAGATCGAACCAATCAGAAATTGGAAATCAAACAGGTCATGTCCGTCAGAAATGACTTTGCTTCAACGATCGAAAAACTGAAATGGCGACAATTACATTTTTCCCAAACATCATCAGATTGATTCGAGTAACCATGTAGTGAGCAGCTTTCAATGATGCTACTAGACGATGAAGAAAGGTTCCAACTCCAGCATCGACGGCAAAAGTAGCTACATCCTTCTTCTCACTTTTCAAATGGATACCCGTAGCTGGACGTTTCCAGTAAACATTCAGCCGACATTCTTCAGGGGTTGGTAGGGCACAAGCATCCCTCAATTGTTTTTTCATATCATCGGTCAGATCTTTGGGCCCATGCACTTCGAACTCTTGGGTTTCCGTCATGACATCAATGATCCCAGCCACCGTAGACTTTAAGGTCTTGGGGGCAACCCACGGGTTCTCTGAACCGTCACCACCACCGACTCCCTTTCCCCCGGAAGTTTCGGAAGTTTTGGTAGTTTTGGCGGTTGGAGTTGTCTTTTGTCTCAGCCTCTTCTCAACAACAACTTTTTGTTTCTCCTGTTCATCCTCTGCCTTTTCACCTTTGTCCACTGCTTTGCGTTGTTTTCTCTCTTTTGTCTCAGCTTCTGCTATGTTGTGGCATGATTCATTTGCTGATAAAAAGGCATACCTGTCCCAAGCTTTGTCAGAATGGCCCCAATCACCGATCCAATCAGAAGAGTTTTCACCCCATTCATGGTACCACGTCTCAGCATGCCATTTTTTCCATTCCTCCTCCATGTCCTCTGTCCAAGTCTTACCAACCCCAGAATTGTGTGGGGTAGCGATTTTTCGCTTTTTGGTCGTACCCCCCTCTGCTACTTCTGTTTCACCTTTGCTAGTCTCAGCAGTTTTTTTACCTCGTCCCCCCCTACCTCTACCTTTTCCTCTTCCCTGCCCACCACTTGGTTTGGACTGCAGCTGCTGGTTCCGATTCACGAACTCTTGCGCAGCCTTCCAGCCCAAATTTTATAGTTTTGTGTGGTAACATGAACATGTCCGGGAAAAAATGGTTCCACCAAAAACAATTGATTTAGCAACAAGATGTATATTTCGGCTTTGGTGTTTTAAATATGTTTTCTTTATAGATTTCTTTTACGCTTACTGATCGAAGTCCCGAGCCTCACAATCACTGTCTGTGAAGACTTCCTTGTACGCGTCGGGCTTCTTGCGCTCTTTTCCTGTGCTGGAAGGCTTGTCATTGTCATCCCTCAGATCTTTACTCCTTTTGTCATTCTGGAACTGTTCACGTTTTTCTTCCGCAGAAAGTTGTGGAGTTGTTTGTTTCTCTTCAGCAGCCGGGGTTGCAGGGACAGGGGCACTGAGTATATCGAGCAAGGGCTGGGTCTCCACATTATCTCCTGCCAACATGATTTCATGCAGATGTTTAGAGGAAAATATGATAAAGAACAAAAACAAATTAAGACATCTACAGTTTAAGCACCAACAATACCAAAATACTAGCTTGTATATTGAAGAAATGTGGTGATTGTGGTGAATGTCCTCCATCAGTCGGGGCTGGCAAAGCTGGCATAGAAGGCTTCACGGTTGATTTACGTTTGGCTTCACGGAGCCTTGCAGTTGGATGGCCGATACAATTATACTGTAATTTAGAACCATCATACGATCGAATATATCAAATCATTGTAATCTAAAATTTGTTTGATGGCATTGCCCCATATTTATGTGCGGACAATTTTTGAATAACATCGCATACATTCACCACCCAAAGCTCCATCAAAAAAACCAAGTAACTTCTCAAGCTTGGCCAGGACAGCCTCGCGTTTTTTTGCCAATGCATCAGTGTCTTCAGGACCTTTGCGGGCCGGGCAGGAAATGGGCAGGAAGCTGAAGTGGGAAGATTTTCAATATCAAGGGGATAGAAAAAACATGTTTTGTTGAACAGGAAATATATACGAACAAAAACTGAGCAGTGAGCTGGATACTTTCGAAGAATCATGCAAAGGAAGAGGGGGTTCGGAAGTAGCATTGGCTGGTAACTCCGTTGGCACAACAGTGGGTGCAACTGGGGCTGGATTGGGCTTCTCTGGGGAAGCTATGGTCTCAGAATCATCACTGGAATCAGATGAAGACGACTCCCAAGCATCCTCATCATCAGCCCGCAAGTCCTAAAACAAAAGATCATTAAGCTGAATTTTAATACTGTAAGAACACCACTTGCCGAAAGTTGTACCATAGGTTCCAAAGTTTTTCACCTGTCCTTTCGACCCTTCTTTTTGAGCTTTTCCGAAATCGACTTGTTGACTGCTGCCACTTGCTCCTGGACGAAAGCCCGGTGGCCGTAAGTATCATAAATAAAGAGTACCAACTTGGTTTTGTGACCACTGATCAAGTTGAAATTGTTTAAGATGAACCGTGAAAACAACAAGCATGAAAAAACTAGCCTCGAGCATTGGGTCCAACAGGAGACAAAGTTGCTGGAATTTCCTCACCTTGTTGCGAAGGCTATGTAACAAGGAACATACATTTATAACGAATAATAAAAACTTGGCAGTACATGACATATTGAGACAAGAAAGTGTGTCGGAGATGGCACTCAACATGTGCAGGGATATTGGTGCAACCTAGTGGCTGTAGAAACCTCATGACGTCTTGCCTTTGTCTTCACAAATCCGCATAGTTTTCTAAGCTGCCAAGCCTTTTTGGAAACATCCTGAAAGTCAATCTCTACTCCTTTCTTACCCATGACGAGCCAATTCGAAACTTCATCCTTGAGCTGATCAATAGAAGGAACAGTGCGGGTTTCCACTAAAGCCATTCGTGACAACAATGGGCTCAAAAGTTGGTAGTGCTTCACGGAGGTGGAAATATCCAGGGATCCCCCGGCATCCAAGACTTTACCACCTTCCCTGATATAGTCCCTTAGCTCCGTATCATTATCCCACTCACGAGACACACCCTCGATGTCAGTTGCAGGCTTAGGAGGACCAGCAGGTTGACCTTTCCGATGTCCAGCCATATCTCCAAACCGCAAAAACACGGATAAAGCCAAAACAGCTACAAAGGGACAGGCTTTGATTAGTGCACGATCAACATGGCATGATGATTAGTCCGAACACGTCCCAACTTCTGTAGAAATGTCATGAATGTGCAGTAGTACATTCATATGCCACAACGAACCCAAATCCCGTCCAGGACTCATCTTTGATTTTGGAGCCCGGACATTGCCATTCCGCTGATGCAAAACCATGGCGGCAGTGTGGGTTGTCCATGGGTTGGCGCGATATCTACAATATTAGAAAACATGTTCAAAGTTTCCATATTTCTTCCCCCGAAGTTGGGGCTC
>OMLO01005184.1_pt1 | contig 10921 bp, 4 predicted proteins | sample 1674811 | NCBI WGS metagenome assembly OMLO01 (sample SAMN06265003, study PRJEB25207) | coral metagenome | isolation source: Coral host | place: Mexico:La Bocana,Puerto Morelos, Mexico | collected 2008-11-13 | reverse complement strand
CAAATCTGTCTGCAGCCTTAAATGGACCTAAAACGCGTGTTTTTTTCTCATGCAGCAAGCTGCTTATTTTATATATATGCCGACCAAGCCTATCCGTAAAGGCTAATCCGTAAGCCTTCTTATCCGTAATCATCGTAAGGATTAAGGATTAGTTTTGAAGAAGCCAGTTTGATCTCGGAACCTTTCAGTTGAATTTTGCACTTGCAGACACGACAAAGGCAGCCACAACATGTAAGATATTTAACCAATAAATAGGTATATGTAAACACCTATAAATACCAATGCAACAAAACTGCGGCTACAAGTCTACATTGCCTGGTTTGCTACAAGCAAAACATGTAAGGCCAGCTACAAAAAGTTAGCCCAACCAAAATGTTTAACATATTTATGCAGCATCCATGCCGACATCTGCACATGCAACAAAAATTCTACGGCTATAGGTTTACGTGGATTGGCTTGCTAAAAGCAAATCATGCAAGGCCAGCTATGCAAAGTTAAATAGCCCAAGCAAGACGTTTAACATACATTCAGCTTCAGTGCACATCTCACGTTCTTTTTCTACTCGCAGGTCGCGCTAGGTCAAGGCGTTCAGCCAGATGCTTTGGTATCCCTGTTCTTCAGGGCCCTGGTCTCTAGGGGTCGTTCACCTACGGTGCGTTGCTCGCACCTCATACCCCGTACCAAGTCACCTCGTCCTTTTCCAATGACCGTGTGCAGCGGGCCAATGCCACGACGAATGGGTAAAGGTGGGCGGGGTGAAAAAGAACCAACAAAATTACAATTACAGGTGAGTAGCACTCACAAGAGGTTCACTCTTGGGCTTCACTCAAAAGGGTTTCTCCCAATTAGAATTATTTTGCGAAAGATTCAGCTTTTTTGGCTAGAGCCAAAATTGGCATGAATGGAAGAATGATGCACAGCTAAATGATCAACATACACCAAGCCTGCCCAATGCACGATATGTTTATATCTTTCCACTAAATGCCGACAACTGCACATGCAACAAAAATGGTACGGCTATAGGCTTACGTGGCCTAGTTTTTTTTTTGCCATAAGTCTCACGCTGCAGCAGCACATCGAAACAAGATGCTTATATAGGCGCTTGGCCGAACTCATAGTATTCGTGCGTGGGCTGCTTCAAGGATGACACGGTTCTGCCATTATCGTATTCAGACGAGTCTACTTCTATTATGGATGGCTTCGTGAATTTTAACTACCCACTGCTCGCGGGGCCTATTCTTTTTTCAGTATCTCAAGCCTTACAAGCCTTTGCTCTTGAGCCAAATGTCATTTGGTAAGAGCTTCCTGGGAGGGAGAACCCTGTCGGCTAAGGCAAACACCCTGCCAGTTAAATCTCATCCTTGTGACCTCTGCAAGAATAGCTCTCCTGCAGGCAATATCAACGTTTGGTAAAGGAACAATAAATAGCGTAGCAGCTTTGGATAAAGGATGCTATGTTGTGTCTATGCCTCCCAGATGCAAAGGAGCTGCCCAGATCATCGCTCTCGGTGGCACGGCCCCGTCTATGCTGCTCATATGCAGGAGTTGCCGCGAAGATAGTCTATACCAACTTTTTGAAGAATGAACATGAACATGCTTCAAGCGTCACGGACAGCACCTACAACTTGTTTGGGTGAAAAGGGAACTGTATCACAAAAAGTCTTGTAAATTTCAACATGAACTGTCATGTCATGTCTATCTTGTGCCCTTGGGTATGGTCGCTGCTGGAAAGCTAGTGGGCCGGTCAACTGCGAAGACAGAAAGTAGTAACACCTTGAATCTTGAAACAGCTCGATATATCAACAGTAATTGTCTTATGCCAATTAAGGCCACGTGTTGCGCGCAGATGGAAGCTAATCTCAACTCAAAGGCCTCTACCTCAATTTGTTGGCGTTGCAACTTGCTCGGGCCACATTTTTCCAACAGACGCGCGCAATCAAGAACGAGCTCCCGAAGAACGAGGCCGACTATGGACGCCTGCCCTCTTAATGCCTTTTGCCCTGGGTAGATTAAATGCCGTTCGGTGCACCTTTGAACTTGGGCGTTTCTTTATGGTGGCAGGCCTTTTGGCGACAAATTCTTTGATTCGATTCTTCTCCGCCAGTCGTTGTTTCTCAATTGGCAACGAGGCCTTTTTGCGGGCATCAGTGCCTGCCCATGCTGCCCACTGTTCCTGCGTCCACAGGCCAGCCCCGAGCCTTCTGGCCAAGACATGGCTTGAAAGGGTCTGCCGGGCAGTAGGTGAATAGAGTGCTGCATTATGAGACAAAAGCTTCGACAAAGTCAGGATGTCCAGCTTTAGTTTCAACGTGCTTCTATGCAGACGTTGTGTTTGCCGGAACCACCCATTGATCTCTGCATGCAAGCTTTCATTGCTGGTGGTCCCTGTTGGCAATAATAAATTTTCGGCAGCAGACATGGCCGACCTTACCCTTAAGTTGTTGAACAAATATTCCAAGCGATCTGGTTGACCAGCTTGCCAAAGCAATTGGCCTACGGATTTGCCTTCTTCAGTCTTTTTGGCAACTTCAGATCGGAAAGCAGAACTGATGGCCGCCAGCTGCTCTAAAAACTCCACCCTACTCACCCACACTGTGGCCGCCTCCCCCTTGGTCAGAAGTTTGCGGGCTTTTGATTCAAGCATACTGCCGTCCAAGATTTGAGAACGCAGCGCTTCCTCGCGCGAGGTTAGCTTTGCATCTTGGTTTGAAAAGAAATTTCCCCAGTGCGAAGGCGACAGTGCTGCATCTTGGTTGCTGAACTTGGCGAGGCATCGTCGCAACGCTGCTGAACCTGCAGTTTTCTTTCGGGCTGATGATGATTCATAATGCATCGCTAAGTGGACAGGGTCCAACGTCAACGCCACCAGATTTGGCAAAACCTGCCGTAGGGTCCGGAACAATTTCTGACTTGGTGCGTCGGTGGCCACGTAGAGGACCTGTTGTAAGGCAGCAGGACTTAAGCTCGCCTGTAAACCTACTTGAATGTCTTCAGCACCTTCGCCAGGGGAAGGAAACATAGAGACGACAGCGCCAGTCCGGCCACGGACAGTAATCACCCGCGAGACACTTTCATGGCCATGAAAAGGTGCGTCTTCTCTGTCACTTTTCTTCATATTGAAAGGTTTCTGCCCAAGCACACTCAAGCATACTCTGAAAGTGCCATCGATCGAAATTGCTCTAAACTCCTGGTGCTTCACACACTCTTCTATCATGGAGGAGCGTAAGAGATGGCTCTGCTTGGACTGGAAGATGTCTTCAACCAGAGGCCACCACCGGCTAGTGTGTGAAGGTAGAAGGTTGACAAGCTTCGAGCCCCGTCGCACCGCATCGAGCATGAATCTAGGCCACACTGTCTGGACCTGGCCCATGTCAAGTGATTGCGGCAAGCCACTATTTGGAAGCGATTTCGACATCTCTGTCATTTGTAAGAAATCTATATCACACTAAAAAGCTACTACGCGAACGTGTCCATCCCCCAATCTAAACTTGCCTTGGCGTGGTGCAAGATGATCTCCTGGAAGACTTGTTCAGCAAAGGGCTTGGTGTAGTAGATGTTGCCCACTCGTCGAACCAATATACTTCGTCCGAGCACTGCGTCGTTCACAAACCGGGGCCCTGGAATTAAGGTAGAGCAAATTTTTGGAAAACATTTCACAATCAAGACCGCAAAACATTCAAATGCAAACTGTCACCCAACCCTAGCCACACCTGCGCAATCAAGTACAAGTCGGATGCTCTTGTCAATGCTAGTGTTGGTGCATGGCAACGGCGGCTGCACTTGTTCTCGCAATAACTTCGCACTGCGCTGCAAATATTTTCCATGAGGCTTGCCGGAGGAGATCATGTCAGAGTCGTGCAGGGATAGAATGCACTTGATTTGCTTCTTGCCCGAACAACAGAACTGATGCTTCTTCTCCACGTGATACTTCAACAGATGCTCTGCCACGCGGCCAGGCCATTGAAAGCAACGCCATGGGCAGCAAGGACAGGCGAAGCCTTTGGTGGTCTTGCGAAATTTCCCATTCTTGATAACAGCAGAAACCTCGTCGGCCAACTCCTCCAACAAAACCGAATCCACCACGACAAGACCACTATCCTCTAACCATCCATCCTTTCGGTCTGCTTCCATGTCCTCCTCGAGATCTTCTACCTCTTCTTGTTCGCTAGCCCGAGCACCGTTTGACTGGACTTCAATGATTTCTTCGTCTGACGCTGAATCATGAACTGCAACAGCCCCCTGACAAGCTCGCCTCATTCTGCCCTGCCCACCTTGCTTGCAGTCCACGCCTCCAAGCGCGCTAGCAGGCTTCTTCAATCCAGCAGCTTCAAGGTTCAGCAATGAGGCCAGATTGGGCCCATTGAAGACGTGGTCAAGACATTCTTCTGGCTTCCCTGGCTTGCACACCCGAAAGAAAACGCAGCTTGAAACGTCAATCCCCATTTCTATGGCCTCTGCCAAGGTATCGCCTTTCAACTTGTAGATACCATCTTGGTCGTATAGTGAGCAAGTACCCCCTTGACCTCCTTGGAAGCGCAAGCCCGCGCAATGTGGGGTCCCACTCGCTTCACAATGAAGCAGATAGAAGCCAGTCTGCAGCTTTGAGAATTCCAAGCAAGGCACCAAGCTCACATTGCACAAAGACTGGCACTCGCTGTATGACCTGACTAACTGGGATCTGGCTTCTTGAGGCTCCTCACTCAAAGCTTTCTCAACTGGCTGTTTGCCCAAATGGGCGGCGATAGCGGCCGGAATGCAATTGCCAGTCTGTTCCAATAAAGAATGGCCTGTCGACATGCTTGGCTCTTGCTCCGCCGACATGTGCTTGATGCATTGGATCACAGTTCGATGCTTTTTTTCCCTAATGCTGACACGAAAGCCTGTTCGTTGGGCAATGTAATCTTCGCTGTGTTTGCAAATGTCCTGGATTGACAAATCGTCGAAGGCAGAGACTCTAACGCCGTCGAAATGTAAGGACAAATGGGCAGGCTTCAATGTTTCCAGATACCCAACCCAAGCCGTGAGAACATAATCTTCCAATGCAAGGTACAAATGGGACAAAATCGACATGTCAGGGTTTTTCTTGTTTACTTCCGAAGAGCGAAACCTATGAAACTCATCCTCCAAGAGAGATATGGCAAGCCATCGTAAATATATAGATACTTTGCTAAGGTCTGCAAGAAAAGCATTCGTCTTCAAGTGTTCCGGAACCTGCCCTCCATATAGGGTTGAAGTCAGCAACTTCTTTCCTTCTTCCCTATTCACTTTCAACTCGGCGGCGCAAATTTCATCTCGCCGCAAGGCACATCTCTGCAATACCTCCAACAAAGGCGTTGGCATAGCTGGCGAAACCTCCAGTTTCTGGACCAATTGAGCAAGAAGCGTAAAGACCGAGTTGCAAATGTCCAAATCGTGAGTATTTGCTACCATGTGTGCTTGAGCTCGCCTCGTGAGCTTTTGGGCTCCAAACCCTTGCACGATCTTCCTGGTTCTCAGTTTTGTTGTGGAAGGATATGCGTACCGCGTCTGTATGAATATGGAAGGCTTTGTTTCATTTCGGCTTTCTGTCGCTTCTTCTTTCACTGCTCTTGTGTTCTCTTGCTTCACCTTACCCACGCCGTCTGATTGACTTGCAACTTCGGCTTCGGGCCCTTTTATTCGTAGCCGTTTGCGTGCAGGGCTCTGAGACAACACTGACTGAGGCTCCTGGAAATTCTTTAAGAAGCTTGCACAGCTTTGCTCATGGTTCAAAATTTTCTCGATCTTCGCATCAAAATTGTCCTTCTGTTTCCTCCCTTCAATGGTCGGCCGTCCTTTTTTGCTTGCGGCATTGGAAAGGTTCTTGTAGACAGTCTGCAGTACAGCTGCATTCTCACCCCTGCTTTGGCATCCCTGTACATAGCTTGCGAAAGCTTCAAGGGACAGCATTTCTTGCAGTTCTGGGCAATAGCTCCGGTCCATGAACGGCACGATTGTTTCGAAAGAAACTTTGGTGGAGAGGCCAGGGACGAGAACAGTTTCAGTTTTGCCTCTAGGATTTGAAGATATTAAAACCTTCTTTGCTTTCATGGACTCGATCAACTCTTCTTTGGACATGTTTGGCAAGTCTTGCACATCATTCTTCCATTGTTTTCTTTTCAGCATTGGTTCAGTAATATCAAGCTTTCTTTGGCTCAACAGCTGCCCGACCAATATTTCCGCAACCTTTTCCCAACAGGACAGTGAAGGTTCAGGACCGGCCTCATCCTCAACCACTATGACAGTTGCTGCGCGGGTAGGCATGCTTCGTAAATCACGAAGCGGCATGCCACATGCCTCCCGCATGGTCTGTTCTGTGAGCCCTTTATCCCCTCCCCAGTAAGCATAGTCCTCAATCATCTGCTCGCAATCGGCCTTGCTATGCTTCATCTCGAAAGCAACTTGCATTTGCAAAGCTGCCAAAACTGCAGGGCCTGAAACCAAAAACTCCTTCAAACTTGAATCTTTCGGAAAAATGCCATCCTTGTAAATGTCGTCATAAGCTCCTGCAGGGTTAGAAAGCGACAATCCCATTGGACTTAGAAAATTTAAATAATAAGTCCCCCGGCACTCCTTCTATGGCTTGCGGGGCTTCGAAGCGAGCTTGCACCCGCCAAACCAATGATCGGCGAAGGATGGCGTTAAAGTCCTTTTTGCTCACATCTTGAAATTTGAACATCCTATTAGCTTCAAGACGCTTCCAGCCTCGGCACTCGATCATTCGAGTGCGAAGTCCATATGGCTTCCGGCCTGATATACCTTCTGCGCTCATAAACTTTTTGTACAGATCCTCTCGCAGACGTCGGTTTGTGCCGGGCGTCTCTTGTCCTAAGCCACGCAGCAACACGACCTAAACAGCTATTCACCCTGTCCAGCACTAAAATAACTCTCCTTGTAGCCTTTAAAGGAAGATAGCAATGAGTCTTCTATACTTCATAATCACACAGAAACTTTTACATCAAAGCAACAGCCCAGCCTGTCAACACGCAGCACCCATGCAGCTGCTCTACCTGCTTCCTCATCTCATCCTCATTCCACCAAATATTGGGGTCGAAGAAGGCAAAGTTGTTGCCATACATTGCCTGCGCTTCTAAGTGTAAAAAAGACAAGCTGCGATATGCTGTTCAAGAATTACAACCCTGGGCATTCACTAGACCAAAAATTTATCATTGCCCAGCATCTGGCCTGAAGATGTGATGAATATAGCGACTGCCCAACACCTCCAGAGGACAGTCCGATGAAAATTCGGACCACGTTGAGCCCACGTTTGGCCAAGGCTTGCGCGGCTTGACAGCAATTGAAGGCCGCAATGTTGCACCAAAAAGTTTGCCGATAAAACTTCTGCAGCCTTTCTATAACATCCGCAGGCACTGTGCCCTTGAGAGAGTGCGGCATCCTCATGTAGATGTTTTCGATCTCTGCCCGCAACACCTGCAGCGCGTGGAAACACGCTGTATAACCTTTAGCTATAGAAGCATGACCGACAAGACACTGTTCAAATTTGGGTAGTCTAGGAACCATATATATAGCAAACACATCAGCAACAACACACTTTCAGGCTACGACCTTCCCAATACAATAGAAACATGGTTTCTCATGCATGTCAAGCCTGTCGGGCTGCACCATCACTGGTGTACTCAATGCAGCAATCTTCGAAACAACAGCCGGCCGAACTGATTTTTGGTGTCTCGCACCATTCCACCATATAGTTCAGTAGCTTCTCCTCCGAAATCTCTCTGACAAGGCGAGCTTTCAACTGAAGCACCATCTTAGCAGCATGGAACCGCCAGTGCACTTGGTCGGAGTTCACATCCACTTCGACATCTTCTCCACGCTGTCGCTTGTTGATCACGCTGTCCCCAACGTTGCTTACAGCAGCCTTAATACATCTCTGCGCAAACTCCAAATCATCACCTCCTGCTTCCTCCCACATGTGCTGTATTGCCTGCAGCAACAAGTCCTGATCACGCTGCAAATCTGCCGGAAGTCGTCGGAACATGCCCTCCAGCTGCAGCAAGAAATTTCCCATTCTACTGGAATCTGGCGGTACCCCTTTATACCTTTGAAAGGCGCCGCATGGGTGGAGTATGTAGCAGTCACCCTCGTGAAACCGCATGTATTTTCCACCTTCAATGATCCACAACAGCAAAGCATGTTCCCGTAGATACATGTCAGCAGACCTCAGAAACAAAAGGGCAAGCGCAGCAGTAGCCAAGCGCACCATGCTGTCAGAGAAACCAAGGCACTTTTCGTTGATTTTCTTTCTGAGCTTTTGCACAATATGCAAAATAGTGTCCGGATCCCCATTTATTTCAGCTGGAACGTTTTGAAACTGTTCATTTGTCTTTGCCAAAACTTGAAAGTGGTTCGTGAAATCTTGGTCGGACGTGGAAGCACCAGGCAATAGACGACGCTTTCTCAATTCACCCCAAGTCTTGTCAGTCTTGTCCTCATCGAGGTCAATGTCACAATCACATGGTTCATCAGTTGGGTTGTCTTCCTCCTTCGCCGCCGGACCGGGGCCATCCGCAACCGGGTTCTCTTCCTGTTCTGCAAAAGCACTAGCCGCCGAACCGCGGCCATCCGCAGCAGCAGCAGCGCCAGAGAAATTCTCCAAGTCATCGCAGAAAGTCTCCTCCTCTCTTTCGGGAGTCATTTGTGAATCGTCCATGCCACCACCCAGGACATCTTCAGAAACAGAAGACGCTTTCCCGCATGTCTCTTTCAAAGGCAACATTTTCATGAGCGCCTGTGTTTCCTCCACAAGTTGGGGCACGGATTCGACAAATGGTGAGGTGCCATTGTCTGGGTGGCAGCCAACAATAAGCATCATGGCCACTTGCTTTCCGTAGTAAACTTCAAGAATGTATCGGTAGATGTTCAGCTGCAACCTGTAGTGTGACAGGGTGGCATCTGGCAAGGCTGCTAAACACCCCAGCATGAACTTTCCGAACCCGTTGGACTTTGATGAAATTTGCTTGGTGCGCTTCCAGTCCACAAGAATCATTCGTTGATCGGGTAGCTGCAGCACGAGGTCGATGGAGCCTGCCAAATCTTCCTTGGGTGCATAGATTGTCCACTCGGTGCGGTATACCTTGGCACCGAGAGGCTCCATTTGGCGAAGAAAAGACAAAAAGAGATCCATTTCTTCATCATGAGTGCTGACATAGCCGCCATTCAATAAACACTCGAAGGAAGTGTGCATCCATGTCCCTTGCGAAGATCCCACATCAGCAGCAAGCGCCCAGTCATGCCTTATCTGCGCCTCACTTTTCGCCAATTCCAAGAATATATCGGCGTCTGCTGGGTTTTTGTGGATGAGGCGTTGTAAGAGATGACAAATTTCAACCTCTGGGCGAGGTTGGGCTGACAGCATGGCCATGAGGTCTTCCGTATAGTCCAGCTCCTGCAGCTTTAGCCAAAGCGAGATGGGGACATAGGATTTCAAATACCTTGGGCGGGGCCAATTTGACCCTCCTCGCATCTGCGCAAGCGTGGACTGAGGATCAAAACCATGTGAAAATCTGTGGATGAGCCCTGTGGCAGAAAGACTGGCCCTTCGACCGTTCCAAAAATACGCATGGACGTCTGCTTGGAAGGTGAGCCACTGATCTCTCGGGTGCGGGTGAAGGAGGTGCAAATGGTCAAGGACTTCGGGCGAGCTGCAAGGCCACGTCAACGGCTTCCGTGGCATAATGCTCCTTTGCAGGAAGCCCTCTTGCAACGCTAGGGGGAGAAGCGTGTGGAGATTGAAGTCCTTCAAACAGAAAAAGTTCGGGCAACGAGATTGGCTTGTTGTCGGAGCCACCAGCCTCCCTTCCAATCGCAAGGCCCGCAAATTGAGGGCAATGCGCCTGTTGTGGTCTGGACTCACTAGAGCAGTCCTAGCTTTCTTTTCCTGCCTTTGATGAAAGACTCCGCCCTCCCACACCATTTTTGCTTCACCTTGCATTTGTGCTGAGCCACCAAGTGCATCTGCAGAACAATCTCCAGCGCTCTCCCAACCGCCATTGCCAAGCAACTCCCTGTGCACTGCAAAGTTTCTGCATCGTGACCTCAGCAGATGCATTTCCCTTTCCCAGATCCTTTTACAAACTTCGGCGTCACAAGGGTTGACTGTCCAAACCACATGTTTCGGCAAACGCAGGAGCTGAGCAGTGAAAGCTCGCAGCACTCCGATGTAGACGCGCATGCGTTTGTCAATGCGATTCAAACATTGTTCAGAAGGAACATTGGAGTCAACGGTGAGCGCCGCCGCAGCTTGAGAAAGCTTGTCCCGCATGGAACTTGCCTCAAATTGCCACTGGCTGTCATGCTCCACAGCAAAAGGCGATGGCAACATGTGCCAATACCTTGGATGCAAAGCTAGCACCACCTTGAAGTCGCAACATATAGCTTCCATGCTTGCGATTCTCTGCTTGACCGTTTCAAGAAAGAGAGGATCCGCCTCCTCCTGTGCATCAAAGAACGTGGAAGGTGTTTGACTTTCAAAATCGGAGAAGCGGGACGCACCACCTTTCTTGTCCTGCACACCAATGCCAAGGACTTTTTCTTGCGCGGCTTTGGCTTTGCTGGGCCGCCGGCTCCAAGGGCATGTCTTCAAAGCTACGAAAAGGGCTACGTAGCGATGGAAGACAGAGTGCTGGGATGGTGAAGAAAGGACATGCAGCCAAACAAGCGCAAAAACCTGCTTTTTGATCCAGTCTCGTCTACTGAGCGAAGTCTTTGAGGCGCTGACCACTTCCAATAAAGATGGATCCTCTTGGATCTCTGGCCAAAAGAAAGCGATCGTAGCGCGCTCGAGCTGTGATGACATTCCGTCCTTAATCAAGCAGAAGAATATTCGAGCAACTTCCAACTTGTAACACCAAGTGACACGGGACTCCAAAATTTCGAAGGGCAC
>OMLO01005183.1_pt1 | contig 10921 bp, 6 predicted proteins | sample 1674811 | NCBI WGS metagenome assembly OMLO01 (sample SAMN06265003, study PRJEB25207) | coral metagenome | isolation source: Coral host | place: Mexico:La Bocana,Puerto Morelos, Mexico | collected 2008-11-13 | reverse complement strand
TTATTATTATTATTATTATTATTATTATTATTATTATTATTATTATTATTATTATTATTATTATTATTATTATTAATTTCAGGTATCAATGGAGTTTTTTACGTGAACGTCACCCGACAATACGTAACAGTTTCATGGCAAGCTAGAGGCTCCCATGGGCTCATAGTTGGCGAGTAGCGAGCGAACTATCAAAGTCGCCAGAAACCGTCTAATTGTTTAAGCATAACCTACTGACCTTTCTTTCGATCAACAACATAACAGAAGAACATTTTCTTTTGAGAGCCTTCACTAAAACGCGAAGTGGAAGCAATTTTCAAACTTTGCTTCCAGCCCCTTGTCATCTTTGACGGTGTCTGGTGCTTTGTGTTAAAAGGGTATATATCAACCGTGTGTTTTTACATATATTAGTTTCGTCTGAAGAGTTTTTAAGACTACTTAATTATTTATTTTCAAATGGAAGATGTGTAATATTTTTGTATAAAGAATTTGTCTATGTTTTTGTGAAAGTCCATAGACTACAAATTATTTATATACGAATTTGACCTGCTTGTGAATAAAACATGAAAACATTGGCAAAATAACACTTAAAAAAGACTGGCTTTCAGACAAACAATTAAAGCTCAGCTTAATGAATACGAACCGTCCTTATCTGCGGCTTTTCGACCTTGTACGAATATGACTGTCGCTCAAGGCAGATGTTTTTAAATCGTTCGAATTTCAGTACAAATGACAAAGAGAAAATTATCTTCGAACTGATTTTTTTTGACTGAGTAGTGCTCGTGGCCGCAGATATCAATTAATTTTTAATAACAGTCCGATTCAGTGTCGTGATTTGTGATTAATGGAACACTTGATTTCTATTCTCGAGAGCCGTTCGAAATGAACCCTTTGTCGTGGTTTGGATTCGTGAGAAACAGTCTTTTTACTGTCTGTGTTTGCCCTGTGTTTGCAAAGAAGCTAAATTCCCGCTGTCACAAGTTTTATTTTTTCAGTCGACTGCGCTTTCGAGACGCACGGTCGCAGTTTTCGTCGAAACTTTGTTTGGCATACTTCAAGCGCATAAAAGCGGCGCGTAAATATATAATACAGTTCACTAGAGAAGAAAAGAATGGGTGTCCAAGGTGCGTTAATTTTATCCAGTTTACGAAAAGCGCGGGAAACAAGCAAACAAGTCGACAGCCTCTAAATTGCTCTGCTCTTAGTGGTCACTAACTCATCCATTCCAAATGATTGTTATAAGTAATCCTGCGAGTTGAAGGAAGGGTAATTCTCTTAAATTTACACGGACCTTTAGGCGAATGTAATTTGGAAGTATTTTTAAATTTCAAATGTAATGTAAATCCTTTTACCCGAGCAATTAAAACTTTTCAAACAATTACTCATCAGTTCCTTATGACTGAAAAAATTAGGACCGCGCGCGCGTTAGTTTACGCTGTGGCTCAAATTAGAAATTAACAATAAACTGGCCTGCTCTGAGCCAATCACAATGAAGATGTTAACTAAACAACACATAATAAATGAAGTCATGTCTCAAGTTATTGACATAATAATTTGCAGATTTGCGCGCTCAGTTAGCCAGACAAAATGGTTGTTTACCATTTATCTGAGGAAGGCGTTTAATTATGATTTAGATCAGTCACCTTAAAATCTCGCTAATCCGAACTTAAATTGCCATGTTGCATTTGCACAAAGCACATAGAACTAGACTGAGCTGCCGAGTATAGCAGCGTGTATCGGTCGATGACGAATGGTTCAGCATATTTTCAGTTGCTTGGACTATTTTGCAAGATGTTTTCATTATCTCTGAAAGCTTTCCGGTTGATTAAGCTAATTCGCTTAAAGAACAATCAACATTTTGGGAGGGGTAAATAAAACTGTTTAACAATGAAAATAATTATACTGGACCGGTATAATTTGAACTTAACGCGGGCAAAACGTTCTCCGCGTACATGAAAGCAATGTAGAGAGCGTGCCCAACTTTAGAAGTCTAATTTTCTTTTTTGGGCTTGAATAAACCGGCAATAATTTCAACTGAGTTGGCAACAACGACCGTTAACAGAAGCCCAAACTGCGCGGACTATGCAAGTTCAGTTAATTACATCTAATTTTCTTTCGTCGCGGTCTGTTGCTCTAGAATAATAAAAATAGGTCATAATAAATAAGAAGCGACGGTTAGCTTGTGGTTTATTACACGTACGTTCTTACAACACAGCACACGACAGACGGTTGTGATCTCGAGTTTAGAAAGTTCGACAAAGTAGCGCCAGCAAATTGATAAAATCCGTCCTGTCAACTGATAATGAAGGCTGTTTTCCTAAGTTTGCTCTTTCTGTTGGTTGTCGTCTGCAAAGCTGCGAAGTTTCCTTTTCACTTAAGGAACGAACAGAGCAAAGGTAAGAACTGCATATTCATCTAATATTATTTTAGTTTTGTACTTAAGTCGATACATAACACGCTCGTGATATTCAAATCGGTAACCAAGATGGCTCAATATATTTTTTCGATTTTCTGTTGTCTGACTGAAAGTTAACTAGTTTTTAGAGTGTATAACGCGTTGAAGTTAAACCCGATGGCTCTTTTGTACGTAGTTGTGATACCGCAATACAATGGTAATGCCATAGTAATGACAAAATGTTTTTGTCTTTTTCGCTCTCCAACCATGTTTTCCACTGATATGTAAGCGAATGAGCAAATCTCTATTAATCTCACTACTTGAACATTGCTTTTGGTGATTGTCTTTAATTTTTTGCGAGAGGTAAACAGGCAATCACATTCTCACTTTGTATACAATGAGGAGAAGATTCGCAGTTCAGATCGATATCATTATTTATGATATTTTCTCTTTGAAAGTATGGCTTGAAAATAACTTATTATTCTATTATGCTATTGGTTTCTTATAAATATCGTTTTAATATCGTTTATCATCAAGCTAATACATGTGCTAATCAGACTCACGGACTCAAATTAGACCAGACTGTAGTTGAAATCTTTTCATTCAACAATTGGCAGCATTGAAGAGGACCAAGACCTAAGAAATAATTTATGTCCCTAAAATTTCAGAGACAATAACGTTTTTCAACCTGGAAGTGGCATCCGTGGTGTTTACAACGACAACAGGCACCTAAGAGTCTTCAATCAATCAGCCGGCAATTTTAGTTTGTGATGTCACCAATCATGTTAAAGCGGGATGCGGTTGGAATAGACACTTGATTGGCTGCAAATTGCATTCAAATTTCGAGCGCCAAAATATGTTGAACTTGACGCGCGAAGACACTGAGTGGACGGTTGTAGCTCGATTGTTGTACATGTAGGCATGTGTTTAAAATTATATTTATGCTTTATTGAAAACACTAGAATAGAAAAAGTCGGGGCCCGACCATACTAACACGTTACAGATCTTAAAGTCCCTAACAACGCCCTTAAAATTTGAATTGACCAATATAAGGATTCTGCGGGCAGGAAAACTTTGTCATCACGGTTGAGCGTCTTTTCTAATAGCAGATGGCATTGAATGTACACGAAAATGAATTTATAGTTACTGAAACCATCTTAGACTGTAAAAAGGGGTCTAAAAAAGGAAAAATTGTCAAAAATGGCGCCACTCTTACTTAGTTCTTCGCGTGTCGCCGGGTAAAGATAATAGCTGTGCTATCCTTGTAAAACGAAACCTGACCCAGAGATATCGAGTGAAGTATTAGAAGGACCAAAGCAACTTTGGCATTGTCTTTATTTTGGTAAGCCGTGAAGAAAAAGACTTCTATCGTGTCCTTTCGGCAGGACTGTTCGGTTACGACCGCCGCTCGTGTTGCGCGCGCAGACGCCATCTGCAAAGCCCAGCAACTATGGAATTTTCTTGGGCACCCTTCAAAAGCCTCCATTTTGACCTATCCACACTAGAAACGGAGAGTTTCTAAACGATGCTTTTTCAAAAGGTTCCACTTTTGAAACCGTTTTGGGAGCGCTCCGCTTTCATCAGCGTTATCGGCCGTTTTAGTGTGGATGATTCTTTGTCACGTGGACGCTACCTATCCATCAGGGAAGCCAACAAAAAGCTACATTTATAGTCTGTATTGCAACATGGAACCCTTAGAATTTAAAAAAAAAACCTCCTCTACTTAAAAGCTACATACAGTGTTTTCTGACCCTATTGCATGTCCAGAAAACGCTATTACTGTTTATAAACGTTTGATGTATGTATATTGGCAATTTAAGAGAGGATGACCTTGATATATGTCAGTCTGACACGCAGATAAAGAACTTACTTGGCCAATATCTAGAATCTGGACCGAACAAGCTGGACAAATTAAGGATGTATTACATAGGATAAAGAGCACCAGACGAAAAACGATCTTTGGATAAAAAGTGCAAAATATGAAAATTTTTTGTCACTAAGCTTCCAATTTGGCGCCGAAAAAAGCGCCAACATTCGGCTACTCGCTCTTTGATAGCTGTAGGCAGATAAGATCATAGTTGTGTAATTTAAAAAAGATGCTTATTCCTCGTCAAATTAAGCCCAAAACTCTCGAGTTAATCTTAACTTTAGCATTATGTTTGTTTTTGTTAGCTGTGAACTATGAAAGATTCCGAAGTCAACAATGGCCGCGGAAATATCCTTAATAAACGTTAAAGTTTCCTCTACTCTGGGGACGAGCCGAACACGTAATACAATTAACGATTATTGAATGTTAACAAAAAATTGGGATTTGTCAGTGGCGAGCAGATCAATTATTTGCCGAAGCCGAAGGAAGTGGCAAATAATTGCCGCATGCAAAACTAACTTTCTCCAATATTACAAGATCATTAGTGCTATACCGAATCAATTGCTATTGAAAGCGAGACAGTTAGATTCGATTGACAAAGAATTCTTTACAAGCAACGACACTGTTTTAATAACAATCTTGGAATGAACCTGGAAAAAGCGAAATCACGAGACTTTCACCAATTGCTCATTGACAAAACTCACACTGGGTCCACACTGGTCCAAAAAGATTGAGCCACAAACTGTATTTAACCCATTAACTGCCAGAGCTTTCAACTACATTAATTATAATTGTGTACTTAGGTGATGAAGTTGAAACCCGTTCTGTGATACAAGAACCTGTAATAGTTCCAGTCAATGTTGGAAACAAGGCGGAGCAAGGTTAGAGAGACTATTCCTCATCAATATCATACGAAAATGGTCATGATTTTGGACTGTCATCTGGCAGGCTCCATAGGTTATTTGATAGCCTAAATCAACTGACTCTTGGCTGCTTGGATAATTCTTTAGTCAAAGTTATAAAAGTCCATACAATAGGATAAAAATAACACCTGGTTTTAAAAATATGAATTTATTTCTTCGTGTTAAGATCAAGATCAGCATAGTTAAAGTCTGCATGCGAACCAAGGGACCATCAGGACGTAGCTTATCTCCAGATATATAGCATCATGAAGCGACTACGAGTAATTCTACTTCCCCCCCTGGATGGAATGCTAGTCTATCACAAGGCTACCCCAAGCATAAACCTCGTCAGTACCTATTTATACACCTAGGTGCAAGGAAAGAGGCACCGTGAGACTAAAGTGTCTTGCCCAAGAACAGTGTTCCTCGCCAGGGCTCGAACCCAGACTGCTCGATACGGAGACGAGCGCACTAACCACCTCCTAGTAAAGGATTTGGCAAACAAAATTTATAAATGTTTTAATGGACGACTGAATGATTTTCATTTCAATTTTGATATAGTTTTCATCTCGGGCTAAAAAAAGACAAACGGTTAATAGCAGCCGGAGTCAAGTATCGTAGTTAAATGAAGTGCCGATAAATGATAGAGTATTTTTAGAAGCCCCCGAAAACCCCAAGGGTAACATTACGTCCCTACCTTCCCAAACAGCCGTCAGAAGGGCCACTTTCCTCGGTTCCCCTGGTGGACGTTGTAGACAGATTCGACTGTATATTATTCCACAGGAATATCCTCTCAAAGCACGACAAAGGGAGGCAAAGGGAGATAATTTAACAAATTCCTCACACTCAGGAAAAGTATTCTCATTTATTTGATCAACCTTGCATTGTTTGCCTCTTCCGACCAACCAAGTCCAAACGTTTTATTTTCCCGACAGACTGTTCGTTTTGTGAATATTTTCTCAATGCGGAAGAGTGCTTCTGCGAAGACGTGAATTGGTGCCGTGAAAAGCAATGCAATGTGCCAGAACGTTGTGATGAACATTGTAAGAATGATAACTTTTAGAAATTAGATACACTAACTAAATAGTTAATATCTATTTATTTTTATTTATTATTATTTTTTATTTATTTTTTATTATGTATTCATTAAAAACACATGGAACAGTATCTAAACCCGGGCTGAATTTCGCTAGCACATAAGCAACATACAGAAGGCGCTTCTTTATAGCATCTTAGAGTGTCTGCTTATGGATCCGCTTCAGTGAGAAAAGTTTCTCAGTATGAAGACAAGTAGATTCAGTTGACAAAGAATTCTTTAAAAACAAAGACCACTTTTTAAGTTTTAAAAACAATCTTGGAGTCAACCTGGAAAAAACGAAATCACGAGACTTTCATCAATTGCTCATTGGCAAAACTCACACTGGGTCCACACTGGTCCAAAAAGATAGAGCGACAACCTGTATTTAACTCATTCACTGCCAGAGAAATTTGCCAAAAACGGACTTTTTTATGACATTTTGGACATTTTCAGCCCGGGTATGAGTCAAATTAGCACCAATCCGCCCAAAAAAGATATTTGCAAGCTTTCTTTCCCCTAGCCCCACGTTTTACGATACTTTTGCTCAGGCATGCGCAGAAATCAAATTTTGAGATTTTTGGGTGAGAAAGTTACTTACGTCTTCAGCTCTTCAAATTTTTAATTTTTTTTTCGCCTTTCCTTTTTATCCTTTTCTTATCTTTTTACGGCAGTGATTAACCTTCCACTTGGCTTGCTTCCAGTTGAAGTTCGTACATGTGTCAGCCTCCAGTGAGCCGATCACTTTGATCTGCGTATCAGTGTGATTGAAAAGATCTTTTCCTTCTGCAGAACTTGAATATAGATTATGCCAACTTTGGTCAAAAGTGATGACGTCAGAACTGGTACAAAGGCTCGTCACGGCCGGTTACGGCTGACACGGGAATCAATAGGTTCATAAGTGAAGATCACTGGGCAAAGGTTTTTTTAAGTCTCTTAAAACTGTATGCAAGGAAACGAAGCTGAGAAAACTCCAATTTAAGTTTGTTTATAGAACTGTAGGGAGAACTATTCAAATATGGGATTAAACCAGACGGTGAATACTGTTTCGGTGGGCTCCTGACTCCATCAACCATGCCTACATTAACTGCTCTTTCACTATGCCATATATGATTAAACTCAATGACTCATACACATCTTCGTTTTCAACTATATTAATTTTAATTGTGTATTTAGGTGTTGCAGTTGAAACCCCTAAGTTGATACAAGAACCTGAAATTGTTCCAGTCACAGCAGCCACTGTTGGGAACAATTCAGAGCAAGGTTAGAGAGACTATATCAATATACGAAAATGGTTATGATCTTGTACTGCCATCTGCCAAGCTCCATAGGTTATTCGATAGTCTAACTCAACTGACTCTTAGCTGTCTGGATAGTTGTTTAGTCAAAGTTATAATTAAGTTGATCAGGCCAGTGGGTGACACTTAGTAGACCTAAGTAGCGGTATCATTATTTTTTATATAAACACAAGTGTTTTACTACACTGATCGTAAAGTTCATAAATTGTTTACTTGTAAAGATACGGATGACGTCATCTTCCTCCTTTTCACCATTGTTTTTGTAAACAGTCAATTTGTCCATACGATGGGATAAAAATCATACGCTGGTTTAGAAATATGAATTTTACTCCTCGTATTAAGATCAAGATCAGCATAGTTAAATTCTGCATGCGAGCCAAGGGTCCATCAGGATTTCGCAGCTAAACAATGGAATGCGTTACCAGATTGTATTAGAACAAGTGACTTTACAGAGTTTAAAAGGAACATTCAGGGAATGACTTTTGTTTAGACACATTTTGCTTTTGTTTAGACACATTTTGTAAATATTTTATGTAACGTTTTTAGTGTGTTTTTTTTATTATTATTATTATTTTTCTCGAAGATATTAGCTACTAATATTAACCATATTATAAAGCTACTCTAAAATTAGAGAGGAAATAAAGTTTTGTATTTTGATTTGATTTGATTGTAGCTTATCTCGGTTTCAGGATATATAGCATGAAACGACTACGAGTAATTCTACTTCCACCCTGGATGGAATGCTAGTCCATCGCAGGGCTACCCCAAGCATAAACCTCGTCAGTACCTATTTATACATCTAGGTGCAAGGATAGAGGCACCGTGAGAGTAAGGGGTCTTGCCCAAGAACAATGTTCCTCGCCAGGGCTCGAACGCAGACTGCCCGATACGGAGACGAGCGCACTAATCACCTCCTAGTAAAGGATTTAGCAAACAAAATTTATAAATTTTTAAATGAGCAACTGAATGCTTTTCATTTCAATTTTCATATCATTTTCATCACGGACTGAAAAACAAAAGACAAATGGTTAATAGCAGCATCAAGTATCGTAGTTAAATGAAGTGCCGATAAATGATAGAGTATTTTTAGGAGTTCCCGAAAACCCCAAGCGTAACATTGCGTCCCTACCTTCCCATACAGCCGTTACAACGGCCACTTTCCTCGGTTCCCCCGATGGACATTGTAGAGAGATTCGACTGTATATTATTCCACAGGAACTTATCCTCTCAAACCATGACAAAGGGATGCAAAGTGAGGTAATTTAACAAATTCCTCACACTCAGGAAGAATATTCTCATTTGTTTGATCAACCTTGCATTGTTTGCTTCTTCCGACTAACCAAGTCCAAACATTTTATTTTCTCGACAGACTGTTCGTTTTGTGAATATTTTCTCAAAGAAGAGTGCGTCTGCGAAGACGTGAATTCGTGCCGTGAAGAGCGATGCAATGTGCCAGAACGTTGTGATGAACGTTGTAAGAATGATTACTTTTAGAAATTAGACACACAATCTAAATAATTGATATTTATCAATTTATTTACTGATTTATTATTAATTTTTTCATTTATTGTTTATTATTCATTAAAAACGCATGGATTGTTATCTTTAGCCTGGCTGAATTTCACTAGCGTATAAGCACCAGACAAAAGGCGCTTCACGGTCCAATGACTATTTTTTTTGTTTTTTTCAGGTCCTTTGGACTAGTGCTTTCAGGAAGTCATTGTCTGTCAGATTGTAGATCCTCGCAGTTCGGTTCTCACCTGTTGTTATTTTGTAATTTTTTTTCTAATTTTTGAAGCATGCGCGAAGCAGTGATATCAAATATCAGACTTTTTGCAATTTTAGAATGAATTATAGAAAGCACGAACTTCTTTATGTCAAAAACAATAACATCAAAAGAAAACAGTAACATCAACAACAACAATAGTGACAGCAATGAAAACAGCAACAACGACAAAAACAACAGCACAGCTTTATTATGCACGATTAGAATTACTGTCTAAAGTGAACTCATTAAACTACTTATATGGCTGCGAGAACCTTTCATTGATGTCTCTTAGATAATTAGCTGAATTCTTTAAATGTGATAAGCTACTACTAAGCTACTGTAACCCTAACAAAATCCTTTCTTACACTCTTTTTACTTTTATTCGAACAGGTTTTTAGATTGAGTCATGGTCAAATAAACTTCCAAAAAAGCAAGATTCTCCTTTGTTTCAAATATACATCTCTTATGCCAGTGATGTCAATGGCATTTTATCCCACCTTTTCAAGTAGTATTTAGAGCAAAACGTTTTGCCACGATCAGTTAATGATAAGGCAATCGATTTTACAAATGGACTTTAAAAAAAACACTCTTTGTCCAGCCTATACGCTGTAGAAACCTGGCTAAAGAACGAATCCATTTGGTCCGAATAGTGGTCTTCATGTTCAATCAAGGCAGGATGGTGCCATAGTTGTCGGATTAAGGACGTTCGCGCGAAAATTTTCTACTCGATAGATTTTTTTTAAACTTCTACTGCGAACAGATAACAATTTACTTGTTTCAGAGATAAGGCGCGTGGAAAACTAGTCTGATTTTGATAAATTGGTGCGCGTAATTTAGCATGAGCCCCAGGGTTTTTAGGTTAAAAATATCAGAGTGAAAACGCTCTATATAAAGCTTCTCGCCCACCTTTGCCTATTTGCAACATAGCTCGAGTTTGATTGAATATGAAAGAAAAGGAAAATATCATTTCCCACATATTGCTGGCGTACAACTTTTAGCCGCAAACTTGTACGGAATTGTACTCCAACAGCTAGCTGTGCACGTATTCAGGCAGCCCTGAATATAACGCGGTCCTTTCTCCTTACCGCCGTGGTTCTTTAGATCCGTCCAATTCGCGCAGGGACGGAAATGGCCGTCTTATGCTAGGGACGTATTTGTCGTCTTGGACGTTAAAGCTGTCTCTAGACGACTTAACGTTTAGTATAAAAACGGAAAATAAGGAAGACCATACTTAACGTATTTGGACTTTAACATTTGCTTGTATCAGTCACCTTTAACGTTTGAGACGTTAAACCTACCTAGTACAAAGACGTGACTGTCTTCAGTGTAGATTTGTTTGTATATTTGCGCGCTAAATAAAAGTTGCTTGTTTGCGATGTCCTCGCAGTTTTAACGTTTGCTTGTATCAGTCACCTTTAACGTTTGAGACGTTAAACCTGTCCAGTACAAAGACGTGACGCTCTTCAGTATAGATTTGTTTGTATATTTGCGCGCTAAATAAAAGTTGCTTGTTTGCGATGTCCTGGCAGTTTTAACGTTTGTTTGTATCAGTCACCTTTAACGTTTGAGACGTTAAACCTGTCCAGTACAAAGACGTGACGCTCTTCAGTATAGATTTG
>OMLO01005182.1_pt1 | contig 10921 bp, 5 predicted proteins | sample 1674811 | NCBI WGS metagenome assembly OMLO01 (sample SAMN06265003, study PRJEB25207) | coral metagenome | isolation source: Coral host | place: Mexico:La Bocana,Puerto Morelos, Mexico | collected 2008-11-13 | reverse complement strand
TCTGTGAAGCTACAACAAATGATTACCTCGTCTTGTACAACAAGAAATGAAAGGAATGGTCCGGCGCCCACATCTGCAACCTCGTTCCCAGGGTCTCTCATCTTACCGCCCCCCTGGGAACGAGGTTGCCACATCTGGTGTCTTTCAGAGTTATATTTATAGCGAATTAAGAAAAGCTGGAAATAATTGGCGAATACATCAAAGAAAAATTAATTAGGCCGCTTGAGGAGATACCGGTATTAACTAACTTATACGGTTATTTAGAGATTTTAATCAGATCGTTGTGTCCTTTGGAGTCTGCAATGTCAGGTGGCCATGTTTATAGCCAATGTTTCAGTCCCGCTAGAAAGGATGCAAACGTGACCGAAAGAAGGCGTTCGTGCACACTGCTAATTTTGTGGTCGCTTTTTGCTAACCTTTGCATGCCTGTTGTAACAAATAAGTCTGCGGTGAAATGCGCAGAGAAACTTAACGATGGACGACCAAAAGGACGTGAGCGTACTTCACGAAGCTTTTATATCCCTCAAACTTTACATATCTCTTTCAAGGTCATTTGGTTTAAAGACTGTGGACTTTTCAAACTGCATTTGAAACGTAAAAAGTTAATACCGAGATGACAGCATTGATTTGTTGGTTTTCGTATTTTGAATTATATTTTGACTGCGTACAAAATTACCTTTAAATTGAAGAACACTTGTTAATAGTAGTTTGATATAAGATAGTAAAAACACCAAAGCGATAATAATCAGCCATAAGGGAACGAGGTTGAAGAAGATTAACGCATATCACAAGCCTGGGAGGTGACAAAGTTAACAAGCCTGTGTTCATTCCTCAACATGTACCACTTTAGATATTGTACAATGAAAATACCGTTAATAAGAACAAGACCTCCTCTCCTCTGTTTATAAACGTTCCTGCGGCTCCAGTTTAAATTTCTTCTAGCAAGACAAAGAGAAGTAGAATGTAATTACTCCTTGCTGCAGACGTCCGTAGTTCGTTTTACCAGAAGGTTCCTTGAATGAAAGTTCGAATTAGGGCATACAAAACGCTTTTGTTTCGCCAGTTGTTGAAAACCAGATAACGGTTTTATAAGTGCTTACTCACCTTAGTTCCATTCATAGCGGACAGGTTATAAGTATTTCCTTTCGCCATTATTTTTAGATTTTAAGATTTTCTGTCGGTGAGTTATTTTAGGAACTGAATAAAAGTTTGTACCGAAGCGATATGATTCTTCGGCCTATAAATGTGCCCTTTTTTGGCTTCTAAAGTTTCTTTTTCCACGCACACGCACCGGAATAACGGGAACCTCCCGCTGGTTCTAGGCGTGGTCCGATTATTTTTCTGTCACATTGTAAACGTAATAGCGAGCATGATACAAGTTCATATTCTCTTCTGGATCATACGAGACGGAAAAAAGTTCGGAGAGGTAAGTTTCGAGAATTTAATATTTGGAGTACATTTTAACTTTGTAGTGGAAGTAATGTTTGATTTTTTTTTCTTATTCATCCTCCTGGGCGTTGGCAAAGCTCAGTGGATTTATGATAGCAGCTACTAGCCAATAGAACTCGCTGTTTCTGTGTCAAATTTCGCGTAAGTTTCTTAAACCAACAAATCGTTTTAGCAAAGGCTTAGCCGTCTTCCGTTCATGCGACTAAGATGCTGCTAAACTCGTCAGATTAGTTTCGCCTTTTCCGTTAGTACGAAAAAACTTCCATGCGCTATACACATACCAACGTTTTTTTTTCCAGAGAGTGAACTGTACATTTTGCTTGTTCGTTGCGTGAACGATGTGGCCAAAGATAGTGACCAAATATTGTTTCCTTTCACGAATTTTGGGTTTCAATTTTCTCGCTTACGATGATCCTCGTTGATTGGGAGCTGATAGGGGATATAAGAGTGACGGTGACGAAACTTTACTCTTGTTCTCTTCTTGCCTGGTGTTTGTGATACGTCAGTCCCTAATTATTGTTTATATTACTGTCTGCTTTCCCTTCCGTGGAACGAAGAGCTTTCTCCTTACTACTGTGTAAGCTCGTGTTTTGTTGTTATAATCGATGATCTTGTTTTCTACATGAAAGAGGGATTTGTGCGACCGGCATATTGTCTGGATAAATACTGAGTCTTAGTGAAGGTATTTTAAGTATTTTTACCAGGTTTAAAATCACCTTTAAATCGAAAGAAACCTGAAAATAGTTGTTTTTTTAGATGAAAAAAACACCAACGAGATAAAAATAGACCATAGGGGAACAAGGATGGTTTAGGATGGAGATGATTGACACGGATCAGGATTACAAACGACGAACTAGTGACACTATAGGTTTCAAGATGAACAAAGCGTAGGCTAACTATCTGAATGTGAGCATAAAAAATAACAACTTATTCGCGTTCTGCAGTCTTTCTGACTCCTTTATAATACACAGTCAAAACTCAGAGTAACGTGCTTACTGTTAAGTCATCGACAATCGGGCTGTGTAAACATATGCTCATCATACCCACTGAATACCAATTCTACTGATGTTTTCTATGATTTCTTCTTTTTCTGTTCCAACGAGACAGCTGACTGTTTAGCAGGATTTCCTGTGAAGGTGTATAAGAATATTTAAGGTCAGAGGAAACAGAAGAAGTCTCTATTTTATCTCCACTTGTCTAATTCAAGACGTTTCTGAATACCTTTTCTGTTTTTTTCTTTTCCTTTAATGTTTTGGATGTGGTTCCTTCCCTATGTCTAATTTTACCCTTCAGGAACACGAAACTGATTATTTTCAAACACGTTTAAAAAGGCATAATTACAATAAAAACGTTTTCTAGTGAGTTCTTAATTCATTTTCAAAAACAGCAAGTTGGTCGACTGCAAGGTTTATCGAGGAATCGAAGGTGGCGAATTTATCGTAGCGGCTTTCTCTTATTTCACAATCCGATACACTCTTCATCTACAGATCTATGGCTCCTTATTAACCCAATCCACCCACTATCCTACAAGAAAACTCTAAATTAGAAGAGAAAGCTTAAAATGTCCTTGAATTTGCTACCCCCGTGTGGTATATTCGTCCACGTTAGTTTGTTTGTCTGTTGTTGAACTCTTGTAAAACCAAACAGTTCGCGGAAAAAATATTTGCAGAATTTTGTCAACATTAACAACAGGAAATGTTTGTAATTGGTGCATACGCCTCCAGGATTAAATATCTTGGTGGTGTGGAGTTAATTTTGTGAAATTGAGTTCTTCAGTATTTCCTTTTAAATCTCCCGGCTTCTACTCGCCTGTTTTCCGTCATGTTTCACGGCGTCAATACTCTGTTGTCGTACATGCGGATATCCGCGTCAGTTTAATGAAACTTTTCTTTTGGGTATCCTTGTTCTCGCTAACAGAGCTTCATGTTTGAAATGCGCTGATTGTTCCTCAAGAAGAACTCATGGAGTCTAGCCACAGACCTTTTTTCTCGCGATAGCGATCATTGTGCACATGTAGTGTTTAAGCCCCTTATCTGCCGCAAAATCACTGTGTATCATCAGCGTATCTTAGATGAATGTAATGTGCGTTTTGTTGACTTTTTGACTGAAAACATCGGATGCTGCGCGTGGCTGTCAAAAACGATTGATATAAACAGATATTTCCTTCTGTCATGTACAAGTTTGATTGTATAACTCGCTCAATAGGCAGAAACGATTGCCTTTGTAGATTCTCGATTTCATTTCGTCTCGGATCCATGTTTCGTTTGGTTTATATTCTCGCGTGACCTTTCAGCTCGTCAATAGTCGCCCCCGCGTATTTTTCTTGTCTTTTATTTTATTGGCGTTCAGTTGCTCTGGCGTTGAATTTCAAAAACCATCAATCGGCTCATTGTAATGTGCTCTCGGTCTTCGGGCGCTGATTTTACGCGGCACACGGAAGGATTATCCGTTGTAGCGTTAGTAGTCGAACTGTTGTTGTTGGTTTTTACACGAGCTGCTTTGGAGGCGAAGCTTAGTGCTTAGGAGGCAACAGGGCGGATGACATTGCCAAAATCGCGACACTGGATCCCAGGAATATAAGGCGAACTAGCCTGGATTTGCTGCTAGCAGGTCGAGTAGATCTTAGAACGTATTCGTGGTCTGTTTTTGTTTAGTAATGAACACGACGCGGTTATGCTATGCTGTGCAGAAAAAGACGTTCTTAAAGCAGATCAAGAGCAGTGTGAGCGTTGTTCTGAACGATTTACACATTGTCCGTCGCGCTATCGATCAATCCAACGCTGTTGCTATTGCTTCTCTATAAACTTGATGACATGGCCGCGATGGAGCGACGGGTTTTATCTGTCAAGCTTATTGTACTCGCTTTCATCAATATAACCGTTTGGTGGTCGCCTAGGAGGCATATTAGATTATTTCATAATGTCGGTGGTATTATGTTTACAAGTATAAGAACGGTAATGATTTTGGCGTGGGAAAGTGCGTATAACAGTGACCCGACCGTCCCAAACGGGAATCAGTTACCTGTGTGCTAATACGATAGTAAGGCGTCGAATAGCGTAGCGGAAATTCAAAGAGGAAGCAATGGGCGCGTGAATCCTGTCTCGTGTGCGTAGATCTTTTTATGGCAACATTTTGTTGAATCTCGGGCAGTCGTCTGTTAATCCACGCGCTTTAATCTGGTGTATTCGTGATCCGTATGTAACAATCGCGAATCAGAGATTCTCCGAATGGTTTGTAAGATCGGGTTACGTTAACGCCAAGAAGGTATTTGTTTCGAGTTAAACAGAGCAAAGTCTTATTGTCGGCGGTGAGTTTATTAATGTCCTCGTATGGCGGTGCTTGCCCCCTTAAGTTTCGAACGAAACGGTGTCCACGTTTATCCACAGTACTGTAAGTTGATTTGTCAGTTGTTAACTTGTCTTATTTCACTCCGCGGTCAATACGAATTGCGCGTAAGATAACGTTGAAAAGGAATGTTCTGTATTTATTTTCATCTTCACTAAAGTAAATCAGCTCGACCGCGGCGATCTCGAGTAGCGACTATGTAAAAAGATTGCTATCGTTTTCGTTGACTTTCGACTCTGTTCTAGACAGAACATTAGAGTTATGGTTACACGAGAGAGGTTCGCAGTCACTGAATCTCGCCAGATGCTCCGCAAAACAAAACTTGGTGCGGTGGATTAACCCGATCAGTAAAGAATGTTGTAATATAAAAAAGAATGTTTTAATATTTGGCCGTATGCTATCGTTGGGTTGTACGCCGAATTTCCGTGTGGGAAGACGACGTTTTCTTGCATAATACTGCAAGTTAATTTCTGGTTTTTCGGCATAAAACTACAAGTTAATTAATTTCTGGTTGTTTTTTATGCCAAAAACGTACAGATTTCACTTATACTGAAATCCCCCAATCCTCTTCTCTTCAGATTACAAGAAGTCAGATTACACGGACAGCGCCACGAAAGGAAGCACTGACATTGTGAAACGTAAGTTCGTTTTTTGACAATTTGTGAGGGAGTATTTGAAGCGAACTGACACATACGTGAGCTCAATCATGGCTAAATTAATAGCTTTCACTCATAATCTTGGCTACCAAAACAAATTTGGCCATAAATATAGAAGAAATGCTTTAGGCCATAGATAGATAAGTTAGAACCACCTTGTACAGCATAATAAACAGTGCCACATGAAAGTACTGCTCAATAGCTTTCATTTGAATGGTCACACTTTTGGTTTTTGTATACAAACAAAAACACTAGAGAACCTTGTACGACATAATAAACGCCACCGCAGGAATGTTTTAATGGACCTTTTTTCAATATAACCGCTTAGCGCAATTGTAAACAACACAAAATTTATCCCCTGATAAACTTTCATTTTGAGTTTCATTCGAGTTTCATTTGAAAACTCGGATCATAGAACTAAGAGGTTATACAACGCATACAAGCTTACACCGCAAGAATTTGGTTTATTTGTGGCATTTTCGAAAGGTTGTTGTCTCTAATTTGAGTATTTGAAAAAGAAATATTTTAAACAGACGTTAAGAAAGACTAAGCCAAAACGCTGAAATTGTGTTTTTTCTTTTATATCAACTAATGCTGTTATCTGTTCATACCCTTCATGCTTCTAAATGCGCACTCAGTCACTATTTTAATGTTATGTGATCGAAATCTAATTTCTCTTTTCGATGTTAGTTTGTTGTCTTATAGAAAGGTAACGAGAATAAAGAAAATCATCAATTACGAGGCATAATCTTGATATAGGACAAAAATTTCAACAATAATCTGCAATGAAATGTAATGATCAGGGTGCGTCAAGGATTGCGCGTCTTGGAAAGTGTAGCCTAAAGTTTTCAAGTTCATCGTTTGTAATCCATGTCAATCTTCTCCATCCTTTACCATCCTTGTTCCTTTATGGTTTACTATTATCTCTTTGATATTTTTCTATCTCAGTAAAGGACTATTTTCAGGTTTCTTTCAATTTACAGGAATTCTTGTTGTACCTGGCTAAAATAACTCAATGTAGCTTGACTGAGGTCGTTAAAGTGTGTTCTTGGCATAATTCTTCCACCGCAACTACGTGATTCAACTACAGCGCCTAAATCATCGCCCGGATTCGTAATTTATTATTTCCGCAGTTGCTTTTTCAATAAACAGTAATAACACAAAAAGTGGTTTGACCTTCGGCGCTCGTCTGGATCCAAAAAAACGTCGAAACATTAACCAGCAGTGAACATCAAATTTTAAATTTGTCACACTAAAATTGTCAGAAATAATTTCTTTTTGTTGAAATCAATCTGTTTCCGATTTAAAAATTTGAAATTCTCTGACCGTATAGTCAGCTATGTTTATAAGCTAATTGCTCTGTTCTTATTTCATTCAGGCTGATTCCGCCAGAAAGTTAGTTTTCGCGGAACCTGTTTTGGGTTCCGTAGGTGTAGCCTTAAGTGTTTACCCCCTGCAGTAAACTTAAAATACCTTGGATTACGAGAGTTATTGTTAGATTTCAACAGCGAAAAACCTTGCAACTTTTCCTGAAGAATACCTATTGCAGACAAGTGAATTTTTTAACCGTCACTATCATCCACCGTTTTGTTAAACATCTTTCAACAAATTTCTCAAAGATGAGAAGTTTTCCAGTATTTTCGCTATAAAACCGTTCACATTTATCAGGTACGACAGTTCAGTGACCTCCGAAGGCTTTGAGGGTTTTGTTTTTCTTGTGAGTAATGTTATAATCCACAATACATCTGTTAATGTCTGTGTGACCCAGCCTTTCCGTTCCAAAATTCATTTACGGCTAATTTCCCCTCATGGTGTCATTGCATTTTGAACCGAGCAGGTGATGAGAAAAAAAGAAATTCAGCCCAGTGATACTCTCTTGATTTACTAACAAATTGTCAGTGCTCAGATAAAAAAGAATTGTATGAGGACTGTAAGGAGATTTTATATTTCGAACGTCCACGTACGTAGAAGGCCTACAAGTCCATGTAAAATTTCATTGTAGTTCCTTAACGATTTCAGGTTCTCTCCAGATGAACATGTCTTTTCCCCTTAGGAAATGTAATACATTGCTAAATGGACTTTTAGTGAGTGAAGAAATTCGTCAACTTGTTAGAACTAACATGCAAGGAAACATATCAGCGGGAGAAAGGAGAGCTGTATTTTTTTTTCTAGTTTGATCTGGAGCCTGACGTCGGCTGAGTGACAGAATTAAGGTTAAAGCTGAGCCAAAAACGCTAAGCAGCTCGGCCCGTGCAGTCATGTTTCTTCTATTGGCCTAGTGACCCTGAAGAAAACTTAAGGCGATTTCCGCAGAAAGACGGATGATTCACTAAAATATGTAGTCAGGTCCAAGATCTGTTTTGAATTAGCCTGGAAGCACATTTTTCCTTCTTTCTAGGAACTCTTTGGACATAGATCGTACTATTGCAAAGGCCCTTCGATGATCTTTCATTTTGCTGGTTTCGCAAAAGACGCCCGTTGCTATAGTTGAATATCATCAGGTCTCCGTTTTGCCTTATCTTGCTTTTGCATTCCATTTTCTTATTGCTTATCAATCATTGTTGGTATCAATCCAAAATGGGTCCAATTAACCTTGAACCGAAAAAGAATTCGCACTCGTCAGTATCTGGTTTCACGCTCCAAAAAAGCGCTTTCGTGGGATTCCCTCATGTACCAGAGGCGAGGAATCGACGTCAGGCAACGATTATAAAGTACTTCAATTTCACGATAGGTTACTCTTGTAGGAGCCGGAGAACGCCACAGAAAATCAATGGCATTTCCTCTCATTCGCACATTTGTGCGCATTTATTTCACCCGCTCTTGGCAAACCGGACATAATTACTTGTACATCCTGTCAAATTTTAAAGGTAATAAACTCGCTTATTTTCTTAGTTTGCTTTAATTGTCTTAAATGTCGATCATTGCATTGTCTTCCGTCTGAATAACGTGTCTGGTGCCAATTCCGTGTCTGTTTTCATGCGTCTTTAGCACGTAGTAGTTTGAAAACGCCTATTATTAACTGTTTCATGCGGCATAAAACTGCTTATGGCTAAACGACAATGATACACGTTATGCGAGGTAAGATGGGGCCGATTTGATAGAGCCGTAAAAGTGAGGGGTTTTCTGCAAAGGATCAAAAATGAATTGAAGACATACCTAGGGACAATCCTTATTTCAAAAAGGACGGAAAATGGAAAATTTTATTTCCAGCCTATCTGCCTTTTGCTTTTAATACGTTTTTCGTAAATCAAATTGTTGACTGTTTAAATGAAAGCTATTGAGCAGTTCTTTCGTGTGGTACTGTTTAGTATGCTGTACAAGGTTGTTCTAACTTTTAAGTCTGTGGATGAAACCCTAGTGTGTGACCATTCAAAGGAAAGCTATTGAGCAGTACTTTCATGTGGTACTGTTTATTATGCTGTACAAGGTGGTTCTAACTTTTTTAAAAATCTGTCGATAAAACCCGAGTGTATCCCCCTAAATAAAAGCTATGTATCAGTACATTCTTGTGGTTATGTCCATTATAGCGTACAAGGTAATCAAATACTTGGTTTTTCAAATAAGTAAAACTCATTATAGATCACATCGCAAGTAGTTAGAATGATATGTGCTTCTCTTCTAAATCAAATTCAACGAAAAATATATACATTGCATTCCATAGGAAAGGATTGTAAAGATGTGTATCGCTTCTGGTGAGATAAATGCATGAACCAAGAGATTAGGAGTCGCATTTCTTTTTAGTCTGAAGATAAAAGTCTTCTGTGTTGGGGCAAGCAATATTGCTCTAACATAACTTAAAAGTCTGTGGATTGAACCGCAGTCTGTGACCGGTTACGAGGCATAGGTACAGTTGTATAATACCTAAGTGTGTTCGTTTTGATTTAGGGTCTCCTCCAGAGTACCTGTTTGGTATAGTTTGTTTATACTAAAGATATCTTTGCTTTGTTTTAGGTCCTCCCCCAGAGTACGTGGCTGGTCCAGTGAATGGACACCTATACGCTCAAGTGGACAAAGCATTCAAGAAGAAAGTGCGTTCTATGAGCCTTGATAGTGGTGCCCGATCGAGAGGAGGGGACAATCTTAACTTCTTTGAGAACAGGGCAAACACTTTGAATCGGAGAAATGCGTACGGATTTAAAAACAAGGAGAGCGCGGATTGTGGGTTGAACAAGCCCAATCTTCATTACACAAACGGCAAAATGGAGCAGGCAGGTGGTGATGGGGTGAACAGTGAAGTTAAATCGATTGAAAAGCTTTTACAAGAACTAGGCGAGTGCTCAGAACTCTTGGATTCAACATTGCAGCAAGCTCCTCCTGGCACAAGTAGCGTGGAATCGCACACTTTCCGTGTCCCTAACGGCGGACCAACATCATATGGTGCTGTAACCCCACCGGGACCTCCCGTGCGACAGAAGGCGAGCTTTGATGCCGGGGTACGGTATTACAGGAGAGAGATACCCCTTGAAAATGGGATAAGTGCTACAAGACAAGGTCAAGGCACATCCTCTCGGAGTCCTACGGTACCTTCGCAATATTCCCAAAATGGTTCATGGAATGGCAATCTAAGAACGGGACAGATGTCTAATGGTTTATCTGTAGGTGAGACACCTTTGCTTGTTTTACACGAAGCACCTTTGTCACAAACATCTCCACCTTTGTCACCACTGTCGCCGAAATTTTATGCCACACAAATGATGCCAAGGACTTTCAAAGCTACAACGATCAATCACACAACAGTGGGTTACAACTCAGCGCCACATGATGGCACCAACGGATTGTTAACTGTCGCCAACGAATGGACCTCAACGAATTCTGGTAAACTTAGAGGAGGGCCTGTTACGTATGATTTCAATAACAATAACTCAGCGAACAATGTAGACCTGTTTGATTTGGACGGGCGAAAAACTATTGAAGATTCGGAGACGCTCCCAGAGAAAGGCAATGTCCGCTCCAAAATAGCGCTGCTCACTGACATGTTCCAGCCTGACAGGGTGCGGCCGTCTCCTCACCAACACGTCAAAGGACACTTGGTTCCTATGCCGGGTCTCACTGGAGTGTCGCCGACAGAGGTCTCCAATGAGATAGCGAATTACAACGCCAAGTCTTTAGCCCCAGGGGAACTGAGTCACTCCTCCGGAACTCTGTACACCAGTGGAGCCCCTCCTAAAAGGATTGTCGAAAAGACAAAGCATGCGGCCGAGCCAACGACCAAAGTGTTCGATTTTAGTGGAGAGTCGCACAAACCTCCCGCCCATGAATATCTTGTTCATAAAACAGGTACATACACGTTTTTCATTGTCACGGCATTCAATGTTTGTCACGCAATCCCACTGTCACTTTCTAGTGCTGCAATCTTCTAACCTTCTTTGCACTCTCTAACTGTATGACTGTTTCACCTAACGTCATTTGTAAATTGATCATTGGCAAGGAATATTTTATCCCATTTGGTTCTATCAACCCTGTGACAAGTT
>OMLO01005181.1_pt1 | contig 10923 bp, 4 predicted proteins | sample 1674811 | NCBI WGS metagenome assembly OMLO01 (sample SAMN06265003, study PRJEB25207) | coral metagenome | isolation source: Coral host | place: Mexico:La Bocana,Puerto Morelos, Mexico | collected 2008-11-13 | reverse complement strand
GGTATTGCAGAGGTCATGGGTTCAAATCCCGGTCAGGCCTGAATTTTTTTCAGGCTTTGATTTCACAACTGCTTAAGTTGTGTGTGTAATTGCGATGATCAATCATAAATTCATATCTTTCACCGCAGTTCAAATAAGCTAATTAAGCTTATCTGATCTTTGATATATTCATTTGCAGTGTTTCGAGAACCCTGACTTCAAAAAGCAAAGTTTATAAAACGATCCTTACAGCGACAGTTACAAGTTTCGTGAAATGAAAGGCAAAAAGAAAACAAATTTACCGGATAACCTCCAGGCATCATGACTGGCGGAGGGTTACCAGAGAAACCACCCCCTGGACCATTTCCTGAGGAAGGAGGATATCCTCCAGACGCCTGAAAAGAGCAAAGAAGAGCTTTAAGTCACACTGTGTAGTTAACACGAATCCTACAGGTACAAAAACACACCATTTCTTAGCGTCTTTATAAGCTCTTGTCCGTCTGTTTGCTACAAGCGCATGTAGTATCCCATGAATCAGTGTTTACTGTGTGCTTGATGTACGAGAAGGGAAGCTTCCATTCAGCGCGGGATCTGGGAAGTAGTCACCTGTGAAGGGGACCACAGAAAATGGCAGCTTCTCAAGGCTAGATTTTTCTAGATCGTCAAACATGTCCTCTTCGAGTTCTGGCCAAAGATTTGCGGACTACTTTGTGGTCAGTGGATTAGATCTTGTGACGGGCCTTGAAGCTGATCAGTTGTCAGGTTTGTGAGAATTTTCCATGCGATTCTATTTTGACTGTGACGATGTTTGCAGAAAAGCATGTAGGCAGATGTGATTTGTTGTTTTTCTCGCCTGGAAGGGTAAATTTTAACTGCAGCTCAAAAACCTGCGCGCAGTTAACAAATTTGGCACTTAAGACGTTTTAGTGCGATTAAAAATCTTTTCGAGTGTGCTTTTAACACAGGGAAATGTTCTATATTTTTTTTTCGCTGTGTTTTAGTCCGTCGTCATACTGTGAAGAGACCGTCAATAACAGTTCTCTTTCAGGTGGCTACTGGCCGCCTAGTTTGAGCTGTGAATGGGCAAATTGAATTCTACTTCATCTTTCAAGCTAATATACCGTGTATGTTTGTCTGTGAATTTAGCATGAAATATATAAGTCTTGACGAGATTAATATATTAATTCATTTCATCATATGCCTGCCAGAATTTGTTCATTTCACGGCGGATCGAATGATGTCGAAATAAACTTGAAACGCTGTATTCCCCAAGTATGATTTTAACCTATAATACGTAAGTTTTCTTATCGCAGGATGATACTTGTTAATTATCTTACTGTGGTACATGCATCCGCATATATTCCCATGGTGACATAACTTCGATTTCTGTTTTGCATATTGTAGGAAGTACTGTAGTTGTGGTTTTATGACAAGTTAGAATATAAGGACATGTTCTTTTACCTTTATATTTACATGATTACATGACAGCCATTTTTAAGTGATATAAATCCAGAGATGTGTTAAAATCACTTCTTGTCATTACAAATACCTGTATATTGGCTTCAATAGCCTCATGTATTGACTCACCACTTTGGCTCTTGTGTTTTTTTCCGTGAAAATCTCAGTGCATGTGTGAATCATTTGATGTGTTAATTCATCATTGGATACTATGTTTAGATCTGTCATCATTAAAACAAGCTTAATGATTTTCCCATATTATGTGCATTTTCTCCAGTACAATTAAACTTGCATTGTCATGCTCTCTGCAGTGAGCAGTTTTTTATCTTAACAATTTTTTAGTGAGCACTTCTAAAACCCTTTGGACAAGTAACAAACACTCAGTTTGAACCGTGGTTAAATTTCCTCATCCAAAATCATTGCTTCCTTAGGGATGAACATGTATCCATGCATGACTGTATAATATTCATTTGCCAACAACAGACACTGTCCTTTGAATTTATCCCAGGAAAATTATCTGCAGCAGAAAGAAAATCCAAACGGCCTACTCAGAATGTATATGACTTTACAGAGTAGAATTTGAATTACATATACCTGTAAGGAACATTTGCCTATAGAATGCAATGTTTCCTTCAAAACAGTGTTGTTAATTAGACATCACTTGTGCTCTAGAATCACCTTGGCTCCACAGGTGACTAACTTTTACCCTTTGGGCGACTGGAATAACTTACTTTTTTTTTTCATCATATCAGAAGTTCAAGTGCTTGGCACCCAGGATTTGGACTCCTCATAAGTTTCTTAGACACTGACTTTTGCAGTTTTATGTTTCTCAATAAAACATTATTCAGAGATGCAAGGTTCTGAAAGTCTTTAAAAATGTTCTATTTTTTATGTACATGTGTTATGTAGGTGACTCTTTACACCAATCTCCTCTGGAACGTTCCTATAAAGCCAAGGTTTTGATGCACTTTCCTTCAAATGTTGACTGGAATCCTTTTGATGAAGATGCCGTCCGTATGGTAAGGCTTCTGACCAATCAGCTGAACCCAAATGAACTACATGTGCAGTAGAATTTGATTATGATTATCCAGAGATATATTCATTGTGGACCTATTTTGATCTGTATAATATATTGTTTGATCCAGAAAAATAAATAGGAAAGACTGCAATCTACATCAGATGTACATTCAAAACTATACCATTTAAATTTGGTGGATGATTTACAAAGTGTACTTTAAGAAATAAGTTATTGTTAATCAATATTGTACATGTACATGTAACATAATATAATTGTTTCCTGTTTACACTATAATTTGACTTTGATGTGTTAATTAATGAGATAAGTAGATAATTACCTACAGAACTTTGGATAATGTTTGCAGAACTTACCTATCACTCTCATTTATCATCTGATTGGTTTAACCTTTTGACACAATAATATTTGATAAATGGTATATGTAAATTCTGCTTTTCTGAGTTTGCTGGATCTGTCATGTTTTACATACAAGATCCGTTTTATTTTTTAGCTTTGTTTACCTCAAGGACTGACATTCAAAAAGGAAACTGAATGTCATGAACCACGCTTTCACTCCTTCCTCATCACTCGTGAAGATGGCTCAAGAGTTTACGGATGTGCATTCACTTTCTATGAAGTTGTTAAAGACCCTCAGATCTGTAAAGCTATGGGCACACTGCAGGCCATGCATGATGCTGAGCTAGCAACTGCTGAATCAAGATCTCGTTCTAAATCACCAGTTTTTATAAATGTAAATAGCACTAGTTCTATGGAAACTTCAAGTTATAGCGAACATTTAAACACAAGCTCCGACATGATGAATATCTCAAACAAAAAATCCTTTGACCTTAGTAAAGACACTCTCCTGGTATCAAAATCAATTTGCATCATAATGCCACTGCCATTTATCTCTGCTGGAAAGGGTTTCTTGGAGCAAATGTACTATGCGGTACAGAATGAAGAAAATCTACAACTTCCTTTAGAATCATATATTTACAACCTATTGTTTGAGGTGCCGCTTCCACCAGCTGGAAAAACAATGAGATTCAGTTGCTGTGAATTGAGTATCACCTGTCAGAGACCTGGTGTGAATGAACTTCCTCTGTTCGATTACTCATTCAAAGAGCTCTTTACTTTGCTTGGTGTTGAGAACGTTGTGAAATTGTTTACATGTACTCTGCTGGAACAACAAATCCTCCTTTTATCCAGCGGTGAGTAAAATAGTAATATGGGGTGTTATCTACCGGTATATACAAGTAAAGATAAAAAAAGTGAATAGTTGACAGTAATTAACAGTACTTCCAGTCCCTCTAAAAACCAAGCCTTATCCCAGCTTAATTATAGGCTACATATAAACATTGATTTGTCCAACGATCAAAACTTATAAAAGTGCCTATGAAATGAAAAATAATTGCTGCTTATTTGAAAGGCTTTTCAAAAAAATAAGAATGGCACTTTCCTTTTAGAAAATATATTTTTTCGTTTTAGAGATGTTGACATTTTCGTTTTATGCAAATTAGGAAAGTGATGCTGTGACAGTCATAAGGTCTGCAACTAAAATCATAAAATACTGAATAAAGAATATGTCTGGAAATATTGAAGTAGTGTTTTTTGGCACCAGAATAGTTAATCATATAAGGAAAGCATCATTCTTTTTTTTTTTGAAAAGCCTTTCACATAAGCTGCAATTATTTTTCATTTCATAGACACTTAAACAATGCTAAAATGTAAAATGTATCATCAGCTTTTCCACAAACAGGTCCTGAAGTTTTAAATTCTTTCTTTAAACAGATTTCCACAAGTTCATGCTGGTGGCAGAGAGTATGACAGCCATTCTTTTTCCTTTCATCTGGCAACATGTGTATGTTCCAATTCTACCAGCAGCTCTTTCTCACTTCCTGGATGCACCAGTACCTTTCCTAATGGGAATATTTTGTGCTTCTGCAGAGGACAAAGAGAATCTTGCTCTTCCATCTGAGGTGCATTATGCCATGTGCCAGATTGATAAGCTACCTCAAAGCTTGTTTAAATACCTAATACCATTTTATTTGTAAACTTTAAGGTGTTAGAAATCAGGTACAGCGGGTTCAGAGGTGTTGAATGGTAAAAGATGAGACTCAACTAAGATGCCAAGACCCTTGTGTATAAGTCACTGAGATGGAGACAATGAAAGATGGAAAAAGAAGACATCATAAACTTTTAATTTAATAGGCTTCTGAGATTCCAAGATCACATCAAAAGTGTCCAAGACTGAAGATTCTCTAGGTGCCATTAGCTACCCCTAGATTTTTCTTTCAGTTGTAATCATTTTATTTTTTAAAATTTGTCTTGTTATTACATTCACAGGCTTCTCTCTGCTTAGTAGACATAGATAACTGTACAGTAACAACACCAGAGGATCTTCCTGTATTTCCAGATGAGCAGGAGTTGATTGAAGAACTCAGTGATACTGTTAAAAGATTTAATGTGCAATTACCTCAAGACAATGTGATTCAACCAGGAAGTGAAACAAACAGCTTAGAAAACTCCTTAGAAATTCCACAAGACTACAGTTTCTCTCAAAGTGCTAATGGCAGCTCTGATTATGAAACTGGAAGTAATTCTGGATCTCCGCAGGCATCACCTCGGTCTGGGTCACCTTCCTCGAGGTCGCCTCTCTCAGGGTCACCTAGTTCAGGATCACCTGCTCTAGAAGCTAAGAAAATAAAATACAAGGACTCTTCAAAAAGGTCCCATAGAATGAAGGCACGGAGATCTTCAACTGGACCTAAAGTACCTAAATCCAAATCCTCTACCTGTTTGGATGTCACTAAAAATCCAAGACTACAAGCAATCGCAGCAATTGCAGAGAGAACAGGCATAATAGCCCCAATTTCAACTGTTGCATCAAACTTAGAAAAGTCTATTTCTGATACTCAGCTTCAACAATTTGCTGACAATGAGAACAAGTATATTCTTGGTGACGAAGCAAAAGAAATCTCACGAAGTCAACAGCATGAGAATGAATTCAACACTGCTGTCAGAGAAATCTTCGCAAATCGATTTACACAACTTTTGCTGGAGTATGAATCGTTCGTTATTCAGCCGAAGCAAGACCAGGAAGACTGGACATCAAACAGAGAGCAAATGCAGAACTTTGATAAAGCTTGTTTCCTCTCTGACCAACCACAGCAATACCTTCCGTTTCTTTCCCCATTTACCGAAACGCAGATGTTTGCAAGCTTCATTGATATGAAAATAATGGGAAACTGGGAAGACGCTGATCCTAGGTTAGCTGTGTTTGACCAACGTGTGGAGAGATTGAAAACAAGACTTGGAGTCACTCGGTCACCATCTTATGAGAAATGCATGACCCTCAGTAATGCAAGTGAGTGCTTATACATGCTATTACAGTTAAAACAGCTCAAGCATTCCTGCCAAGGGTGAATGAATGAGTTCATTATAGGAAATTTGATTTCATTACTCATTTCAATAGTCTGTTCTTCAAGTGAAGAGTGGAAAATTCAAAACAAGACTTGATTGATTTCATTACTTGTTTCAATAGTCTGTTCTTCAATTGAAGAGTGGAAAATTCAAAACAAGACTTGATTGATTTCATTACTCATTTCAATAGTCCGTCCTTCAAGTGAAGAGTGGAAAATTCAAACCAAGACTTGATCCAATACTCGAATTTTGATTGGACTAATAATGAACTCATTCATTCACCCTTGGCAGGAATGCTTGAGCTGTTTTGACTGTAAACATTGAAATCCAAAAGCTTACAGTGAATTTTTGAACTCAGCACCTGTGACGTCATCTACATGTCGCTGCAGATTAGCAGTATACATGTACAATAATCATGTCAAGGACACTCAAGGTCACAAGTAATTATGTCATGTAGACTGCGGTGCGAATAAACCAGACAGCTGAAATTAAAGAAAAAACATTAGTAAGCAAGTGAGAAGTGCACAATTTACTGGAAGGAAATGCCTTTGCTTTGAAAGAGCATGGCAAATTTTGTGATCCAATTGAACTCTCGAGTATCTGGGCAAAGAGGGATTTACCGTGAGTAACATGAATTAATTGTTGAGAAAGCCAGGAGATACAGGTATGTTACTGCAACTGATTAAGAGACTACGCAAGATAAAATTCAAACAGTATTCTTGAGGTTCCTAAATGTAAAAACTGATGACATTCCCAGTATCACTGAACATTGTGACTTTATTCTTTCTATAGTCCAAGTTCTCTTGCGACGTTCCAACTCTGTTGATCACATGGCAACCCAACCTCATCAGCTACAGCTCTCAGACAAGAAAGGTGTATTGTGATATCTTCTATTCTTAGTGTTAAACCAAATCACCACCAACAATTGTATTTAGTGCCTCCTTATTATAATAATTATTATGAACATTCTGTTTTTACAAACTACTCGTGAGAGAGAAAAGATTGAACATACAGTATAGTGGAAGCCAAATGGAAAGGCTAAGTAGACCAATCTGTAATTGATAGATTGAAAGTGACTTTGGTCTTACACCTACATGTAAGATTAAAACAGCTTCTCATGGTGAAAGATCTTTCTGAATTATAGCACCAAGGCTTTGAAACAACTTGCCAAATGTCATTAAATAGTTTTCCACTGTCGACTGTCTTAAATCAAGATTTAAAACTTTTTTATTGTGGTTTTTATATAAAAGGACTATAAAAAGCGTTGAGACTTCCATGTGATGTAAGATTCATTTTTAGCAACCTATTTATTGTTATTGTTGCGCTGTAGTCTTGATTTTAAGGTGATTCTATTGTTTGCTGACTTCACTGTTAAGTCTTCGTGCAATACTAAAAGACATGTCACTTACAGGTACGAATGGTTGTGGATACTTTATGACGTTAAATACCGAGATTTTATGTGATGGACCCAATGCCAAGAGGTAAATACTAGTTTTTATTTAAATTAATTATACACTTAGTAGTAATTCTGTAAAAAATGTTTAATATAATGAATTTCACAAAGAATTGTACAGTGTACATGTAACAAGCTTAGGTATACAGGTGTATATAAAGCACATAAATTGACTATGGTCAGTTATTCAATTTATTTTATCTAGACATTTGAAGTAAGTGATATGATTATTTTTAATTATATCTTTATTTAGTGGTCATCACTCTAAAGTGAAATGGAGAAAAAAGAGTCGCCAACAACAGCAATCTGAACATATTTTTCTAAATACCACTCAGGTTTGAAATGCTTTGCTTTTAAATAATTTGTCTCATCAACATTTTAGGACAGTTCATTTAGCACTGAACAAAGCATTAATGTTCTTTAGCTCAACATTTAGCTTAGTTATTAGGTGACTTGAAGTCTACCAGCTATGATCTGTTTTCATATGACTAGGAATAGTTACCACTACAGCTGCCCCCGGAAATCAGCTATTTGTTGATCCTGCAAGCAAAATGTGTTTATTTTATTGTCATGCTATTCTTTGATTTAAATCAAGTAATTAAATATGCAGGTAACAGGGAATAAATGTTGAATGGCCTGCTGAGCTCACTTTGATCTGCACTAAGTTTACAAATTAATAACAGACTGTATTAAGTATTTTTTGTAAGGTATTTGAAAGCATCTTCAGTATTGCATATTAAACCTTGCTTTTTGTTTTGATTTCTTACAAATATGCTGAATAATATGATGTTACTTACAGCTACCCCATATAAAGTAATTTTGTTGTATATTGATTGTGTTACAAGGATTGATATTGAATTTCAATGGGTGTGGTGATATATAATACAGGAATGTTCAATATTGTATTAGAAGGTCATTAATGTTGACCTTATATTGTAGATTTATAATATTTTCCAAAGTGAAACTTCATTTTAGCACTGCTTAACAAAATCTACATTTTAGACCATTGTTAGTGTTCATAGGGAACTTGACACAGTTAGATGAATAAAACAATGAAGTGCTTAAAAGATGATAGCTTATCAGATTTAATTCATTTGACATGTCTAGGATGGAAAGAAGATGAGAGATAAACTGGCATCAAGCCTCAAGGTATGTAACATCTACATGTATATGAAACTCTGTTGCTTCACTGTACAACAACAGTGTTGCTTCATAAACACTCTGCTTCTGGCTATTTTGACTCTGCATTCCTGAAGGCTTGGATGTAATTTATTTGATCATGCAAGGGCATGTACAACAAAAATGTCACATATTCTGCTTCTATGTCCTTGTAACTGAAGCTTTGCTGTTGCAAAAAAATCAATAAGCAGATAATGTAATTTGACATCTATCTGATAATAGCTGTGAGTTGGAAATATTTGTTTCTTTTCACTTGTCTTCCAGAATTAGTTTTTGATAACTTAAAGTAGTATTTTTGGAAATTAATTTACTAGGACCTTGCCTGTGTCACTGAAGAATAGTACCTACAGTATAAATTGTATAATTTATTTTAATTGATGGCTGGTTATTAAGTCAGTTTCTGATTAACCACTTTGAGAATAAGCTACAATTGAAGACGTGATTGTGCATCTAACACTCACATGACTGTTTCAGTGTGCATTTTAATTGTATATGTCAGTGCAGCATAATCAATTAATTTTACCAGGAATTCACTGCTAGCTACAAATTACTGCACTTTAAATTTCAAGTTAGACACTATTATCTTGAAACTCAGTCAGACAATCTTTACTCTTATGATGTCATGGTATTGGTCAAGCCTGAAAGGTTCACAGTATAAAGACAGCAAGGGCACATTACTAGTAGAGAGGTCTAATTTTCTTTTTTCATCTGCATGTAATGTAATTTGATTGTTTCTTTTGACACACATGCCTGCAATTAACATTTTGAGTAGAACAACATGTACATGTAAGGGTTGTTGGTCGAGGGAATACAACAAGTCTTTCACAAAACACTGTTTGTCTTCCTTTTAGAAGTACATGAAGGAGACAAAAGCCAAAAGTTCTCAGTTTGGAGACATGGATCTTGAGTCTACCCAAACAAACTTCATTCAGAAACTGTTAAAGGAATGCAGGCAGAAGGTAATAGTAGCTTTTCAAATCTGTTTCAAAGGTGTAATGTTTGCTCTTCCAGGATTGCACATGTATAGTGTCAAAATGTTTTAGTGACGCTGTCTGACGGGGTGATTGTATTTCATGTAGCAGTGATGTTCAAAATAAATTTTGAAAAAAGAAACTGAGGGTAAGAATCTTCAGTTAGGTTTATGTTTAATAAATGTACACCAAGCTGCTAGCACATCTGGTTGATACTTGTGACCAATTTTACCATTCAGTGAGAATCAGATTAATTACTTCTCCCCTGGTCTGTGATCCTTATAATTATTATAATAGGGAACATACTTATTTTTATTTTTTTACTCTGACTAGACAAAGAAAATTCTTGTGCAGAAGATGGGGCAGGAGGCAGTTGATCTTGGACACTCCGATGCTAATATATCAGGAGTGGAGGAGAATACATTGATAGCCAGCTTGTGTGATTTGCTGGAAAGAGTTTGGAGCCATGGACTGCAGACAAGAGAGGTATTTTATCTTGTATCTCCGATAAATGAAAAATGTAATAACATCTTATTTTGTTTTACACAAGGGCCCACCCTACTCCCTCCCACCCTGCAGCCTGTGACCTAGGCCCTCACCCCTCAGTTCAATGTCCAGAGGCTAAAAGGGGGCTAGATAATCCTAATTCACCTGCCTAAACTACGATTCAGATTTGAAAGTGAGTTGTTACATTGTAATCCTGTCCTCTAGTTAAGCACAATTATAATAGCTTGTTGTGGAGATAGCTTCTTTCTAGGGCTAATTATTGAAGTCTAATGAGAAATGTCTGTTGTTTGTACCATGTAGGGTAAATCAGCAGTGTGGTCACACTTGTTGGCTTTCCAACTTGAATGTGAAGAGACAGAAGAAGATCCTTTATATAGTCAAGATACCAACAGTCTTTCACCCCAAGCAGGTATAACATTTCTGACACATACAGAGCTCAGTAAATAATACTACAGATTTGAGGGAAGGTTGTGAAAGAGAAGTGTCTGCCAACTTTGAGTAGGGCTTTTGTTTTAGTTAATTCTTCAACACCCGCTTTTTTCCTCAATTGTTGCTTCGATCTGTCTTGAACCCAAAGTTCAGATGTGTTATCATCAGCTTAAAAGCATAATTAACCAACTGCCTCGCTTAAGTGGAAGGAGGGTGCCTGGGATACCCAGGGGCTTCCACTGTGGCCAGCTAGCCCCTAGATAGAATACTGCCCCCATGGCTGGCAAATCCCCACAACCCAGCCATGAGCCCCCATTCCAGGCGTCCGTAACAATGATGAAACAGTGGAAGGGTGAAAAAATAAGGGATGGGAGGGGGGAGGAAGACGCTAAATGAACCGCTCCACTGCATGCTCGATGACAAACTCTCTGATCGGAGCAATGTACAAAGCTACCACGTACCATGTGAGCCTGCACTTATGGGATTGACCGCTGGATTCCCGCTGAGCT
>OMLO01005180.1_pt1 | contig 10924 bp, 9 predicted proteins | sample 1674811 | NCBI WGS metagenome assembly OMLO01 (sample SAMN06265003, study PRJEB25207) | coral metagenome | isolation source: Coral host | place: Mexico:La Bocana,Puerto Morelos, Mexico | collected 2008-11-13 | reverse complement strand
GCGAAGTCACAGATGTGGGGGGTGCGAAGAGTGTATCAGCGGTAGCATGCGGTACATAACCTCTTCATATATGGCGACTGCATTTGGCTCAAGACCGCCGTGGTCAAGCTTGCGCGGACCCGGTGAAGACTCCACTTTGATGGGCTGTTGGTTTGCTAAAGGGTTAGAAGCTTAGACCCACTGCTGCCACCATGGAATGGCCCCATCAAGGCAGCCAAACCAATGCGACCAAGTGCACCATACCCCCTGCCACCCATGCTACCTGCAGGACATCCATGTACATGGCCCATGCCACCTCCAGGCACAAGGCCACCAACTTTTCCAAGTGAACCTGCCAGGCCACCAGCCCAGCCAGTCCAGCCAGGTCGACCTCTCAGCCCAGCCAGTCCATTAAGTGGACCATCTGGCCCATCCATGAAAGCCACTGCCAGTGAACCATCTGGCCCATCCAGGCCATCCAGTGGGGCCAGAGCTCCTGTGACCCCTCCCAAGGGGCCACCCCCACCAAAATCTGCTGCCACAGCAGCAGCCAGGTGGCGTCCAAGGGAAACCCAGGGTTGGGCCAACAGATGGGTGCTGCTGGCAGGCACCATCTTGAGGAACGACCTGGGTGCAGCCAGACGCCACATTGCCCAGCGGCGACCATATGCACCACAGCTATCCAGGCACCTCCAAGCATGTGCCAGGGATGGATGGGACCATGAGTACACAGCCCCATAGGCCAGCCAACACCATCCAGGTGTGGAAACCCAAGCAGTCATCTGCCAGGTTGATGTTTGTTATTTTTTTCAAAAAATATATATTTTTTTTATGACATGTACATATGTGGAATTTTCTTCTGAGCACCCAGTGCTTTAGTTCATGCATTGCAGGTTTTTTCATGAGCACCCAGTGCTTTGTTGTATGCATTGCACCTTTTTTTTTGAGCACTCAGTGCTGTTGATTGCTGCTTGGTATTCATTTTTTTTGGGAGCACTCAGTGCTTTTGATTGCTGCTTGGGATTTAGGTTTCTTCATGAGTATCAATGTCCTCTGATTTATGTTTGAGCTTTTTTTTTCAACAGCATTATGTGAGTTTGATTGCTTCTTGGCACTAGTTTTTTGGGAGCACTCAGTGCTTTGTGCGCAGATCTCAGTTGTATACCAATGTTTTGATTCATGACCCATGATATGTATGAAAACCTTGTGCCAGTAGTTGATGTTTTTCAGTGCCAGTTTTTCCATTTCAACCATCAATGTTAAATGATTCATTTACTAAATCCATGTTGTATTTTTTCAAAAAATATAATGCCAGAGATTTGCATTTCCAACACTGCAGTTTCAAAATCAACTGGAATTGAATCACCAATCAAAAAGTATATGTATCATGTCTCAGGACCACTACATGATCTCCATCCAGCACCCCAGTGGCATCCAAGCCACCAAATGATCTTGAGGCATCATGTTTTTTGGGACTGTGCATGATGCATTGGTGAGTCAGGAGCACAAAGTGCTATTCTATGAAATTTACTTGTGGTTTTTTTGTTATTCGCCAAATTTGGTCTGAAGACAAATGCACTGCTGGTGGAAAATATGGTGATGGAAATGTTCTACACAGGGTTTCACATACATTCAAAGCAATTTTCATTATATCTTTTGGTGATGTGATCATCCAAAACGTATATATTAATAATTCTTTATAATAATGTTTTCAGTTCAGATTCTGAACTGAAAATCCATATTTGTGTTTCAGTTCAGATTCTGAACTGAAACCACTACTTTCAGTTCAGATTCTTAACTGAAAATCTATTTTTGAGTTTCAGTTCAGATTCTGAACTGAAACTACTATGTTTTCAGTTCAGATTCTTAACTGAATTTTTTTTTTGAAGTTTGAGTTCAGATTCTGACCTGAAAGATTCAATATATATAATTGATCTATGTCAAGATCGATGTACATTACATACAAGCATAAACTGTTGCAAAGAAAGGAAAACCAAAACTATAATCCTCATTGTTTTCATTTCCAATATTGTACATTTTTTCTTCTTTTGGGAACATTTCATAGTTTGCTTGTGATCTGTCAGGCCTGGCGACCATGAATGGCAAAATGCCAAAACAGCAGGACTAAAATGAGAAGGAAAAAAAGGCCAGAGACTGCAAACATAATATGTGTTTCATGAGCACACAGTGCTGGTAGATTTAAATTCCATTGGTGCAAAGAGAAGAAACAGAAATGATTTACTTTGACTTTTGTTGTGGATAAAAAAACACATTATCAAAACCACATCACTAATCCACATTCAACCCAGAAGCATGCAATGCCAAGGTTTTTGATTTGTTACTTTGTGAAAGGCATTTAGTACTAACAATGTGTCATACCAATACAGCATTTATGCACTTCATAAAAAAACACTACCAGATTTTTAGAGATGCTGCATACAGAATGTGAACTTTGTGTCATTGTTTTTTCATGAGCACCAAGTGCTTCCAACTACTCTTCCTTTGTCTTGAGCACATAGTGCTTTCATATGAGCACACAGTGCTTCCATACTTGCAAAACAAATATATAAACTTTATATTTTTTACAAGCCATCTAGTGCCCAAGGTAAGCCACCAAGTATAAGAACCAAAAACAAGTAGAGTGAGCCATGCCAAAGCCAGCCACCAATACCATGAAGACCATGAAGACCATGGCGCAAACCAAGCCAGTGAAGACAATGCCCATGAAGGGCCAGAAAGCCACCACAGCCATGAAGACCATGGCAAAGACCAAGCCAATGAATGCCATGAAGGCCATGAAGGCCATGAAGGCCAAACCAATGAAGACCCAGCCCAAAAAGGGCGACCAGCCCATGGATGTGCCATGGTATGGCAAAATCCATTGCGCAAGCCATGGATGCAAGAGCTGGATCTATGTGAGAAAAAGCCAGTGGTATGCCAAGTGCACCCAATGCAAGCGACCATGGGTGAGCTCACTCCAAGTGAATGGCATCCAAATGCCAGACACCCAGTTTTCACCACATACATTTCTTCCACCAAAACCTTTCCTACTGTGTGTTTGGCAGAATTTCAAACCAAAGTCCTCCACTTAGATGTTTTTATTATTTTTTCCATTGCTCCAAGGCCATAAAGGCCACCAAGGAGAAGACCACATGAGAGCCAAGGCCTTAAGTACCATGGGGCCACCAGGGCCTGGATATGCTTCCTAAAAACGGTGTGTGGAAAAAATCCATATTTGTTTGCTTTCCACTGTGTTGACCAGATTGATGCATTGCAACCTCTGTGTTTGTAACTTCATGAGCATCCAATGCTTTTTGTTGCATAGAGCACTCAGTGCTTTTTCTTTCCTTGAGCACAAAGTGCTTTAGCCTTGCCAACTCAAACTAAAGTGTCAGCCATACAGATTTCCTGTCACTTGAGCATTCCATGTTTCATAGGATGTCTACAATACATATTCATTTAGTCCTTTTCATTGGAACAGTCAATTTGGTTGCCTTAAGCACACAGTGCTTGCCTTGTCAGAAAAGAAACAGATGTGGGTTATAAGAGCTCCAAGAATGATACATCAACAAGCCTACATATATGCTGAGACTGGTCCATATAGGTGCTTTGCATAAGAATTGCACAACTATGTGGCTATTCTGGGCTTCAGCCTCTAACCACAGCAAAGCCTTCCATTGCATTGGTGGTAACCATGGCAAGCTTCAGTGTCCAAAGTCTGGTGGAAGAGCTTCACCATACTGAGAGTTTGGTCCAAAAAAGGCCACAGCTTGCAGAAAGTTTGGTGGCCAACTTGGAATCCAAGCTGACAGCCTGTGGCCACCTCTTGCCAGGTGACTTGGTTGCCTTGTACCAAGTTTTAGAAGACAGCCAACTGCAGCAAAACCATGTGAAGGCATTGTGTGCCATTCTGGACCAGAAAGCCAATGGCAGCATTGGTGGCCCAATGAAAACCACACTGGCCCCAGTGAGTTTTGATTGGCCACAGAACTATTTGACCAAAGAAGATTGGGAGGCATTGGACCAAGCCAACACTTGGCAGGCCATTGACCTGCTAGTCAGCAGGTACCAAAGCCTAGGAATTCACAGTGTCAAGGAATCCACCAAGAAAGCTGCCATTGGTTTGGTGGTTTGGTTGCAAGTCCAAAAGACTGGCCAGATTCCATTTTACACTTGCATCTACCAAATGGTGCAGCATTTCACAGATGCATTCCAAGTGAGGAAGCCAGAAGCCAGGTTGTGCCATACCACTGTCTTTCCAGAAAACCCCAAGGACTTGCCACCAAATGTTTTGAAAGCCATTTATGGAGAGAACATGCCAGAAGCAAGGTATTGCCAGGGCTTGGCCAATTTGGTACAGCACCATATTCCTGTCAGGTCCACTTCCAAGTTGCTGGTTGGAGCACAAGGCATCAACAAGCCAAGCAAAGTTGAGCCCCAAGTCCAGAAGGACCAATCAGCTGAAACCACTGTGGGCCCCCAAGACCAATTGCTTCAGGAAATGAAAACCATGAATGCTCATGTGGCCAAGATGGTGGAAGCCACAGCCATGGCCCAAGTGCAAGCAGTGCCTTCCCAGGCTTTGCCCTTGCCTGCACCCATTCAGCAAGCTACACCTCAGATGGCACCATTGCCTTTGCCAGCTCCTCATGCCAATGACCTTCTGCCATTGCAGGGGAAGCCACAGAATGAAGCCAAGACTTTGGAAGAATATGAGAACCAAGCCATGGAACAGCTTGCAAAAGCACAGAAACCCAAAGGAAAGGTTGAGGAAACTGAGGCCCAACCAAAGAAGGCCAAAGGCAAGAAACCAGTGACCAAAGCTGGTGCCAAAAAGGCACCTGGCAAGCCTGGTGTTAAGCCCAAGGCTTCAGCCAAGGCTACAGCTTCCAAAGCAAGTACTCTTGCCAAAAGCAAGCCTGGTCCAAAGGCAACACCTGCCAACAGGAAGTTGTACAGTGGCATCAAAGGATGCATTCGCTGCAGGGGGGCCACCAAAGGATGCGACTGTTGTATTTTTGCAGACTTTGGTGGCCTCCGGCTGCCTGGAAGAGATGCTTGGAAAAAATGGTTCCAAGCCAGACAAAGGGCTCAAGGGTGAAACCATCCTGCCAAACCAGTCTGGTGGCCTTGGGGTTGCAACCACTCTTTTCTTGTGTTGTTTGAAAGCCAGAAAAACACCATGATGTTTGGATGCTTTGTCTGATGATGTTTGAGAAAAGAAGTTGCTGGGTTTTTGGGCCAGCCATTTTAGAACCAAGCATTGGAGACATTTGCTGTGAGGTAACAATGACAAAAAATGAGCTGAGCCAATGCATTTTGCTTATTTATTGAAGATCCATTGGCAACCCAAACATGCCATTCATGCTTGGCCTGCATGCAATTTTGCTTTTCTGACCATTGCATTTTTTACAAAAGCATACAATGTTTCTTTTTTTCCCAGTGCAGCACCCAATGCTTCCTTGAGCACCCAGTGCTTCCTTGAGCACCCAGTGCTTCCTTGAGCACCCAATGCTTTCTTGGGCACCCAGTGCTTCCTTTTTGCTTCCTTTGAATCATTCCTGGAGGCCATATATGGCCCAAAAAGAACATGGGTGAGTGGGTCCAATGGTGGCATCGAGATGGTACGACCAGCTGGTGGTGGGTCTGGACACTGCCTGGTGACACCTCAGGCCAAGTTTTTTTTGGGACACCAAAGCATTGTTGCCAAATTCTTTTTTGATTTATGGCTATGGCAACCTTGCTAGGTTGGCAAGAATGGGAAGAAGCCAGTGACTACACCATGACTGTTGCAAGAGCCATAGACAACCTTGAGATGCCAGCCAGAGCAGAAGCAACAAGAGCTTTGGTGCTAAGCCTTCTAGACTTGTGCATACAGGATGAAAGAACCAGAATGTAGCCAACATCACCAAAAGGGTGAAAGGCCAGCAAACACCAGGAAGCAAGTACAGCTATGCTGAAAAAGCAAGTGGAGCTCCATTTGATTCTGAATGCTTTCCTCTTTTCCCAGTGCAGCACACAATGCTTCCTTGAGCACCCAGTGCTTCCTTGAGCACCCAGTGCTTCCTTGAGCACCCAGTGCTTCTTTTTCATTGCAAGTCCAAAGAGCTGTTCTATATTGCAGCACTGCAGGTTCACAGATATTGGCATACATATATATATTGTTTCATGTGGTTTCATGTGCACCCAAAGAAAAGCACAAATTCATTTTCACTGTAGTGAAATCAAAAAAGCCATTAAGGATGAATGTTTTCCAAAATGAAAACCATGGACTCACAACATTTGGCCTTTGAATGCCACACTTTGGCCATGGACAGACCAGCCAAGCTCAGGAAATTGCATGAGTTCAGACACAAGGTTCCATTTGCTTCCAAATCAGCTTTGGAAGGCTTTCTGAAAACTGTGAAAGATGAAGGCTTGCCAGAACTTATAACCACCAAGAATATGAGGGAAGCCAGCAATGCTTTATTCGACCAATGTAGCCAATCAGGCCCTTTGGTGTTCAAGCAAGCTTTGACAACCATTGAAGGGGGCCAGTGTTCAATACTTTTCACCAATTTGCCTAGTTGGATCCAAGGAGCCTACTCCATGGGTGGGGGTTTTCACCACTTACTTTCCAAGACCATGGAAAAGCACAGCAAGCTACATTTGCTAGTGTATGCAGATGAAGTGACACCTGGTAATGTTCTTGCACCAGTGACCTCTAGGAAAACATGGGCCCTTTATGTAAGTATTAAAGAGTTCCAAACCCACCTCCAATCCACAGAAGCTTGGATCACCATATGTGTTGTAAGAAGCAGCATAGTGAACACCTTAGATGGCAACCTGAGCCAACTGCTGAAGATTTTGCTGCACCATTGGTTCACCACCCACATGATCCATTTAGCTGGCATTCAACTCTTTGAGCCACCTGGCCAGCCACAATGCATCCCCCACAAAAGATTGTTTCTATCCTTAGGGTTCTTCATCATGGATGGAGCAGCACATAAGTATGCATTTTCCATCAAGGGAGACAGTGGCTCCAGATTTTGTTGCCTTTGCAAAAACATTTTCCTTGCCAAAACCCAGCCATCCAGTGAAGACCCAGAAGATGTGCCAGTGGCCACAGTCAGTTGTTTCACAAAGGCCAGCCATTTAGACTTAGCCAGCAATGATGAGATTTGGTCCAGCTGGTCCAGGATGCTGGCCAGGAAAGATACAGAGACTGCCAAAAGCTTTAAGATGTGGGAACAAGCCACAGGGATCAGTTTCAGCTTGCATGCCATTTTGGCAGATCCATCTTTGCAGGAGCATTTCCAGCCAACACATGTCCTCTTCCATGATTGGATGCATGCCCTTTTGTGTAATGGTTGCATGAGCCATTGTATTTTCCATGTGCTATCCACATTGAATTGCTGGGACAATTTGAGTGGGTGGATGTCTTGCTGGAAGGTGCCCACTGTCTGGAAACACTTCCAAGTGGTGTCCCTCTTCCAAACCAAAAGGTTGGAAAAGCACAAGAAAGCCAACAAGTTGACTTCCACTGCTTCAGAACTTCTGACAGCTTTGCCTTTGGTGAACCACTATCTCACCACCCTTGCTCCAGATTCCACAGAGATACAATGCTTCAAATCCCTCAACCACCTTGTAGAGCTTATGCAGGCCACTTGGCACCAGCAAGTCACACCAGAAGAAATCCAAATTTGTGTCGAATCCATTTTAGCCAAATGGAAAGCATGTGGCTGGCACATGTTCAAAAAACACCATTGGCTATTGCACATTGCCAGCAATTTTGCCAGGCATGGCATTCTACCAAATTGCTTTTGCATGGAAAGGAAAAACAAATGTGTAGGCAAGATAGCCACCATTGTGCGAAACACCCAAGTTTTTGAGAAGTCAGTTTTAGAAGACATGCTTGCCAGTGATCTGACCATGGCCAGCAAGCCAGATGCCTTTGACAACACCATAGCCTTGTTGAACCCAAAGCCTGCACCCAAGAAGTTTTTTGCATTAGGAAAAGCCATTTGGCCAGACTTGGAAGATGCATGCCAAGGTTTGAAGATTGCCCACCATGCCAGGCTTAAGTCAGGGTCCACTTGCAGCAGAGGTGATGTTGTCCTGGTAGCCAGTGCCACAGGATTTGATGCTGGTGAAGTTGCATGCTTTTTGTCCAAAGACAACCAAGATATGTGTATCCTCCACATTTTCTCCTTAAAGGAAAAATTGCCAAAACATTGTGTTTGGGAAGAAATGCAGAGCCAGGAAGGAGTACATTTGAATGCCATTTTAGCTCCAGTTTTCCATTGCAGAAGCAACAGAGGTGTTACCACTTTGACACCATGGCAATGGCAGTGACAAGACCAATTCCATGAGAAAAAGAGTTTGCAAAAAGCAGCCATTGCTTTGCGTGTGCATTTGCAGCATGCCACTCCTTGTGCATTGCTTGAAGCCCACAGTGCTGATTGCTTTGAGCACACAGTGCTATTTGTTTGCAGCACACAGTGCTACTTCTTGCAAGATTCTAATCTTTTAGCTCTGGCATCTTGATGGAAACAATGTTTTTTTTCCCATGTTTGCTTCCAAGCATACCATGTTGGCATTCCACAAGCATTTTATAGCTTCAAAGCTCTCTTATGTTAAAAAAAATAGAATACAAACAACCCTAAATATATGTTAGCACCACACATCCTTATAGAGAAAAAGTTCGTTTTAAAGCGCAAAAAAAAGTATGTTTTTTTCAAAACCTAAGTCACTAGTAAAGTTTAAAGCTAAACAGGCTAAGCCTTTAGTAAAGTAAGAGCTAATTATGTTAAACACGTTAAGTCATTAGCAAGCCCACAGCCCATCAAAGCACTCTGCGAGATCCACCACAGACTCAGCCGAAACAGGTTCCATGGCTTCGGAACTGCTGGAGCCGCGGGCCGCAACGCCACACAACCCCAAACAGAACCTCGAGCAACCCGGACCGCAACGTCACGAGCTGCCGAACGAATTTCAGCACGTTTGTTGTTGCTAACGTTGTTTACTTCTATGTATGTGCGACGTGTATCAAAAATAGAATATTTTATTATTCCAGCATGTACACTGAATATATTCTCAATACCCGGACCGCAACGTCACAGGTCGCCAAGACAAAAGAATTCTATTGTTACGTTATACATATTGCATCTCTATGATTCTACATGTCATATATAGTTTGAATGCTTGTTTGACCAATTTCATCCATTGAACCAAACACAATCGATATCACGAACACAAACTTTCGCGCAAGCTGTCAACACACAACGCACAACGGACCCAAAGTACAAGGTTTCCATAAATCACCTTCAACAACCATAGAAGATCCTACATCACCGAAAGGCTTGCTACCTGTCAATCTTTTAGGTTGATTTGGCCATGTAATAAGCTTCTTATAATGGACCCCGACACGTATGTTACAAAAAAGTACTAAAAGTACTCGACCCAAGCTACAAAAAACGCAGAACCATCTCTGCCACGAAAATCAATCTTCACTCACAGAAACACCGAAAACTCACACATAACATTCCTCATGCAAATTCCTCCGCTGCAGCAATTTTTTTTTCATCCAACACAAAATGTTCGTTCTTCGCCTTACCCCATGCAGCCCGCAACAGCATACATGAGGCCGCAGGCAACTTCACAACAAGTCCATTTCTTGCAACATTGCAGCCCGCAACGGCATACGCACCACGTCAACGCAGCCCGCAACGGCATACGCGCATGAAAAACGTAGCCCGCAACGGCATACGTGCCACTACGCAACTATTGAACCCGAACTGGACTTGCCTCCACCCTTCTCTCCACCCTTCTCGGCTCCCTTCTCTCCACCCTTCTGGCCTCCCTTCTCTCCACCCTTCTGGCCTCCCTTGTCTCCGCCCTGCGGAAAAACATCTACTATGCCAGCTGCCCTTTGCCGTTCCTTCATCTCATGGTCAACGAACTCTGGGTCGTAGAATTTGCATTCATCCCACAACCGCAAGTACTCCTTCCGTAGAAGTTCTGCGTTAGTTTCCCTGACCTCATGCCACGTGCTGTGTTGCACCATGGTTTGCAGCCAGCTCTTACACTGCTGCACTGTGCCGTGCTTTCGCAAAGCTTTCCAGAAGTCACGTGTTTCGTTGATCGCCCTCAGCAACTCTTTCACCTCCCGCGGCGGATCAGCGACTCTATCAATACTCCTTTGCTTACTGTCAGGCCTGCTGGCCAACCTGATCAACTCTGCTGCATGCATCGTCGTATAACCATGCGACGACACCACATTGTCGTCAAGAGGTTGCTCAGCCATGACTGCTGGAGTCACGGGCCGCAACGCCACGCCACCCCAAGAAGCGCTAAATTCAACAACCTCTGGCAGACCGGACCGCAACGTCACGGACAGCCAAAGAAATTTTCACACGTGCGTCTGTTGCCACGTTTGATGTCTTTACTTGTTCTGCTATTGCACTATGTCTGCTGGGTGTCATTCGGATTTTTTCATTCTTCTTCTATGAAAATGTCTGCTGAATGTCATTCGGATCGGCTATTGCACTTATTCTCTGCACCCGGACCGCAACGTCACGGGTCGCAAAGTGGATAAAAAAAATACATGTTACCTTGTGCATGTTTTGTACATGATGACTGGAAGTTGTCTGCTAGTTGTGCCAATTTGCGCAATTGAACCAAACGTCACCGGTGTCAAAAGATCCAGTACTACAAAGTACACTTCCAGTACTACAAACTACTACGAAGTACTACAAAGTCCTCTCCAATACTACAAAGTACTACAAAGTATTACTTCGTATTACAAAAAACCAGCCAGTACTGCAAAGTACTACTCAGGTACTACTCCGTACTACAAAGTACTGAACCTTCAGCAACTACTGCACCTGCCACGAAAAGTGACACTTGACCTTCACCAAGTACTGCGCCTACCACGAAAAGTGACACTTGACCTTCACCAAGTACT
>OMLO01005179.1_pt1 | contig 10925 bp, 4 predicted proteins | sample 1674811 | NCBI WGS metagenome assembly OMLO01 (sample SAMN06265003, study PRJEB25207) | coral metagenome | isolation source: Coral host | place: Mexico:La Bocana,Puerto Morelos, Mexico | collected 2008-11-13 | reverse complement strand
ATAGAAAATTAAGGCTTTTAAAATTTTCCCGCACAATAAGCGGCCCAGTAATTATTATTTTTGTTAGATATTCACGCGAACGTTCAGCGAAACCTGACTTAATTATTTAACACCTATACCTACTATTACATAACGATCGAGTTTGGTTACGCGAAACGTGGTCTTTGACAGGCAGCATATGGGTGTTGAGGTTTGTATGGAAAAAAAACCTTAATCGACATTATAGCCGAAATTTTTATATTTTTGCGGTAAAGATGACTTGCCTCAATGCCTGATCGCGCTTCTCAGTTGGATCCGAAGTAGCCTAGGTACAGCCGTACCCATCCCCCGAGGAGAAACGGGAGAGAGGGTGGGTACGGCTACACGTAGGCTAGATCCGATGTATTAAACTCTTTCTAAGTAAGGGAAAACCAAAAAGCGATAAATCACTTAGAAGGCTTCGGATCGAGCTGACCAAGTCATTTTTATTGCAAAAATATAAAAATTTCAGCTATAATTCGATTACCGCTTTCCCCATACAAATCTTAAAACCGTTGTAACACAACACCACCATATGCTGCCACGCGAAGGTCATGTTTCGCGGTCGTTACGTAATAGAAGATATCAGCGGTAAATACGTCTCGCTAAAAGTTCGCATAAATATTTTTACAAAAGATAATGTCTTCTCACATTGTGAGCTTGGTCCACCTGTACAAAAAGCAAAACGTTTCCACTGAATTAGTGATGTTTTTCCCCCTTAAGACAGTGGGCCATGTCTTTGAATATGGTACTTTGGTCTTCGCAGTGTGTGTTTTGTATAATTTCCTTATTATTTTTCGTATAATCATCCCTAATTGCATTGCGGAAATTTTCGCACCTTTTAAATCATTTCCTTGCCCATAGAATCCGATTGCATTTCAAACTTTGCTGAAGTGCTGCTTGTTAGTAGTCAATTAAGTTTGAGAATTTCCTTTGATAACAAATGGTCAAATATAAATTAGTCGCCTTTCATAAAAACCTTCGCAAACGGAAATATTTTTTTTATGAAATAAATACGTGTATTTGCTGAATGGAAATATTACTAAGCAATAAATCCGTTTAAAATATACTTGACGGTTTGTTATCAATACACGTTATTATTTTTTTGTACTTCACTATTATTTGCACACTTAAAAAAATAAACGGCTAAAACCACCGGTCCCCTAGACTCCTACGCGTACGCTCTTTGTCCTCAGGTCTGGACATTTCAAGGCGTAGGAGTTTTCCTGTCACGTTTGACGTCACGTGAAAACAGTTTGCGCACGTGCGTTCACGTGTGGATGCAATCGAAGCTAAAGCTGAGGTTTAGGAGCAAGAATTAAATCTGCAAAAAGAGAATAACACAGTTTTCTTTATAAAGGTTTTATAATTTTCGAAGTTGACGTTTTCTTATCAGTTTAGAAAAATCTAATAGAGCCAACTCAGGGTTACCAAACTCGGTCGTTACGTAATAGTTGAGAGCGGATCGACGTCTCGCTAAATGGCCGCATAGATATTTAGAAAAATCTAAAGAGAACTCGGCGATCAATGCTGTATTATATAGAGGTGTTGTGTTATATAACTCGCTTAAAAGGTTTCGGATCGAGCTGAGATGCGAGATGAAGTTAAAAAAGACAACAAGGCAAGTATGGTAAGTAAGTAAGTTTTATTGGGCAAATATCAAAATTTCAGCTATAATTTTTTTACCTTTTTTCCCCCAAAAAAACTTTTTAAATATTCAAACCATTGTAACACAACACCTCTAGGTGCAAGGAGAGAGTCGCGAAAACACTCGGTTGTTATGTAATAGGCTATATCGCTGAATGTCCGCATAATATAAAAGTATAAAAACACATAACTCCTGTGAGCTTGGACCGCCTGTGAGGCAACCTAGTAATTTAAAACGCCATTGGCGCTTTCTGCTATACCTCCGTTAAAATTTAAGAAACTTTTTCGTCGTTAATTGACTTAAAAACATAATAATTCTACCCAAAGGTGTGGCTAACGATCAAAAATATCTAATCTAACGCCAAATAGCAAGTGAATTAATCAAACAACCATGAGGTAGCTCCAAGGAGCCTTTGATTATTGCAAAAATATTACAATTTCAGCTATAATGTCGATCACCGTTTTTCCCCATACAAACGTTCCTAAATTCAAACCACTAACATTATGCAATAGTAGATATTGGCGGTATATACGTCACGTTTCGCTGAATGTTCGCATAAATATTTAAAAAATAATAATAACTCATAACACCCTCATAACATTGCTTGCGTCGCCTGTCTACTGACGTAACCATATTCCAAACTTTAAAATTGCCTTTCCTTCTGAGGTTTTAGTTTCCGATTATAGACCCTATAGGAACTTAGCGTTTTACAACGTTTTAGCTCGACATGATTCTTCGTTTCGCAATAGGGCACGTTTGAATTTCCGAGCTTTTACGTTGCGTGACTAAAATGGCAGCACGAGAAGGCTATCGCGTGGGTCAAAAATATGAGCAATCGCTTTGGTTTTTGCCAACTGAACAATTCTTGCACTAGAAAAAATATTTATTTCAACGCGTCGGAGCTCTAGAGTATTATGGTTGCGCTTCAATAGCACAACTCAACGACAGATGTTTCTGTGTCTTTACGGCAGCCATGTTTGTGTCCCTCCGAAGGACACAAACATGGCGTCTCCATATAAAGGTCTATAAATCTAGGTAAAACACTCATCCGAATAACTCGCGAATTAAAAACAGCCGAGACCTAATTCTTCGCGAAGTTGTTTATATATTTATCATCTATCATATCCCTTATTCGTGACTTAATTTATCCAATGGTTACGATTTTTAGTTTGATCACATGATAGGTGAAACGGATAGAAACAGCTGTCGACGGTTGCAGTTCTTTGCTTTCAGTTTGGACTCTATATCCAATCAAACTTTCCACGTAATAATCAGCCCTGCTTTATTTTTAGCTTTCTATTCAGTTGGCAATGCTTCTCTGATCTTGATCGTTGATCAACGCTGTGTCTAAATGACCGGCAGCCGGTCAAGGTTTTAAATTCCGCTGTGTCTAAATGACCGGCAGCCGGTCAAGGTTTTAAATTCACTAAATGACCGGCAGTCTGATATTTTTCTCAAATTTTAAGGAATCGAAGGGACCCATTCAATCCAAACTATCATATGTCGATTAACAACCGCCAAGCGATCCAGAAGAGCTGTATAGATCGCAGGTCTTTTTTGGACGCGTGGTTGACGCTCGGCTCAGATAGCGAGACCGTGGTTTGTGACACTTAGAAATTTTTAGGCCGACTGCCGGTCACGGTTTTCAAATCACTAAATGACCGGCAGTCTGATATTTTGCTCAGATTTAAGGAATTGAAGGAACCCATCCAATCCAATGGGCAATGGGCTCCTGATTTGATTTAGTGAGGCACGTACCGTTGGCAGCAAAAGCCATGTACCAGGAAATGAGAACTCAGTGTAACGAAGGGAAAACCCTCGATTCTTAACTTACTAAGCGAAAATTTATGTTGTCTTGCAACCAATGAAAAGTAAAACTTCAGGGATAGATTTCGTGTACTGTGACAAAAATATTGGTACATGGTATAGAAAGAAAACAAAGCACTTCGTTCCGGCGGTCCACAATCGTACGTATCAATCAGCAGCTCGTCCCACGAGGGACTGGGAATAAATATGATTTCCAAGATGGCGTCCAGAATTGAACCTATTGTCCAAATGCAATATCTACTTTAAGTTCATTTTGAGATCTTTGTTGCTGTACTTTGGTTGAGGCCGAGATCTAGTTCTTTGGGTGGAAAGCTTCACACTGAACGTTTGCCACCTGTAAGCCGCAACACTTCGAAATTTGCCCTCGATCTTCGCGTTCTACAAACAAAAGAGCAGTCGAGTAAATAATTGAAGGCGCGATTTTTTCGGGGAATTTTAGCCAAACAACAAGATGCATAAAGCAGTGCTGACGCTCGGGTTATTGATCAATATATGTTCCTCGATCTGTATCGTTTTCCTCAACAAATGGCTGTATGTTCAGCACGGATTCCCGAACATGACTTTAACATGCATTCACTTCACAACCACATATATTGGGCTTCGGTTGTGCGTTTTGTTAAAAGTCTTTCAACCCAAGAGGCTCTCTGTGCTTAAAGTGGTTCCACTATCCTTGGCGTTTTGTGGATTCGTGGTATTTACTAATCTCAGTTTACAGAATAACACTGTTGGAACGTATCAGCTGGCAAAGGCCCTCACTACACCCGCTATTGTGGGAATTCATACTTTCTTCTACAACAAGAGTTACTCAACACAGATCAAGTTAACTGTGGTAAATGGGAACTTTCCCCTTTTTATTCCATAGAAAGATCAAAATCTAATCATCTCTGTTTGCAGAGCTAAATAACAATGATGGCAACTTTTCAGGAATGAGGAACAAACAATAGTTGTTATTCTTGTTAACTCACTCACTCATCCAAGTTGATCTGGTCCCAGTTTTCTACCTGTGCCTTACAAGATCAGTTCATAAGTAGATTAGTGATGGGAACAAAGAAATTATCAACAAGTATTGTCTTGAATGATACACAACTTATATCTCATGTAAAAGTCTGCCTTAGACCAATTTCCCCAAACTTCCAGAGTATTCACCTCTAAGAATAGCAAAAGGGTTTGTGACTGCATTTCATGCCCAAATTTAAACAAAATTCATGCACTGCATATACTTTTGACTACTTTTATTCAATTTTTTTAAGACATGAATCAGTTATTGCCTCTTAGTGGCTTTAAATGCACTGCACACCAATTTTGGCCCTAGCGTCATCACATGTCACACATAAACTTTTAGCCACCCTAAACTATGAGTTTTTCCCCCTCCCTTACTTCCTAATGGATGCGCATCTATGGTATAGACATCTGCAACATTACATTTGCTATAAGCCATTTATTACAACTCCAAATTTGAACTTTTTTCAAGTCTTACACAATAATGGATTTGTAAACCTTTTGATTATTTTCTCTAAATTCTTGTACACTTTTCTTTTTTTCTCATAGATTCCAATAATACTTGGTGTATTTTTGAACTCTTATTATGATGTGAAGTTCAACTGGGTTGGTACTATCTATGCAAGTTTAGGTGTTGTAGTAACATCTGTCTATCAAGTGGTAAGTTACACAACATTTCATGATTTGCATAATCAACTAGAAGTTTGTATAACTAGATAAATGTGTGTAGTGAGGAATGGATCAGTTACCTTAAGATACATTTTTAGCAGAGCTCTGGTGGCCTGAAGGGCTGCCAAGTGGAGCCCCATACTTAAAAAAACAGGAATCGCTTTTCTCAGGGTAAAAATGGCTAGAATTGTGCACTCGCACAACATTGAATGGTGAATTCGCGCAACATGGCAGCTGCCATACTACAGCTCATAGGACATGCAACCTTAGTTTTCAGCATACATCTTTGATATTGGACTTTGATTTGATCGTCAATTGACACCTGTCAAAAGAAGGTATCCACTTACCAGTGTCACATGACCATATTGTGGGCTCAAGTTTTAAGCTCATCAAGGTCATGTGTTTTCTTTCTTGAAGTCAGACGCTTAAAAAGTACAGGCCTTTTGATTGGATTGCCAAACTTTGACATGAACTGGCAAATTTACAGTGATGCACCCAGATATACTGAAGTGGGCGGTGTTGGGGGAGGAGCAATTAAGGTGGAGAGTGTATAAAGGGGAGGCACACCTCCTCTAGATCCACTATTGTTGTTCATCGTAGACAGAACAGTTTTCGTTTTTTCTTGCTATATGATCTACAAATATTTATAATATTCTTATGTTATACATGTTTATTTTTCAGTGGGTTGGAACAAAGCAAAAGGAATTTCAGGCGAACTTCATGCAGCTGTTGTATTACCAGGTAGATGACGTGATAAGTTAAAAATTATTATCAACTCGCCACTTATTCACTTCCTGCATTTTAAATAATACTTGTTTTCTCTGGTATTTTAAGGCTAAAAATGTTTTAATTATTCAGGCTCCATTATCAGCTGGCATGTTAGCAATAGCTGTTCTTATTTTTGAGCCTGTCACAGCAGATAATGGACTTCTGTCTTCCTGGTCAATGACGTCACTGGTAAGTTAAATCAAATGTAGTTATGTTAAACTTTATACTTTGTGGTTTAAATTCAGTTACAGTTTGAAACATAATGTGGGATGCCTGTTGGCCTCATGTTTAGTGCGCTCCTTTCCAGATCGCATAGTCTGAGTTTGAACCCTGGCTGGGGACATTGTGTTGTGTTCTTGGGTAAGATACTTTACTCTCACAGTATCTCTCTCCACCAAGGGGTATAAATGGGTACAGGTCCCGGGAGTGGAGTGGAGTGGACGGGGATGCTCGTTGGAAATTTTGAATTTAACCCCTAAAAGGGACCAATCTGGCTGTGGCCAAAGCTTATGCAGACCCCTAAAAGAGACCAGTTTATAGGAATTGAGTAAATATAAAGAAGCAAAATTCTTTCTGGTTTGTTATTTCCTCGCGTGCAACCCTTAACGAGACCTTCACAGCCAAAAATAATGACATTTTGCCCAGAACGCCCTAAACGAGTCCAAAATCCAAAATTTACACCCCTAAGTGAGACGAGGAGCATCCCCATCCATTCCATATGGGAGTTCCCCCCCCCCAGGGTACAGGTGACCTTAATGCTGGGGGTAACCCTGCAATGGACGAGCATCCAATCCAGGGGGAGAGTATAAATACTGTTAGTTGCTTCTTGCAACAGAAACTGAGATAAGCTCCGGCCTGATGGGCCACTTTGCTTGTATGCAGACTTTACCTTTACCTTTACCTTTGAAACTTAGTAAACCAGAATGACGTCAAAGAGAACTAAAAGATCAAACTGGTTTAAGAAATTTTCAAACTAAAGTAGACATTTACAGAAATTTTTAATCAGAAGCAGAAACTTACAGAAACTTGCATTGTCAAAGTAAGCAAAAATTTGACTTCTATAGTTCTGTGAAAGTGAATAAAAAGGCTAAATAGGGGCATTTTTGCTCAAATTGGCATGAGTAGACTAATGTGATAATTATTATAATTATATTATTATAAAATTATATTTCACATATTAATTAACATAATTAAGGCCTTTGGTGAAGAGAAACCCTGTTTAAATAAAGAAATATTTCTATGTGTAGCATGATCAAATGTTCCAAATGAATATGATCAGATGTTCCATAAACAGTAAAATATGATCAAATTATGATCAAATAACTCCCAAGTGGACACTTGGACACAGAGAACGTCTGCTTTTTTGGAATCACTTTTTCACTGGATGACTGACATTCTTTGCAGCTCGTGGTATTAGCATCTGCTGTGGTGGCCTTCAGTGTAAACCTGTCTATCTACTGGATAATTGGAAACACCTCTCCAGTGACGTATCCTTTAAAAATGTTGATTAGTAAAAAACTGAACTTACTGTGCAAATTCCCCAAACAACCATGAACACTTCGATTTGACGGTCAGGCATTTGAGTTGTGCAATAGCCCATCAGATGGGAGATACCGGTAACTCACAGGAAGTCAAAAAGAAAAACCACAAGAAACAAACAACAGGTGTTTATTTGTTTCTGGAGTGGGTTTTAATTTGATACTTAAAGTTAAAAAGAAATTGCACTTTTATTAATCATAAGATGTACACATTTGACTCACTAATCATAAAAGGTGATATTATTTTTAATCTTCATGTTATTGGAGCTTACGATTTTATAATCGTATATTCCACGACTAATAATCGTATCTTAATGCAAAATTTACTTATTAATCGTTGATGCCAATCTTCTGTGGAAAGGAGGACTCAAACGAAATTTCACTCGTCTTCCCGCCATTACGAAAAAAATTCGAACATAAGAACTACATCTCACGGGACTTGCTGTGAAGTAAATGTAATTCAGTCGAAATGGTGACGTGACAAACTTTTCTTAGAGCTTTCCTTTTATGAACTGAGTGTGATTAAGAACGATATTTTCTCCGTCTTTCACTCGTTGACGAAAAGCAATGCGGGCGCGCATACAATTACACTGCGTTAAATTGGAATGCGAAATAAACAATTTTACTAAGATTATCCATTAAGTAATTTCAAAGAAATGTACCCAAAATAAAAGAAAACACGCTAATAAACCAACAACCAAGTGTGTTTACAAAGATATTTTCTGCGCGAAAATATATTGTAACGAAAGGGGTTTTCCGCGGGTAATCAGATATATGCAAAGTTTTTAAAAAGCTTAACTAGTACTAGTAAAGAAAATTTCTTACAAAAAAACCTTTAACAGTGACAACAACAACAAAAATTAAAATTACTAATAGAGTCTTCTGACAAATATGAATTCCCGTTTTCCGCACGGAACTGCGCGTTTAGAGACGGATATGAACTAGGAGGTTGGGTGCTGTTGAATACACAGATAACGGCGGACGGACTTGACTTGGGGAAAGCTCGGAAGAGCACAGGCTCGCTGCACGGTACTCGTTATCATTGCCACAGGTTCGTTGTCTCGCGTCAGCCGGAGAGTAAATCAGCAAGGACTCTCAAATATCTGCAACTATCCTGTCTTCTTTATTGAAATGTGCCGCCGTCTTGTCAGCATCGAAACAATACCGCCGTGAGAACTAGGCGCAGTCCTAACAAAGTTCTATGCCAAGGTGTAAAAAAGGACGGAGAAGATTATGAGCCAGAATCGCTAAAAATTATGCAAATTGCAATTTTAGCGTTATTACTTCACTATATACTAAATTTGTTTTTTCTTAACTGATTGACAGATATAATATGGTTGGCCATTTGAAATTCTGCATTATTCTCTTGGGTGGCTACTTTATCTTCCACGATCCACTACGTGTTAATCAAATGATGGGTGTGGGTATAACATTGTCAGGAATCATAGCTTACACACACTTCAAACTTGCAGAACAGAACATCCTTAAACTGCCCACTACTGTGAACAAAATATGAATGTAATCATAACTTTATAAGTTAATATGTTATCATTTCCAACAGTTGAAAAGCAAGTGTTCCAAATGAAAGTTTGTTGAAACAAAAAAACAAGCTAAATATTCTGGAAGCCACTCACAATGTTAGATAATGTTAAAAGGTAGCTTCTTTCGCAGAACGTAAGTTTCTCAGCTGCCGACTTAGTGTGAGTGTCGCCCACACAAAAATATTTTGATAGCGGTGTACACCTTCACAATGAGCACTCGTTTTATTATAAAGAAGTGCAGCAAAAAATGCAGTTATTTAACTAGACCCTTTTCTTGGTTTGGCAATAAGGGAATTTAAGAAATAAAATATGCAGTATGAACAGAAGCATATCACCTAGATATGTGATGTGCCTGTGGTATGAACCATCATGTATTTTACTTGTGTTGGACCTTTGAAAGTTAATTATCACTTTAGCTCAGAGCTATGGACTAAAAGGGTGGCAAACGAGGAAAATTACATGGCTATTTCAAATTTAGATTATTAATCAGTTGTTGTAGTTTTTGATTAAATGAACACTACCGAATTCTTTTTTTAAAGTATGAAGGGAAGGGATAGACATCAAAAATATTTAAAAAGGTGAATAAAATTTGAAAAAATTGCCTATGGAGGGACATTGTCTCGATATATTTGCTTAAAACTGTTAAAAATTCACCAAATGGCCACTAAATTAACGGGTCTTCTTGTTTCCCCGATGTGTACTTTGCCGCACTCGCACGGAATCGTGTACACAACGCCATTCGTCGGTGTCCTTTGGTCACACTAAGTGTGATAGAAGTATCGTGTCGGTCTTAAAGACGGTACGAACGCCTTCTTATTCTAGACAGCGGTGGAGAGACTCCGATACTCCTTGGACATAAATTAAAACGGCGGTGGATTTAAATTTCGCTACGTGCTCTTGGAGCTGATCTTGCCTTTGTGAGTGATCTTCTGTTCCAAAGTGGACAGATCTCCGTTAGAAACAAGTACAGATAACAGATTCTTCTTCTCTCCAGCAATTACTGATAGTCACGTTTAGCCCGGTCGTACAGACAATTCACAATACCGCGTTTTACTAACAGTGGGTGGTGTGAATCATACGCTAGGTACTAATCAGTATGTGTTGTTTTTCTGGTGGCAAGGCGGTGTCGAGAAAGGCGATCTTCCTGCTATTCTCGATGTCCATGGTCCTCCGTGGTGGTGAAACGGATTGATGGTTGTCGACTGTTTAGGTGTTGCAGAAAGACGTCACCTCTATCCCGATCCAGAATGGATAGCCCTGAGATCTGGCCTAAGATCTGGAAGCGCTACGTAGATGATACTTTCACAATGCTGGATTGGGATAGAGTTGACGTCTTCATGCAACACCTGAACAGTCAACAACCATCAATGCGACATACACAGAGAAGACCAAATGTAAAGAAACTATGGCGAGCTACCTCAACACTGTGGACAGTGTGCTTGATAATCTTCATCTCCTCTGTCAAGAGGTTCACTTGTTCACTGCCCTTTCAGTGCTCGGTAAGAGAAAGGCCTCCTTCTCGTCGTTCAATACGTTCCATTTTCCAAAACCTTAGAGCTGGCTATTAAACTATACAACAATTTTGAAGCAAAGGTTGTCGAATTTTTCACGACCCCTAAATGTGATCGTCCGAATCATCTTTTTTGGTTCGTTTTGAAAGCTACAAGTCAAAGGAATTTTTTCGATTGCCCTCAAGTTTGGACAGAAGCTAGTTTGACATACAAATAACAAAAACTTTGCAAATTTCTTTGATTTCTAAATGTTCTCGGAAAGTGACTTTTCTGTGATCACTCCTTATTTTTTAAATTCTATTTATAAAAAACTTTTCACTGAAATTGAATATGGCAAATCGCAGACACTTTTTTAGCGCTTTGGGTCCGGAAACTGGGGGGGGGGGGGAATTTTTTTTTTTAATTA
>OMLO01005178.1_pt1 | contig 10927 bp, 3 predicted proteins | sample 1674811 | NCBI WGS metagenome assembly OMLO01 (sample SAMN06265003, study PRJEB25207) | coral metagenome | isolation source: Coral host | place: Mexico:La Bocana,Puerto Morelos, Mexico | collected 2008-11-13 | reverse complement strand
GTGCCACTTTTTTGTTCTTACCACATTTTGACGTCATCTGTGATCTATTACTGAACAGACGCACGGCAACATGGAATATATTTGTTAATTATACAACCAGCGACTTTGTTGCATACCATATAGTCTTTAATTTGGAAAGAGGTCTTCCACTCTAGCCTTGAAATATCAGTTTTTCCTTTTATCTGTTAACAATGGTCGTCCCTCTCGCGAATTCGCAGAGGAATTCTCTGGAAAAAGAAAATTGGTTACGGCCTGACAACTAACTGGTAGACTAGGTGACTAATTGACTAAATGACTGACTAAGTGAGTGAATTATTTTTTTTTCCCGACTAACTGTTATAACACATTCTAGCTACGCTATTACTCGTTAACAATGTGTTTACAGTGATATCGCTTTAAACCGACATTTCTTCTCTCTCTGTTTCACCTGTTTGATTTGCAGTACCGACAAAATTCACTGCAGAACCGAAGACTTCTGTGATTGGTTACAAGAACTGGGACACAATTCTCAAATGTAACATCTTTGGTTACCCTTCACCTGTGATTACATGGACAAGATCACGCAAGGAACTTCCGGTCAACAGACATCTCATTGATAGCGACACACTTACGATTAAAAACACGACGAAAGACGATGGTGGTGCTTATGTGTGCCAGGGAGCTAATGAACTGGGAAGTGTGATGGCCGTGATATGGATCTTTGTAAAAGATGTTGGTAAGCTTAGGGTAAAGGAAAATAGTATCTTGAAACTGGAAGCGGTTGTAATTGTATTGTGATTTGCCTCTTTAAGTGAATCCCTTCATTGTGTCAAGTCCTTCCAATGAAATTCAAGTGCAGAATGTCGGTGATTCAGTCAAGTTAAATTGTTCTGCCAGTGGCTTGCCGTTGCCTAAAGTCGAATGGTACAAGGATGGACGGCTGGTTTCTTTTCAGGCGAAACATTACGTCACAGATTTAATTAAGAGTGAATTTGTCATTCATCGCTTCAAGCCGAGTGATGCTGGCATCTACAAGTGTCTGTTTCGTAATGATAAGAGTGGGACAGCGGAAGCCAACACATCTTTGAGTAAGTAAATTTTGTCTCCACTCCACAACAAACAATAACGCGCGCTTTAAACCAAATAAGTTTATTTTTGGAGGGCCTGGCGAGAACAAACCTAACCTACACTATCTTGTTACAGAACACATCTATAGTCAATCTTTCATTATCCATATAAAATTTCATTGAATGACTGGCATGTATATATAGTCGCTACGACATCAACTAAACAAGGCGATAGGGCGCCAGTTAGGCGGAATTTACAAAGCAAACCCACGCCTTGACCTACATTTCCCAGTAAGCTCTTAGGCTTAGTGCCAGTTAGGCCAGGGAGCAACTCTGAATCACAGGCTTAGAGCCATTTAGGCTGGGGAACACAACACCGATAAGGCAAGATTCTAGGCAATGTCTCAAATCTCATATGTTTTAACGACGTGGACGAAAAACGCGAAGAAAAGGTCAATTAGCCGGAATGAACAAACAAGAAGAAAAACAGTTCAAACTGAAGTTACTGAAAATAGATTACTGAAAAGCCCACCATTAAAACATGAAAATGGAAAATGAACGAATTAAAAACCCTAAAGCTTACAGAGCTGAGCAACCGCTTACAAAACAAATGCGGTTAGACGGAGGTCAGAAACAACTTGCCGCATAAAAACCCAGTGGCGAAAAAATGCACAGGAAATCTTGGTAGCAACCATGGCTCAAGGTCCAAGCCAATCCTACTTGGCTATAAAATAAAAAATGAACGTAAACTGGAGCCGAAGAACGAGGTTGCTTCTGCGGCCTAGATGACAACCACGCGCTATACCCTTCCTTATATAGCCCTAGGTCATTACCCATGACCTCACGGCCTGGAGCCCAGGCCTAGTTGTATCTCGTGCCGAGAAAATAGTTATTTCAGCCTCCTTCGCGAGCTCATTCGTCAGAAATAACATTTTTGTTTAGTAGTAGAAATCCGAAGACTTCTGAGCTATTTAAGATATAACTGAGAAGTTAATAGTGCCTTTCACGCGTTCTGGTTGGTCAATTTGAAATATTTTTTGACCTCTGAGCAGTACGACACTTGTTGATTTATTGTCAAAAAAGCAACTTTTTGGTCCGCGAGCTATTCAGCTTGAGTTGTTTATACTAAAATATATTTAGGGCTATTCACTTCCACTCTGTAAGTAATTGCTAACTATAACATAATACCTATCGACGTTGTCGTTGTGCTTTATAATAACGCTTACGTAGAACGTTTATGCTAAACAACTGTATATAATGGCTCCTTGCTAGCAAATCTAAGTCATTAGCTCCAGGATAGCAGGTACTTTAGGGGCTGAAACTTCGTGGAGGAAAAAATAACGTTTCTTGGAATGACCTTCATAGTGACTTTATTTAAACACGGTAAAATCATCATGACTTAAAATTCATAATACTTATTTAAAATTACTTAATACCTATTTTACATAACAAATTTAAATTATATTAGTCGTGTACAATAATATTAATAAAGGATGCGATAAAAGTATGATTTCAAGTGGAATGATTTGTATCAGCACTCGACAGAAATTCTTGAATACGGTTTGTTTTCTTGCCCAACTAAGAGTTGTTCCATATTAAAGAAAAACACTATTTTTACTGAATGCACCGTGACCCCCGCTTGTAATCCTCTTATGATAATGCTAAAATTTTACCAAATTTTAATGGGTTTAATATTTTGTTTAAGCCTTAGCCAATTGCGGCGATCCTGGTATCCCACTGAACGGACAAAAACACGGCTTGCGATACTGGACCGGTGAATCTCTGTCGTTTATTTGTCATCCGGGATATCGCTTGATTGGACCCGTCAAAAGAGTATGTCTGCCTTCCGGCAACTGGAGTGGTATCCAGCCCTCATGTAAGTGAATGTGTGAAGCTATGAGAAACAGCTATTTATTTTACATTAAGACTGTTGCGTTTTCAAGCACACATAATCTGTCACCAAAGAATAGAAAAAAGTGTGGTGAAATTCCGACAAGAACACCTCGACTGACTTAGCTCAAAAATACACTGTCATATAAAAGTATATAAACAAGTTCACAAAATAAAATAAGCTGGTAACGATGTTGTATTTTTTGTTTACCAGTTTCTCGGCCTTTTTTTATTTGCAATGCATTCCCGCTCATGAGCATGAGTTGCATTCATATATTCTTGCCATGAGCTTGAATCGTTTGTGATACACAATGACTTTACAGAGAGCAGGTTGTAGGGGCCATTTTGTATATTGCATGGCGAACTAACCGTATCGTGTCTGTTAGGGAAAAACACAAGAAAAAGCTCAACTCTTGGAAAGAAGGGTTCATTTATATTGTCAAGTATATCATTACATACGACGGCTGCGCTCGCAGTACAAGAATCAGTTAAAATAACAAACGACGCGATTTAGTATTTTTTTTTCAGGTCAAGTTACTCAGTTTGGCCCCCTTTAATACTATGGAGTGGTACTATGATCAAATTTCCACCCCTTATTTTGTTTTAGATGTATCACATAGAATTCCATGAAAGAATAAAAAACCCGTTCACCGTTTGCAAATATCTGCATTAGTTCCGGAGATATTGGTGTGTAAAAAAGTGTGTAAAATATGCAAATGAGGTGACTGATCACGTCATACACTCAACCAAATATGATACAAAGTATGTCAAGAAAGCTTTCTTAGCCAATTTGCGTCGTCGCAAACCATTGACCCTTTGTAGGCTAAAGAACCACACCTGGAGCTACAAATATTATGTTCCCATGGTAACTCACTCTTTTCAAGTCTCCACCCGCTTGATTTTAATATGTTATATCACTTCTAAGGTTATTAAGTTTTGACTGTAGCAGCAATTTTTGTATGTTGATTAGGGCAGTGTTTTCATTCAATTATTTCCTTTTTCAAACCTGATATAAATTTCTTTTGTTTTTAAAGCATACCCTAACGTAACTTAGTTTTGTATCTTTCAGCTGCTGCATATGAAATCGATTTTTTTTTCTCTTACCTTCATTTTGATCATATCCCAAATCAGGGCTGGATTAACCGAGTTGTCAGATTGATTTTTGCTTTTTGTTTAGTAAATAGGTGTTTTGAATAGCTTCAAATGTTCCTCTTCTTTTACGAGCGAGATGTTTAGTTTTCAGAAGCTTCTTCCTCTTGGGTTGTAATGTTTTTCGTTTTTAAGCAATATCATTGAATGATCGCTTCTGTACCCGAAAACAATGCCTGCCAAGTTGATATCGCAGATTAAATCTGAGCTTGCAAAAAAAGAAATCAAGTCAGCATTGAATTTCTGTTTTCTTCCGGCGCCATGTATGTATATGTTTATCCGCGTTCAACGTTTTCCATAAGTTAAGTTCTTCGCTATTTTGATTGATTATTTTCAAAGCATTTTGGTGGGTTCCGGGAAAGCAGCCCTTCTTATCCTCCTAATACGAACAGCAGACTGAAATCACCTTCCAAGATTATTTCTTCGCTCGCAAAATCGTGTAGGTGATCAAAAGCCAGCTTTCTTTACAAAGGTCGTGTCGTCTTCATTAGCAGCGTAAATATTTGCAATAGTGAACAGTTTTTCGTCAGTGTTAAAATCGCATACAATATAACGTCCGGATGGGTCAGAAAAGGTCTTCTAAAGATCAAAGTTGAAACTCTCAAAGGAACGATCTTGATACATTTTGTAGTTTGTTCCTGGTAGACGATCTTCCAGCGAAAAAAGCTTTCAACAGCCGTTATATCGTAGAAATCTAGTATGGATCTGAGACTTTCTCCTCTCTTTTTTCTTAAACGATGAACTCGCTATATTTCAACATTGGCAGCGTCACCAAAACCCAATTCCGTTTCCAGGAAGGTGCGCAGGACCATCCCCGTGTTCTCTTTGTCCATTTCTTCTTCTAGAATGCTTTCAAACTTAATCTTTTCGCGCCTAAAATATGCTTCTAAATATAAGTTCTTATCTCGATCGGTTTAAAATTGGCACGGGGCTCACCATTCAACTTCATTAGAAGTTGTTTTATCTGTTTTGTTTGCAATAGTACCATTTTGCTGTTTTATATTGATTTTTGTGTTTGTTTTTGTTTGTTAATGCATGCCACTGCTCCTTTTTGATAAAGGTCGCAGAATTTGTCCTTCTCTGCAAAGCCTGGAGAATGGTTTTATTCACGGACAGCAATTTTGGGAGGGAAAGCACGTTTCATTTAGATGTAAGCCTGGTTATTGGCTTACAGGATCCACAGAACGTAACTGCTTGGAAAATGGTAGCTGGACAGGAGATCACCCCCTCTGTGTTCTACTGGGTAACGTACAATGATAAACGTAGAAGTCGAATAATTACAAAACAAACAAAAAAAAATACTAGATGATGGATAAGCACGTTGTAAGGATTTGTATACGGAGATAGGTGCCCCAGTTTAGGATTTTTCTCTTCCTAACGACTAAATCTCACTTATATTATCTTTTGAGCCTCTTTCTTCTCTCTTTTGATACTTAAACAGCCTACAGCAGGTTACAATTACATAAGCCACGTAGTTTTTAACTTCTATTCTTCATTATGCCTTCAATTCTTTTATTATTATTATTTTTTTTTTTTTGACTACGCGTTTGTAGTTAATACCAATATTACCTTAACTTTGATATGTTTTTTGGTACCGATTAATTTATGTGTGCAGCCGTAATTGTATTTTGTAAAATATTTACTTGTTTAGCAATGTGTTTGTTAGTAGCTGTAGCATATGTAGCTGTAGCTTGTAAGTAATGCCCATATTGCTTTGTAAGTAATCTATAACTTTACTGAATATTACTAATAATAATAATGATAATAATAATAATAATAATAATAATAGTAGTAGTAATAATAACGATAATATTTAATAATGATAATATTTATTAAAAAAGATTTCTTCTTTTCTTAAAGGAATGACCATATATTCAAATATAATACGGAGCGATGGCTTCCTTTACAGTCACCTCAGCCGATTTTTGGAACCAGTTGTCGGTTTAAATCCTTATTGGAAACTGTGTTATCGCGCCTCCCATCACGGTTGGGCTGCAGGTACGTTTCACAGTCGCTGTGATGGAAAGCAACACACTGTCACCATAATTAGAAAACAACATTACGTGTTTGGAGGATACACCGACATTGCTTGGGGTAAGAAAACATTATAGATAATTAATTTCGTTTATTTTCACACGCATTAAAATGAACGTCTTTATATCTATACCAGGTGCCCAGCCCCGTCCAAACCCTTAATATTTTGAGTATCGAAATGTTTTATGTTAAGGTCGCTTTAAATAACTATTAGACTGAGTTTTCTATCCTTTACTATGCCTACTGCTGTTTGAAGAAGATTAAATAAAAATTACAAGTACAGGCTTTGATTCCAATGAGGATCTAAATTTAAGTTTAGACTTACCGTTTGAGTAGATTTTTATATTCTAAGCTGAGATCTAAGGTGCTTGCTACGCGCGTTCGGAGTTAGAAATGGAAAATCACGAATCGAACATAAACAATATTGCTAAGATTACCATTGATTTATTACGTGACCTTCGTCCATAGCAAATGCACTCGAAATCAACCTGTAAATTTCGCAGGACAAAACTTTTCTCCAGCGTTCGTTTTTAACCACGCTTCTGGACTTCCGTATACGATGGCAATTTTTCCATCCACAACACACTTCGCATTTTCTTTATTGAATTCACTGATAAAACCGTCAAGAGCTCCACGATTTGCTAGTGTAATAAACGAAGGACGGACACCGGTAAAAAGACGAATAGAATTTAATCGTGAACGAACACAGACGTTACAAGCACACTCTCACTGCTTGGTTGCCGCGCCAAGCTTAGTAACCCCTCCTAGAACTCGGTACCAGTTCTACACTAGTTTGTCTACCTAGTCCTACATAAGGTTTAAAAGGGGCGAAACCACAACAGCATGATGACCAGCAGTTTCAAGAACGGAGTTAAACAAAACGGTAGAGCTGGGTAAATGAGATACTTTCCATAAACATTTGGAAGAATTACGAACAGATCAGTTTTCTTCTACACAAATTGCACTATAGTCTCTCTTTAATACGCATTCAGCGCCCTTACAGAAAACGTTTCGCACACATGACCAACTACAGCATTTAAGTCCGCCATCTTGTCACGGGTAATATTTCTGATTACAAACACGAGTGTACCCAAAGTTGGGTGGATAAAAAGGGGACTAGCTTAGAGTAAAACCTCTGCCCTCTACCGAAAACCTGATACTGAATGAACCTGTAGTTATCAATCTTTAAAGAATTGTCAAATTTCTCTTATCCTGATTGCCATGGAAAATGACAGTACGCACAAGAAAATGACGTCACAGACCATGCCACTTAAACTATAAACTTAGTATTGTTAGTAAATAAGACCTTTTAACGCATATGTATTGTGACTCTTGGGCTGCTCAAACTGAATTAGGCTCAATCAAATATATTTAGGAACAATGTGGGGGAGTCAAGCTGCTGTGCAAAATAAGTCGTCTGCAGCCCAGTGCTAATGTAGGAGAGTCCGGTAAATTGAATAAACTTACATGCTGCCATTGCAATTTATTATTGTGTTTTCAGCGTTGGATGTTCTCAGCGTTGGTGAATTTAAACGCTTGTACGAGAAGCATTTGTCAAAATCTGAGGGAATTGTCCTTGTTTATTTTATGTGTTAACGAATATGACTTTGAATCGCCTTCGCTTTGGGAACAGCTATATTTTAAGTGCATTTGATGAATAGTTCCAATCGCGACAATAAGCTGTTTTTACCCGGTCGAATATTGTTTGTAACCAGTAAAAAAGTAATCTGAAGGCAAGATCCATTTGAGTGATATAGATATATAATAGTATTGCGTAGCACCCAGGAAATAGCTATAATAATAATTAGAGTGCACCTGAGCCAAGAATACTCGAATCAATTGCACAGAGTTTGTTTACGATAAATGAGCACGCTAATTCAAATATTTCTTTTATCTGTGCTCTCATCTTAGACTAATGTACGTAAAAAATCCCCCGTCCCCGTATTTATGATCACGAGCAATAAGTTTATTTGAAAGTCTGAGGGTTCATCCATTTAGGGAGGAGCTATTATGGGATAGGCAGGAAACTTCCAATAAGAAACCACCTTGTACTATCTTCTTCACTTTTTCTGTCTCCTATTTCTTCACTTTCTTTCAAAAGTAACTACGATTCTATGCATGCCTCTCCCGAAAATAAACCGAGAATCAAATAACTATTTTCTTGATGTGGCATTCATGCATAGATACTTATAATACCATTCTTTTTTTTTTCCTTTTTTTTTTGAAGTTGAGAACAAGCAAAAATAAAAACATTGAGCAAAATATTGAGCAAATCGAAACAACAATGAAAAAAGACATGGAAGTTCGTTGACTGTTCACATAAAGCTTATTTGTTTAAGTGTGCTTTTAGAATTACAAAGCAAGAAAAAACGAACAAAGAGCACTTAATGAGCGTAAACAATAGAAATGTTCCCTGCAAAGATCATGCTCTCTCGGATTCACATACAGCATGTAAATAACTAACCAACACGGTGCATCATACAAACCTATTATGAGTTAACACTAAAAATTATATTGAACAAAAATTGAATGTGATTGAGGCTATTAGAATGCTTTCCCTTCTCAAACTCCTGTAGAAGTGTCTACTCTTGAGAGATCAAATACAAATTAAACATGGCATGGAATAGTTTAATTAGCACCCTCTTACCCAATGTCGTCCCCTTATCAGTTAGCGACTTAGCGCCCTTTAACTGACATTTTTATTCATAAGCGTCTCTTTTTTTTTAATACTTGTAAGTGAGCCTGTTACTGCATGAAGCACCTCTTTATTCCACTAAGCACGCCTTTCAGCGCCATCAGAGTACATTACGATCAACCACGTTCATCATTCTTCTGACCTTCTCATATTATTCCTTATGTATACTTGGACAACAAAGTGCCAACAAATTCACCAAAGACTAATTCTTCATAATGCGTCATGACACGTTTCAGATAAGTCATGTTGAGAGGGGAGGGTGGATAAGAACTTAGCCCTGTACGTTCCAAATAAATGATATTGAATCACCCTGTCGTTATTAATGTTACAATAATTGACAAATTGCTCTTCTGCTGAAATTAGAATACTCACCAGGAAATGACGATACAGACCTTGCTACTCTAAATATTAACATAGTATTGTTGGAAAATTACATGTCTCGACGCACATGAATTGCGGCATTTGCGATCTCAAAAGTATGGACTACTTTAAACTCATTTGGGGAAGTCAAGCTGTTGAGGAATTCGCTCTTTTGCAGCCAACCGTGAATTGAAATCAGTCATAAACTAAAAAAGATACATGACAGCTCTAGTTATCCACTGCTTATTTAAAGCTGACCCGAAAGATTAATTAAAAACCCGTGACCTGCTGGTAATTTATTTCCAACATATTTCTGTCATCGTTCTTGATCGCAGCTTCAAAGAGCTTTTAGAACAAACTCTATTCAAAATGAGCGCCAAGTTATACAAAAAGAAAATTTTAATGGCAGTTAATAACCTTTAAAAAAAATATGCCAATTTGTCGGTTTAACACGATTCTGTTTCTACAAACTTACGAGGTAGATTCCATTAAGCTTCTGAGTTCAAAAGCTACTGTTCCAACCTAAACCGTATTTACCGTATTTTTATTTTGCAAAACCGCTTAGTGCGGCTCATAACAAAAGCTCACTATCTAGCGGATACCGCCACTTCCTTTAGCCGGCTTAATGTCCTTGGCATATTTAACATTAATTCATTTTCTGTCGCTACCATTATGTATTCATATCACCATAGTCTTTTGCCTTGTAGTTTTTATAACCTGTCATTAATTAGTCATCAAGTCAATAAATACGAGACTCGATAGGCCTCTCAAGCTTCGTTATACCTACTTGTCAATTAGCAAGGTTGTTAACGGTGTTTTAAGGTTTTTGTGAGTGACTAAATAATCAAATAAAATAACATTTAAAAAACAAAAGCAATAACGCCACCTTTTTTTAACGTATTCTTAGACAACTATAGGGTTACAGCCCAGAGCACCAAGTTTGATATAATTGATCAGTTAAGGTTTTCCTTAATAATATACTGGGTCAGAAATGATATTTGCAAAACTGCAGCAGTTACCATATGTTGTGACAATTCAATACCTTTATCACGGAGAGATATCTTAGAAAAGATTCCATAAAACAAAATGAAGTAATCATTGAATCAGTTGTGAGTTGCTTTCCGCTTTGATAGGTCAACACGGAATTTGTGAAGATTTAAATCGCCTCTCTTATGATACTGCATAACTATTACAAAATTTATTTAAGAAGTGACTTATGTCAATATCAGGTTTTTCTATTGCGAGTAGGCATTGTTATGTTCAGTTGCCTTTCTTGCCTACCGGTTAAGGTGATAAGGGCATAGTATCGTCATGGTGAAAACTCTGTTATAGGCTCTGGGTTCTATGTGTGTTTTGTTTTGTTTTGTCTTCTTTTGTTTTTTCTTTTGTCTTGTTGTTTTTTTCTTTTTCTTTCGGTGCTCATAACCGTCGTCCTTTGGTAGATAAATGTTCAAATTTTGTTTTCACAATGTAATGCACCTTTATCCCGTGAATCACTGAAAGGTGGATATCAAACTAATAAATAAAACTGCTTAGACAACACCCCAATAAAACGTATATTGAAAAAAAAAATCATTTACTTGTCGTTTCGTACATACATCCTCAGAGGTGACTGTTTGAAATAGAAGTAACAAATGAATTATTATAAATTTATAAATTAAGTTGTTACGTCTACTCCAAACAGTTACTTCTAAGGATGTCGAAACATACGAAACGTCAAGTAAATGAATTATGTTTTCCAACATGGATTTTA
>OMLO01005177.1_pt1 | contig 10927 bp, 7 predicted proteins | sample 1674811 | NCBI WGS metagenome assembly OMLO01 (sample SAMN06265003, study PRJEB25207) | coral metagenome | isolation source: Coral host | place: Mexico:La Bocana,Puerto Morelos, Mexico | collected 2008-11-13 | reverse complement strand
AATTGGGCAAATTAGTGAACCTTTATGGGTCTGACGAAAAAATGGAAAATCTGAACGGGAGGGGGGGTTTACGATTAAGGAAATCCGAGGGCATGGGGGGATAACGCACTTTGGAAATTCTGAAGGCAAGGGGGGGTTAAAATATGGAAGCCCTCCGTGGTATGGTACGGATATTTTCTGGAATTGCCCATTCCCCTAACATCATTTGCACTACTCAGTTGCCTCACCAATAAACGTAGCTCAAATTATTAATGGCATGTATAACTTAGTTTGTTCTGTGCTGGGAGTACAAAGATTTACCTTAAACTTGTTTTTGGTCAGTGGTTGGCCTGGTTCAGGAACAACTTCAATGATATCAAAGATTAAAATCTGTTCAATGGAAACAAATTGATTTAATTTCATCGTACTGTGATCTGTACACAAAGCAAATTCAAGACACACATCACAAAACTAAGCATGCTCAAGATTAATTAAGTTGCTAAGGTCCTCTTCAGAATTTTATTATGTGTTCAGTGCCAAACCTTTCCACATCCAAACACATAAGGATTAAAAAAATGCTTCAAAAGATGTGACTAGGAATAGTACTTACCCGTCCCCTGCATGTGATATCTTCACCATGCACATGTGTCGTACCAACACAGATGAAACCCTTATGACCTGTATGTGTCTCCTGACTGGACAGCATCAGGTTTTTATATGTGGTTACGTGCTCCCAATCCTCCATTTCAATCCTGAAACAACACAAGTTTTTTTTATCTTTTCACCTTATCTGATGTCTATACAACATTTTGACATTATGTTGAGTGTATTCATGTATTTGACAATCACTTTCAACAGTCAGTAATAACATCATCAATGTAACATAGCTAATGATTTGAATCCAGAACATCAGTAAATGTTGTGTCTTCAATGAGATTAAGAAATAAAGAAAAAAAATCTTAATTGACCACTTCCCCGAAGGTGCTTTTCAGGGCCAATGAAACCCAATGATGAAACAAATGCAAATAAATACAAAATGGCTACAATCCAAACTAGCAGGAGGCAGAGGAGATGAACTAGGGTCTACTAAGAAACAACTCTAGCTTCGTGGGTAGAGTGGGACATGAACCTGCAACCTAGATAGATTTTAATTCCAGCTCCCTAACCATTCAGCCACACTGCTTCCTGGGTAAGGAGAACCCTGAATAAAATTGTTGATGACAATATTTTGAAAATCTGGGTGGAAGTGGAGTGTTTTTCAGGTGGGTGTAGTCTGATCTGTTTGATTTGATTAGCTAGTCTTAATGCACTGTTGTAAAGATGTCATAAAGATGTTGTCAAACGCCCTTTTGTATTCAATGTTGCTTCCTACAAACAAACTGACATGAGAGTCACATTCATCAGGAAGATTATGAAACATGAAAATGAGCATCTCCCTTAAGCACAATGTGGCTTCCATGTACACAATAACAGCAATGAACTAACCGTGTGCTTGGTATGATTTCCCAACTAACAGGTGAGATAAGCTGCAAGCTGAACCTGTCAATGATTGGATAAACAAATCTTGCATCTGTAGTAAAAAAGAGAGCATCAGTCATTATTTCTTGGCAACTGGAGTCTACAATATATTTTCTTGAATAAAGGGTGAAAGTTTCTAAAGAAACTTTGGTGCTGCGTCGGTGGGGGTAACAAGGTAATTTGGTTATATCAACTAAGTTGAAAATGTAGATTGGCCACCGTAACGTGTTATAAAGCTGACGTTTCGAACGCTTGAAACGTCAGCTTTATAACACGTTATGGTGGCCAATCTACATTTTCAACTTAGTTGATATAACTATAATATATTTTCTTGTCTGGTAAACTTATTCAAGAATTACAGCAGCCTGTATAATATAATTCAAGTGAGCCTAAACTTAGAGAAAAGCTTAGGACATAAAAGGGATAGAGAATTTAATGGAGACCTACAAGGCAACTTGTGAACTGGAGTTTAATGAGGAATACACAACAAGAAAAAAACGGTTTTAAATATTATTTTCACTGAGGACAAAATGACAAAAATATTCTCTCTGCAACCATTTTGATTGGACTACCTCGTTCAATGGCCTCTGGCTCATGATCTTCAGTATTCAACTTTACCACTTTCTTAGTTTGTTCTGAAAAACTTGTCACAACTGCATATGTCTGGCGAAAAAAAACAAAACAAAACAAAATATTCTACATTAAAATACCAACAGGAACAATGGAACAAGCACACAATGGAAGAGAGGAACAGTCAAACAGTGGTGCAGTGGAACAGCAGAACAGTGGCACAAAGGAACAGTGGAACAAAGGGGCATCATTAACACTGTCCTACTGAACCTGGTCTTACACTATCTTATATCAATGCCATTACCTTGCTTTCTCTATTGTAGGCTACAAAATGAGGTGTACACCTAAGTGGAACCTTCCGTACTGGCCAGGGAGCATCATAACTTAGATGTGTTGGTAGAACTGAAATTCTTAGCTCTCCCTGAAAAGTAAAAAAAATGTAAATCAATTCCTAATTTTCAAAACAGCAGACAACATAATAGTTTGTTGCTAATTCTTTAGTATCTACAGGTCTGATATTGAATAAAAAATTGCTTCCACTGGATATTAAGGTAATTAGTAAAGCAGCACATGTGTATTTTCACTCATTTGTATTTTGTATTTTGCAGCACAGCTCAGTAAGACAATCATTAGCTGGATATATGAAAACAAAAGCTCTTTTAGACTTGCTTGAAACATGGCAGTTTAATTCACATCAAAAGAAACAAATGAACAAAGAAAGAGGCTACTATTAATACCTTCTTGTTAAAATAAAGAAACCCTTTAGGACAATTGACATTGTGAAATGGAGCAAAGCAAGTAACAGCACCATCAATATTCATTGGATGAGCTCGTAATGAACCTCTACTTGTAACAAACAACCAATGAGGGTAGGAGCCACATACAAACACCTGAAATAACAACATTCACGATATTATTAGTTACTTAACAAGAACGTCTGGTTACAATCATATGCTTGACATAGGAAGCTTGAAAGAGAGTACATCTGGGCAGTTAAGTGTAAATCATCCTTCTTCTATCAAAGGTTATTTTGTCTTGTAAAAATTTGTTTCAAAATACAGTTCCAACCAGTTAAGTAAAACTTCAGTAATTCATTTTTTGATGTACATGTGTATATGTAACTTACCCCTGAATAAGAAGAGATGTCACTGAACACACGCAGACTGGCAACTTTGGGTTTCATTCCTAACAACATAAAGAATAAGGACAACACTTAGTATGTTACGTTCATGTAAGTTTTGTAACTGTAATGTTTGTTATAAATTTTTACCTTGACTGGCATCAGCTTGCTTTACTTTTTGTTGCTTTGATTTCTTTTCACGAAGAAGCAAATTGTGATGCAACTAAAACAAAACCAGAAGACCAGTAATCACATTCCATCATCAAGCTAAATTATATAATGATCACAATAATTACATCCTTGTGAAAGATAGAGAAGATTACAGAAATACACTGTTTCTGATTCTGTCTTAAGCAGTCCACAGTGCAATGTTTCTGTTTTACTCAGTTCTTGCTAATGTGATGTCCTTATTTTGTATGGTTAGGTGTTCTTACCAATTAAACATATCAATACTTAGATATACTAAATATTAGAAAATGCTTGTCTTGAACTAAAATCTAATTTATTATGTTTGAAAGACATTGCTAATATCCTCAACTTGAATAAGACCTAAAGATTTTGACTGGAAAGTTTAAAGCCTAGTGAAAAACGTCATGACAAGCACTGTGTAAATAATCCACACGCCTGTGGGTAAGATTGTGTAATTTGAGTATACTTGGAGTTAGAACCCTATAAACGTTTTTGCAAAGTCATCAGTCACAATTGATCAAAAGGGACATCTTTGCTGGTAAATAAAATAATTATCCTGAGCATATACCATTTTGGAGTATTAAATGTGTGCTAACTGTACCACTGTAGAAGTAGTAGGAGTAGAAGCCATTTTATTTTGTTGTGTTGCTACAACCCTTACCAGTAATAATGTTGTAGAAACATGATATGGACAACATACAGTAAGACAAGGGATTAAATGAGGTGGTGAAACAAACCTTTCTGAATCGGAGATTAAGATGACCCTCAACAGATGCTTCAGTGAAGGTGAATGCTTCATAAATGAGAAGATCTTGTTCTACAAATGCAATCAGCATTGGTCTGTTGTTCTTGTGTCCCAGTCCTGTTAACAACACTTCCTTGACAGGCACAGAGTCCTCCTGACCAACACCACCTGACATCATACTGCTACAAGTGAACAATTCAAACTTTCAACTTAACATGTGAAAGTAACTATTCTTCTGTTATTTAACTTCACATGTCAAGTACAGTTTACAGCCCAATCAAATCTTAAATAATTTTAAAATAAGGGGAATTAATGAGTGTACACATTTAATTCTAAACCCCAGTATTATGCTAAAAACTAATTTTTGTTAAACTACCATATTTCAGGCTTCTCATTTCAATCGGACTGTTAAGTTATGGAATTAAACTTGTACAGTTGCTGCCTTCTCCTGTTTTTTCTAGTGTTTCAACTTTCAAGACCTTTGTCACCAAGTTTTAGTTTCTGTTATTATGTAAGCTCTACCTTTGATATAGACTATCCCTGTACCCGCTCTTCAGTTAAAGACTGTTCCTGCCATAGAAACTAATACATTCTTCTTATAGTCTTAATATTATTGTAAATAGCTTTTTATTACATTAATTAATATTACATGTATATACCTTGAAAAAAGCTTATCTTTATTTAAATGTCTTTATAATTTTGGGAAGTGCCTCTCAAGGGTACTCTCGTCCTGTTTGCACTATCCTTTCTGGGAATTATTATCTTTTCTTTTTTTTTGTTTTTGCTACATTCTCAATAAAGTTTATTAAAATAGCTCATACACAAGGTAAGTGATAATGATGACAAAATATGCTGATATTACTGTCCCTAAATAAAAACATGCAGTTTTTGAAAATATCCATACCCACCCCATAAAAGGTTAAGGGAAGTTCTGAGGGAGTGCTGGTCTCCAACACCAAACATACTGAAGCAAAGCCAAACTAAGATTTTAAAGAGGTGCAGGTGTAAACCAAAAACCTTCTGTGGAAAGGGTATGGATATGTTGTTGTACAATATAATACATATTGTCACACACAAATAAGATTTAAGAGAACCTTCCAATAATGTAAAGATGCTGACTCATAAAGAAGTGATATTTGTAAATAAATAACAAGGATTCCCAATCAAAAGTGTGATTGCCTTGGTCAGTTATGACATAGGACACATCTCGTGGTAGAGAACAAACAAGAAAAGCAAAATCAGGGTACATTTTGACTCATGCTTTAGATAAGGTTGTGATTGTAAAAAGTGCAAAGTGACACACCTTACTTGTATGTAATCATTACGTAAAAAATGGTTAAGTCAGGTATATCAGGGCAGTGCTTAGCTTATGGTTTGGCATAAATTAAATTAAGGTTCTAGAAAGAGGTATCTGGCTCAAGGGCACAACACAGTGATCCCTCTTAAGGTCTTACCCAGCCCAACCACTGTCTTGAGACTTCCAAAAATAAAATTGTAAACTATTAAACAGAGGTGACTGATACCTTGCAGCAGATGCTGATCCACTGTCCACCAGCACTCTTGGAGCCATGTTGAAATTTTTTACCAGGAAAACCAACTTGAAGTCAGGCAAGGTGTAAATCTCCATAACACCATTCTCACGACAAGCCACACACCACCATGTGGGCGTTGCCACTTCAGCACTGGATTCCGCAACAGGAACACTAAATGAATAGATGGCATTTACTTTGATTTGCCTTCTTGATGACAACATGTGGAGCTACATGTAAATTTAGACTGTCTTTCATATCAGACAATTGTGCAGGTTGATCAAACAAAAACAAGCAATGCCATTTCATACAGCGGAAAGGAGAACCTCTCTAATTCATGGTGAATTGTTTGATATCTTCACTGCAATTATCTGACATGAGCCTTGCAAGGCAACATCACCTTTCATTCAGTTTTTGTTGTTGCTGTTGATTTTCTTCAGCTGGAGTGAATGGTAAAGATGTTTCTCCTCCATACAGCAATTCATCCTCATCAACGATGTCCATGCTATAAGAAACATCATCAAATAATTACATGCCTCCAGAGGTAACACAAAAAAATTAACAGAGCATGTTCACATGAGAAACAAAGGAGTAAGTAAGGAGAAGCCACATTTGGGGTGAAAAATATAGTTACAGATAAGCTTATGTCCTGAATCGTTTTTAAATCAGATTGTGCCAACAATAATTATGCTTAAAAGCTGGGAACTTAGCTAATTAGCTCTAAAGTATATGGAGGGCTGGAAATCAACTGAAGTATTTCTATAGAAAGGAGATGGAGGACAACAACATGAGGTGAAGAAAATTCTTAGATCTCATTGTGATTGAAAAGGAACACTGTGTGAATCGACATCAAAATTTTACAGCATTAGTATGCAAGACATACAAAAATACCTTGTAAGATACTAGTAAAGACAAAAAGCTATGATTCATAACTCACTAGAATCAGCAAGGGCTGTTGATGTAATGATGGCACAGAGTAAAATTCCATTTTGAGAATCAAAAATAATAAAAATTAATTCTTGGGGCAAACTTGAATCTTAGTCAAACTTAATGTGTCAAACCTATTACTTTTGAAATAGGTGCATGAATGGTATGACATCTGCTGCAATCATGTTTGACTCAAATTCATTGGTTTGACTCTAGCATAAATACTTGTCTGTGGCCTCTGCACACATAGCATTTCTTGTTCTCGCATACTTCCACTCTTAAAATGTTGACTATTACTGAAGTGAAATGGATCATAAGCTTCATTGCATGTAGACTCACATTTTTGGAGTAGTAGGAGTAGTGACCTGTAGCTGTGCTTCTTTATTAGACTGTTCAACCTTCTCTGTTGAAAATATACCACTGATATCTCTGTATGCACAACATGCACAGACCTTAGCACCCTAACAAAAAAAATGAACACATAAGTATTGGATTAGATAGCCTGGGTGAGGAAGTTCTTAATGAAGACTGATGTTCCAACAACCTGAGACGCCCTGGTTATATCAAGTTAACATGAACCCACAATCCAATCAAAAAAACCAGCACTTGATTAGTGGTCAACTTCAAAAAATATGTGACTTCAGTGAGATGTTAACTTGAGCCTGCTATATGGTCATGTGATACTAGTCAGCAGATATCTTGTTCTGGCAGGTGACAAATGAATCCAAGAATCCATGTCTCTGTAACCTGATTAGCTGGAGTATGGCCACCATCTTGTGTGACTCCACTCCACTATGGCTGTTGCCATTGTTGCAAATGCGCCTACATTGTTTGAGTAAAACTGCAAGCCATGATACGGATGAAAAAATCCTTTCATGGGTCTCCTTTTCTTTCCTTTTGGAGAAAGGGGTTCTGCTCTGAAACAGTTTAGAATTAATTAGCCCTGGATTGTTAACCTAAATTTAAAACAATATTATGTTGCCCAAAACAAGCCAGAAACCCACAAAAAGTAAAACTTACTTGGTTAATCTGTGGTCTGGATATCTTCACCTTTGGCTCAATACCTTCTAATGTAAACTCAAGTAAAATAATGGAGCCATCTGCTGTCATCATTACTGCATAAGGATCAGATAGTGAACACCATACAATAGATGACAGGCCAGCATCCAATGGAATGTGGTGTAACTGTGTTACTGAAAGATAACATACAATCAAACAGCAAATTTTGCAAAGCAGATTCAAGATATTACAAGTTAGACATGCCAAACATGTTTTCCAATACTTTTGATAAGTTGTAAGGTTGAAAAACTTTGCCACTTTTTCATCCAATCAGCTAGATAAAACCAAAACCAACTGTGGCACGTTTACACGTTTTCTCACACTTCACATATATTGAATGTATTTATTAAAGTTTTGATTGGTTCATTTGATTGTCTATGTACTTTGTGATTGGCTAGAATTATTACATTGGTCTTATGACACTCAATTAAAAACTTCTCTCTATCAAACATTCTGCAACAAAATACTAGCTAGTTATTGATAATTTTCCCAAACAATGAGAAGAGGGTTAACACATTACACAACTATCACATAGCCGTGATATTCTTACCTCCTTCTAATAACCTGACACCTTGAGGAGTAACCTGCAAAAGAGTAACGTGATCAAAGTAAAATATTTTTTGAGGATCCTAAAGGTTCCCAATTGAAACCATGAAATCCTTGGTGCCCAGCACTGAAACTTGCATGATTCCAGTTATCTAAAGGCAAATGTTAGTCACCTGTGCCAGCCAGGTGCTTCTAGATCACAGCTCTAAAACTAGCTATCAGTATTTCTCCTTATAATACAGTATGGGCCATTTTTTTTAGTAAACATAGAATCCCTTATTTAATCTATTTACTGGCCATTCCAACAAAATAGGTAAAAGGTATGTTTAACCAAATGTGACAATAACCTGTAAGATATACTTTCCATTGCCAAGATTTCCAGCAAACACGGTAGGGTACTGAGATGTAAAGCCTGAATGATCAAGCTCCATAATCTCTTGCTCTGTCTTCAACACCTAAACAAAGTGCAAATTATATAAATATACAGGAAACCAAAGACGTTTGTCATAAAAAGTTCATTGGATTTACTGTAATTATATATTAATAAAAGCTATTCAAAGATATATTCTGACATGCTTGTCAGTACACTCACCATGCTAGAGTCCTCTCTGCTTAGTAACAGGAATGAGTGATAACTGCTGTCACCCTGAATAAATGTACAGACAGGATCTTAGCACTTTACTCTCTGGCTTTGATTTTGTTCAATCAGTCTTCTACAGTGTACAAAACTACTCACAGATACTAATTTGCCTAAACACAGTCCTAGAACTTTTATCAAGAATATTCTGCAAGGTACTTTTAAATAATAGCCCCTTTCATGGCTATCTTGTCTAATTTTGTATTGCAACATTTTGATAATAGTTTATAGTAGTTTCTGCCTTAAAACCATTTAATATTGATTTGCTGTAAAGTAAATGTAAAAAGTTAACTTCAAAATAAGCTTTATTCTATTCTCAACAGTTTCTATAGAGGTACATTAAAAAAATCTGCTTACTTGTCTTAAGATATGCTTGAATGTCCTTAATAGGGATAACATCTGATAATTTCTTAAAGTTTTCTTGCACAATAAATTTTGAATTTATAAATTGTACTGTATTGCATTACATTGCATTGTGTTGTATCATCATCATCATCATCATCATAATCCATGGATACAAGATCAATTACCTGATCACCAGACAACACTGTCCACATGTCCACACATCCAGGTAGCTCAAAGGTTGTCACAACCTGAGGCCTAACACTTCTCTACAAAAACAACACACGCAACAACATATTGGAGTTCAGGAATAATTGTACTGCTGATAAAATGAAATCGTATACAAACTGCACAGAGTGTAAAGTGAAGAAATTATCCATGAAATTCTGTCTGCATGTTGAACAATTCATTAAAAAGAAAACTTGAAACATTAATTTTTCTCTTACAATTGGCAGCAGTGAACACATTGAATAAAATGTTTATGTTGAACTGACAATGACATTTGCAACAAACATTACCTGAAGAACTGATAATGCACCATTTTTTCCATACCCAGAACATGAAACAAGTTCTAAATCCAGCTCCTTACCACCAGCAAACTAGGTGTGGAAATGAAAACAATCCAAGCATAAATTATCCATCAAAATCATTGAAAGTCCCTCATCACATACAACACTGTAAAAGGTTCACTTCTCTTGTAGGCTAGAAAGACATTCACCTCAAGATTGGAAGAAGTTGTGTAATAGAAGTGCTATACAACTAAAACTTAAAAAATAATGCCATCTTTGCATTCCACTGTCACCAGGAGAATGCTCTTAAGATACAGACACATCCACTAGATAATAAAAGGAACACATACCTCTTCCTATTGATGGTGATGGATGGAATTGAAGTAAACATCAGTTGAAGAACAACAAAATTACACGGAAAAAAATAAAACAACACAAGTTGTTAGTGTTATCAGTGTTCTGTGAACATACTATGGCTGACAATATCAATGCAAAAAGGGCTGGTATACAACAAAGAAATCTCTCGAGCTTTCAATATAATGTCTTGAAATGCTGCACTCACCGAAAGAAATGCAGGTTCTCCCATATCAACACATGTAGAAGGCCCAATGTTGAGCAAGCTATCACATACCTGACAAAAGAAATATAAAAAAGATGTTATTTCAAAAGCTACTGAACCTTTGAGGTTTTTATCATCAACAGTCACCCAGGTATTTTACAGGCACACAAGCAGAACAACGGTTCAATAATTACAACTACAGTACAACAATATCAAAGGCTGTATAATACTCTATTCTGGTATTATGAACATTTTCTGACACATGGACCAATTCATCTGACTTGTTTTCAATAATCATTTGTGTTTGTTGCCATAATTGTAAAACTTTTAAGTTAAATCACACCAAATACTGCACATACTACTAAGCTACCTAAAGTAATAGTTAACTTATAGAATAATATAGTAACCCTCTAAAAGTAATGACAGAAAAAGTAGTGAAGCCTGGTATATTCAGAACTTTCCAAAAGTGAAATGTTTACTCTTTATGAAATAGCAACCATATCAAAGTTGCAACTCTCAGGGTTCTCATTAAGTTTTAAAGTAGACGGCTGAGAGCTAATAGTAGACAGCTGGCAAATCGAGTGGCGAAGGCACGAGCCCCTAGGGGGGTCTGGGGGCATGCCCCCCCAGGAAATTTTGAATATGTAGAGGCTCAGATATGCCATTTCGTGCACTTTGGCAAGGCATTTGTGATTAAA
>OMLO01005176.1_pt1 | contig 10928 bp, 16 predicted proteins | sample 1674811 | NCBI WGS metagenome assembly OMLO01 (sample SAMN06265003, study PRJEB25207) | coral metagenome | isolation source: Coral host | place: Mexico:La Bocana,Puerto Morelos, Mexico | collected 2008-11-13 | reverse complement strand
CCTGCATTCCCTCAATTTGATATATACTTATGGCCTTAGCCTTAATTTTTGATGTCACAATTTGGTCGATACTGTTGATGGAACAACTCCCTCACATGTCCGGTGAGTATAGTATGAGAGTATATTATATATATATATATATGTACGTATGTTATAACATGTTAAGATGCAAGATTTCTATAATATGTATGGGCTGCCACGTCAAAGTCATGTTTTCTTTAAATGAGGTTGAGTGAGAAGAAGAAGAAGCTCAAATCATCGTGGGTTATTCCTCGGGCATTCCCACGTGGTGAACATCGTCCTGGTTTTCTTCCAGTTCGGCTTATGATGCTAATGGTAGTAATGCAACAGGCATTCCATGGGAGCAGCTCCTATGACTGCCTAGACTTGTTCTCAGGTCGCTGCGCCGTATCTAAGGCTTTTGTGGCGAAAGGATACAAATCATGCGCACTGGATATCGAGCTTGACGCTCGTGACGTTACCTGGCCATGCTGTTGTTACAACTTAAGTATATAATTTGATCTGACAATAATGAAAACAAAATAATATTACGTCATCCGGAGCTAAGGATATCCTGACATCCGAAGGTTTCTTGAGATGGATCTGGGCAGCCATGAATGTAAAACAAGGAGGACTACTCGTAGCAGGGATTCTTTGCTCTACATGGTCGGTTGTAAACCGACACTTGGCTAGGAAATGGGGTATAGATCTGATGAATCTATTCTGCTTTTTCAGCTTGTGCATTGTTGACTCAAGGGACCAAACATATGATTTCCCAACCAGGGCAACATATATAACACAATCGGCACTGCAGGCGGGACAAGCGGTCGGACACCTGAGCAGCCTCTTGGACGACTGTCTCTTGGCAATGCGATCCTGAGCCACCGGTGGGATATCATGAATTGGTGTTGGAATAGGGGTTCAGAACTAAGGTACTACCAAAGTGTTCGGGAGGGCAACTTGATGGTTTCCCGAGTCAGGAACTTAAGTTTCAACGAGCACGTTCCCCAAAACCAATATATATAACTTGTATGTTGCACTTAGATGGCCCTTATCCTGTACATCTGCTTGCACCGGAGAGCCCACTTCCTATTGGAGAATCCTGTGAATTCTCTTGTGGGGCCCTCAAAAGGTTTGATACATTTGTACATAAAGTTCACCATTCACTCAACCATTGTTCATTTCTGTTGCAATACCTGAGATATTCCATCACCCTCGTCTTCGACAACTCTTGATGTTGAGAGGTTGGTATGAGGTCAACACATGGCTTGGAATGTTTGGGGCAGCTACATGGAAACCAGTACGTCTTGTTTCCTCCAGCCCGTGTGTGGAGAAGTTGTACAGGATTCGGTTTGGAAAAGAACACCGATCACTATTTTCAAAATGTTTTGTGGGATACGTATGCATTATTACATAAATATTGCGATTAATATTCCAGTATCTTGTGCTAGAAAAGGTTCACCACTTAAATCCATATATGGTTCTTATGATGCCTGTTTTGAATGCTCAATATGTCATCCGACAGGAAGCTGGATCGAAGCAAGTTTTCACCAAGCACTTCCACAAAGAAATATCGCGATGCTGGTGGCAAGCGGCGATTTCAGGGAAATGGAAAGGCCCTTAAGGAAACAGGAGTTTATCCAAAAGCCTTTGGGAGAAAGGTGTCTCATCTAAATCCAGTATTCGGTTGGTAAACGATCTTAATGATTCTATTTTATCAGCGTTTGAACTATGATATATTGAGATCTTGAGATGATACTGTTGATGGAAAAACTCCTGCACCACTTATGATTACCTATGATTCCCGACATGTTGGTTTTATACCACAAGTGGTGCACGATTTTTCCATCAATTTGGTTAACCATATTTCTCGCATATTTGCCCATGGCTCCCTGCAAACTCACATGTCAGTTCGGGAATTCATCCAAGGTTTGTCACCACTACACCCGTCATGCCGAAACTCCTACATGGGACACTGCAATTGACTACACCCCAGATCGTTGGGATGATGCAAAGTTCCTTTCTTGAATGTAGGGGTTGTTTTTTTTTCAAAAAGGTAACACATGTACACTGAACTTTCCACTGAGTATGCCGACCATATCTGGATTTGGGCCTCCCCATACAGCTGACATCTCAGGCTTCCAGAGGTTGAGTCCTACCTCATGGAGCGGTTGAACAACCGGAACAGCCGCAAGCGTGGCCATGAGCAGCTGTGAATGGTGAATGAACTTGGCTGGGGCAACAGGGTGGTTTAATTAGGAATTTCCAGTGCAGCAATTGACCTGTGCTCTTCACCAAAGGTTTGTGTTTTCGATCCTTCCTTGGAGTGGTAGATCCCCATTGCAATTATATATATATATATGATCGATCATAAATGTAAAACTTATTTCATGAATGATTCAGGGGGTGCCACAAAAAGGTGGAGGTACCATATATCTAGCTATAGCAGCTATACGGACTATACGGTGCTTTGAGTTGGAAGCAACAAAAAGAGCTTTTTTTGATGAACGCCAGCTAGTGGTTTCCGATGTTTCCGATGCCACATGTGCTTCCCGATGTTTCCGATGCCAATTCAAGATATTCAAGTTATGATTTCCGATGTTTCTGATGCCAAATGTGTTTTCCGATGGTTCCGATGCCAATGTTTCCGATGTTTCCGATGCCAATTCAAATTTATGGTTCATGGTCCCAAATGTTTCTGATGACGCCAGTTTCCAATTCCCTATGGCATCGGAAAGGCATCGGAAACATCGGATCGGAAAGGTTCTGACCCCTCAAAACACAAGTAAACTGAGGGCCCGCGACACCCCCGGCATCGGAAAGGCATCGGAAAGAAACAACTCATCCATAAACATACTGAAACACCAATCAGCCATTTGGGGTTCTACATCGTGATCACTACGTCCACTTGGTTGCCTACACTCCTCCCCATGGCCGCTCTGGCAAATTGTTGGGTTGGTTTGAATAAACCGAGTCGATCTCTATTTAAAAAAATGGTCCTGTAAAATCTGAAAACATGACAGGGTGCGAAGAAGAAGGTGGAACAGGAGAGGTATGTATGTCTGCATGGGAAGCATATTCTATATAGTGTTGCTTGGGAATTTGTATATTTCCCCCTGTAGGACAATGCTGAGAAAGAAGATGTCAAATTGCCGCCATTTCTTACACCAAAGCCGGGACAAGTTGCACGATTCTTTGAGACATGGAATGGAGCTGCTGCTTACTTATGATCAATATATACATGTTTGTGGATGCCCTTCATGCATGCAATATACATATAGATATGCGGATGTGTGTGTGTGCCCTGAGGTTCCTGCATCATCACCTCCAGATGGCGATGCTGCTTTGGTTACACCTCCAACAAAGAGGCGGTTGGTCTCTCCATCAACAAAAGGATCAATGCCAAGTAAGAGCACTGAGGAGAATTGTGGGGCGATTATGGGAGGACCCCTCCATGACTATCATTGTTTTTTTCGGAAAAAAAACTTTTGGCCGGGAGGATTTTTTTGGGGTTAGGGGGGTCTGTTTAAAGGTCCTGTTTGGAATTTCTTGGATATATATATATATATGTGTATGTATATATATATATATATACATAGCTGTGGAATATGTTCACGTAGCAACTATATCGTTATATATATATATATCCCATGTATATTTACATACAGCTAAAAATAGATATAGTATGATATAGTCTTGCTCGGAATGATATATGTTATATATACACCTCTAGGAGCCTTCATCATCGAAATCTTCAGCCCCTACTCCTGTGGCATGGCCTGACCTGCTTCCTTCAAGCAGCGAGACCCTGGAACTGAACGAGCCTGCATCTTACCGTCAAGTGGTTGGTCGAATATATGTGCATATGTATGTCGACAGACTTGTGCACCCGTATGGTATACATGTATATAAGAGTGTGTGCACTTAGGACCATATCACCTGCTGTGTACTCCCGGGCATCAACAGCATCGATGTCACCCGTTCCCGGATCGATGGCACCTGTGCCAAAGTTAATGATGCCCCCACCTAGGCCATCCAAACGGGTTTACTCGGAGAAACAAATTGAACAGGAGGAACAAACAAAGAAATGCAAGCAACCAAGCGTTTGCACAGCATCCAAAACACTTGCAGTCAAGCACGAGATTACGGAGGTTGACAAAACTAAACAACCCCTTCTCCGCCTGGGACACTTTAAAAGTAATGTAATCCCACAGTCTCCACCACCCAAGACTGCATCAAGCGAGCCATCAGCGCCAGCTAAAGCAGCAGTGGCACCACCAAAGCCATCACCAACTACCAAGGCGTGTGTTCCAACACCTGTGCGATCAACAACTTTGCCCCCTCCGAGCAAGCCCAGCCCGATTGCCAAAGCACCGCAGACAGCACCACAGACAATCCTGAAGACAGAGACAAGCCTTCAAGCCAAAGCTGCAGCTTTAAGGCTCACTAAAGGACGGCCATCATGCAAACAAGAAAGCACACATGAAGCACCTGATGCAACACAGCCTGGTGAACCAACTCCACCTGTAGTCAAAACATCTCTAGCAGAAGCGTCAGAAGCATCTCCGGGAGAATCATCTCCAGCAGCAGCATCAGAAGCATCTCCCGCAGAAGCATCTCGGGCAGAAGCATCAGGCAGTGAAGCAGCGGAACCAGAAACAGCTGGAGCAACCGTACAGAAAGCAAAGACAGCAGTGAAACCTGCAGCAGCAACGGCACCTGCTACAACTGCATCACAGCCAGAACAAAGACCAAAGGTCCATTTCTCTGATGCAGTGACTGTTGTTAACGCACCCGAGGTCAGCCCTGACATGTTAGCAATGTATGTGGTGAGTGCACATGGAATGACGGTTACATATTTATAAGTCTAGCTTATAAATAGTATCTATATTGGGGGTCTAGTGGCATTCATCTATATGAAGGTTTGGTATTTGGATGGGTTGCTCTGATGCTTAAGTAGTTGGGTCTTTCATGGCAGGTGAGCCCGGTGGTACCTAGCAACTACAATGAACGTCAAGCTCTTCAGGGGGAGTTCAAAAGGCCTTTTTTTTCCCGCGATATATATATATTATAGTTGATTCCAAATAATCTCGCTGAAGGCGGCTACGTGAACCCGCCAAGAACGACATCCCGGATGAGTTCGTGGCTTTGTGGACTGAAGCTGTGAAAACGAACAGCAAGGCCAAGTTGACCTTGGGTTGACATGGGAGGGTCATGGCACAGGCTCTTGGAATGGATTGAACTGATTGACAACATATTTTCAATTATATATATCCTATATAGCTAGGTTTCCATTTGATACAACCCCCCAAGTTTATGAAAAACAGGCTGCCAAGAGTGCTCTCTTCGAAAAGTGGTTGGCTGCTGGAAAGGATTGGAGCTTGTACCTCGGCATCTAACCTATGATGTTCATCGCGATCCATACCATCATTCCCCGAAGATTGTCAATAGGATATCCTTGCTACTGGCTTTGAGGTTGCATGTTGAAAGTTCAAAGACCCACACGGACCGAACCACTGACGAGAGGTACATGCGTTGCTTGGAACTATCTCGGGATAAGGGAGCTATCCATGTTTATAGTTAACATTCAAATTGATGAATTCCCCATTTGTTCGTTCCTCTGAGGTTGGAAAACAAAAGCTCAGATCATCGAATTGCACGGTGGCGATAAGGATGCTGCGGAAAGCATTATTGCCAACAAAATTTCTCAAGGATTGGTTCGTGATCATCCTGATACCCCTGGGCTTGATACCTACTATGTTACTTGGTCAATGGATGTTTGAAATTATGGCCATCAGTTAAACGTTCCATAATTCCTACATCAGGTTTGTACCGACCTGGGCATGAAAGAAGAGAAGGAGACTGCAGACAAAACTAAGATATCTTGCAAAGCCAAAATCAACCCGGGTTCAGAGGCTGGCATCATATGTTAATCTGTGTTTTTTTTGTTTGTTTGCATGATACACCAAATACATCGAACCTGTGTCCATCCCTTCCAGTGGCAGGGAGCCAAAAGTTGATGGGTGGGCTTGATAGCTCCAGCCTTGCGGATTTCACCAAGTTGCGGCCTTTTCAGAAGGAAACAAATGTGACCGATGAGAACAAAAAGAAAAATGAGAATAGGAAGAAAGGTGGAAAAAAGATCCATGGCACATATATAATTGAAAAAAACATGAAATATGATGGCGTGAATCTCTGTGTTTCAAACGAGCCATGCACATATATATATTTTTTTCCCCACTGCTAAGGAATAAGGAGATGCCCGAGGATCCTTTCGGGGCACTTGAGTGGATGGTTCCGAAATTGCTAAAGGATCTTAGTGAAGCAAAGATTCTCCCAATCAAGCTAGCGAATTTGAAACACCAAGATACCTTGCGTCACTTGATGAAATGAGTTTGCGTGGAGTTTTATGTATTTAATTGTTCGAGTATATCGAAACATCCCACAATTATCTACCCCGCATACTCATCACTTGCTATAAGGTGATTCGCTGACCGAGCACACCAAGAAACTTGAGCAATCTTACTTCGATCTGAAGCCAATTTTGGATGTCGCTCAAAAGGATTGCTGGGTTCTATAGTAATTCAAAGTTATGCACAATATCTTGTCTATCCCCAACGAAAATTTATCCGTTTTCCGGAGCTATAGGACAAAGAATGTGTGGATGAAGAGCACCTTATCTCCAAACTTGAGTCGGCTATGCAAGTTCGGGCGGACTACCTTGAGAATGCTACTATGGCAAGTCAATTAACCAAAGCCCGTGGTGGAAAGAAAAAGAAAACTGAATCCGACAATGAGGCCCATCAAGTTTCATCTTTCACTTTTGCGTTACGCCATCGAACTTGAAAATGTCCCTTTCCCATTCCAACCCTTGAACTGCGGGCTCCAGGCAGAAGGCGAAAAACCGTCTGAGACCTGAACGTTTTAGATGTAGCTGGGGATGGGATCTGGGAAATGATCCTCACTTTTTGCAGTTACAGTATGGCGTGGCGTAGAATGACCTTGTGTATTGAAAACATAGCGCAAAAACAAATATATAGCTTGCATACATATGTATTTTTTGTTTTTTTGGCCAGTGCACGGGTCACAGCCTGTCTTCGTGTGATAATGTGCTCCCAAGCATCCCTAAAAGCTGACACTACCCATGTAAACGCATGGTTGCTTGTGGAGCTTGGCGTGGGAATCCCCACGTGTGATCGCATGGTATGTGGATGAAAGTGAAAGAAACCTTTGCAATTACAGCGGCAATTCAACTGAACTTGAACTATAAAGCTTTTATCTAAAAAGGATACTTATAATACATGCCGCATCTCCGATGTTCTCTGGTCCATTTCCAGGACTTCTCAGCGATGAACTTAGAAGAATCCAAGCCTACAAGGACTGGCATGGGACAACGCAAAATAGCTATTCATTTATTGCTAAAATTTATAATAAAAGGATGAGTACGCATATATGTATATATAACAGGAAATCACATGGTCTACAACAGACTCTCCGGCCAGCCCAACCCCTGCGAGGATCCTGGCGCACCAACTGCAAGCCAATCTTCGAGACCATCAGAGAGACCTCGGCCAAATTTGCGAGCCCATACATCACAATGGGCAGTAAGAGCACGTGAGGAAGCAAACCCCAGAAAGAGATCCCATGATAGCATTGAACTTGGTGAGCTATTGCTGGATGAGTTCGCAACAGGATCTAGTAGTGCCACCAAGGCCAATGTTTTCCGTGTGATGATAAATAGGTCCAACCACCATTCTTATATACAATTTTTGGGGTTTCATCATCATTCAAAAAGGATCCAAAAGGAACACCGTAATTTTTTGCGTCCAATCTCAACCACCTTTCTTGGAATAGAAGTTTGTTTCCATGTCTACAGTCTTCTAATGTTGTTTTCATATCTTTTGAGTGGGTCACTTCGCCTTTTACACACCCCTGCAAGGTTCAGAAGCATGCTGAATCAGCTATGCAATGGTTGACTTACAATGGTGGTAAAGCAAAAACTGGAGATACTGTACGAAGACTTTCGCAACTTGGTACGGAAGGAAAACATCCTGCAAATTCAGAACGGGATACTCACAGATTGATGCGTAAAACTGGTCAATATCTTGGGGCTGCAATTGACTGCAAACAAGTGAGACTTGTAAACCCTGCTACGTTGGAGGAATCTTATCAACGTCTTCCAATGATTCTTCCCCATGAGTTTTGTCTCGCTTTGTGGCGGTGTGGTGAAGATATATTCAATCACTGTTTATTCGGGAAGTTTTCTGAAGCTGAAGTCAAATCATTCTGGGATCACGTTGAAGAAAAATGTGATTGGTTTGATGGACATCCCGCTGCTTCATGGCCTACGAGATCACGGTTGGCTAGTGTAGGAACATATGGGGACGAAGTGCAAGCCTACAGGAATTCCGAATGTGGGTCAGTGTCGGTGGTGGCTTGGACATCGGAGCTGGCCTATTTGAATGATTCGATGACCCGGTATTTTCCAATCGCCATATGGAGCGAACATCATGAGTCTGAACATACCTACAACGATTGTATGAAATACGTAGTGCAAAGTTTTCAAAAATTGGGCGATCCTTCTTCGAGATGGCCATGGACTGAGAAAGGGTATTTCCTTTGCTATACTTTTGCTCAGGGCGACCTTAAGTGGATCAACGATCGAATGAACCTTCACAACTTTCGTAGCATCTATTTTTGCAACCGCTGTGAATGTACGAAGACTGATCCTATGGGCAATGTATACAATTCGCTGACAAACTTCAGCCATGACCCCGAGGTTTTTGCTCCATGGGATTTCTCTGGAGTTGACATGGTTGAACAACATTCCATTTTGTTTCAACTACCTTTGGCTGTGGAAAGAGTGATGCACGATACCTGCCATTCTCAGCTTCTGGGAACGGGTAAAACCAGCAATGGTGCCATGGTTATTGACCTATCCATATATTTTGATATGTTCGCTTTCCACCCTAGCAAGCTATCAAATGATATATGCAAACTTTGAAGTTATCATCCATGCACGTATGATTTTACAACCTCACTTAGGTGCTGCTCTCATTCATCTTTGCGAGGCTGGTATGTTTGGGAGCATACTTGGTCCGGGTCAGTATCAAGATAAGCTGCAAGTCATTCTTAGAAAAGCTCATCGTGACTTCCTCGCCTTCAAGAAGTTTAACAAGCTTCAGTGTTCTCAACCTAGATTTACTCCAAGTCGTTTGAACCGGCGGGTGCAAACAAGTTTCTTGCGCATAAATATGAATATGATCCGCGGTTTTGCAAAGTTTTTCTTTAGGGTTTGGTGGTTGGAAGTTTCCGTGTTCTGTACTTATCCGTGTTCTGTACTTTCCGTGTTCTTTTCCTTCGGAATCCCACAATTGAGGTTACCCCTGCTTGCAAAGCAAAGCTGCTGCTTCAAAAATCTTGACGCTATGGCTAGCTGAGAGAACTATCCAATGGGGCAGCCGGGTGGAAGCAACTGAAGCTGACCGGGTTGTGGGTGCATGTATGCATTCATATGCCCAAATGCTACGTTGTATGTCTGAAGGGAACCACATATTGACAACTGAACAATCAACGCGGTTTTACCAACATGCTATGAGACACTTGCAATGCTATGCATGGTTACATTCGTATGGACAGTCGGCAGCGCTACATACACCTGGAAGAAAGTCATGGCTACTTATGCCGAAACTGCATTTCTTATGGCATCTAGCCCATGATACCAAACAATCTCAGCTGAATCCACGTATGGTAACATTGTTGTCAGCGGAGTCTTTTATTGGTGTGATGGGACGTATAGCTCGTGCAACCTATCGAAGTACTGTTTCAATCAGAAGCCTTGAAAGGTATCAAATAAAATTTGCCTTCAGGCTGAAAAAGTTGAAGCAAGACCTAGCTAAGAGTTGAAACATTAGGAATTTAAGATTGAAATGTATCCATCATATCAACCCAAAGTGTTTACCTATGTTTGGACTGCACGTGGTGTCTTGCAACTTTGAGTTCCCGGGCATTTTGAAAATCACGGTATGATCAGCTGTTGAACAAACAATGGCCGCAGAATCCAGGTGGATGATGGTGGATGTGGGAGGTGTTGTGATTGTGAACTTGTGGGGCTAATGATGATATAAGTGGATTCCCTGAAGGTTCTTTTGTTTCCCTATGTTTTATGTTTGCTCATAGCCTTGGGCCCTCATGGGCCCTCATGGGGTTTCATGGGGCCTCATGATTGATCCATATTCACAAGTGACTTCACGAGGGGTCCAATCCAATCGGGATTCTTTGGGTAGGTTATTTACGTCCCTTAAGTAGATTAAACCAACTTACTAGCGATCGTTACGATCACTTCCATGGGTCCATCCAAGTACCAACTAGAAAAAGTGTCGTTTTTTTTTGGAATCTCTTCAGCGACTTTTTCGACGAAAAAGTCGGTTGCCAGGCCCTGCGTTGGAGGTATGCGCGTGCCGCCTGGCTATCAGGTCTGACAACTCCAGGGGGTTTACCTTGGACAACTCAGGGGTTTACCTTGGACAACTCAGGGGTTTACCTTGGACAACTCAGGGGTTATATTATGACCTCAAATAATATAGGGACACCACAACAAGCCATTGGGTGCATACAATTCTCTCATAAAATCAACCATGTTTTTATCTTGGGTTTATGTTAGATATATAAGTTGGGCATTATATAATGGGAAGATAGGAATTCCTGGTGGGTGAGAAGATATTGTTGGATGAATTCCGACTCCTTCGAAAAGGAGAGGTGTTTTGAAAAACCACTCGTGCCATGAGATAAGTTTGGTTTTGTTGAAAGGATAAGGAATTACATGATATTAATAAACTATATATATAATATATATAGTATGATCATTTCAAGAACTTAGTTCTACGGGTTTACATAGGTAGGTTAATTCTGTTCAGAACTTTATTGTT
>OMLO01005175.1_pt1 | contig 10929 bp, 5 predicted proteins | sample 1674811 | NCBI WGS metagenome assembly OMLO01 (sample SAMN06265003, study PRJEB25207) | coral metagenome | isolation source: Coral host | place: Mexico:La Bocana,Puerto Morelos, Mexico | collected 2008-11-13 | reverse complement strand
TCGTCATTTCTTTGAAAACGAGTGCGGTGACCTGTAATTTTTTTCTGTTGTTTTGAATTGAGTAATAAAATTCTCTAATTAGTATGTAAAATAAGTATGGTCCAATTTTCAGTGTAGAACAAGAAATAATCATGGGAAATGTGAATTTAGCAAGCAATCGTGACTATAATCATGGTGCTATTATAAGGATTTCTTGGGTACAAACAAAGACCAGTGCTATTGCTCCTAAATAAACAAGGATACCCTTCATTTTTATTTCAAAATGTAAGTTCCTATAAAATAAACAATCAATAGGCAAAGTTTGACAAAAATCTCAGTGCAGGTTCAGTGCAGTGGAATGACATTAAAATGTATGCATTTGTGTATTTTGGTGAGTGCTTGGCATAACAATCTAGACCAATGAAGTGTTATGTTATTCAGATACAGACCGGCATATACCTCGAGAACCACCCTTGGAAGAACTTTTCAGTGACTTAAATGAAGATATTGGTGCCTCTTGGAGAAAACTTGGGCGGCACATGCTAAAAAAAGAGTGTCTCCTTAACAATATTGATGAAGACTTCAAAGGTGTCAGTGAAAAAGCTTATCAGTTGTTGGTTAAGTGGAAAGAGGAAGGAGCTGCAACTGCCACACCTCAAACACTATTTCTGGCTTTGTTACGTATCAGGCGCACTGATGTGGCCAAGAAGTTGATTACGCTACTCCCATCATTGTCACCTCTGTCACATTTGCTGCATAGTGTCATTTCAAGTGGCTCTATCCTCCACAACAGCAAGGAAGAGCCAGAGAATTTGAAGATTGAAAAGGTGTTAGGGGACGAGGATGAAAAGGTAATGAGTCCCTGTTTACAAATAGAAAACTTCATTGGGAAATAAATAGCTTGTTTACGCAAATGAGAGTGCATTTTTCAAAAATATCATTACAGAGTGAACACTACTTGTGACTTAAAATGTGCCTATGAATAAATAAATTTTTAATACATTCTGCAAGGGAAAGTCACAGAAAATATTCAGCACAGCAAAATAATAAGCACAGCAGCACTCAAACCAGTTGCCAATGGGATGTGAAGTTCTAACCATATTAAGAAAAGGTGGATTATTATTATTATACAGGGTTCTACTGCATACAAACTCCCATATACTGTTTAAGTTGTTATTTGTATTTTCTTTTTTGTAAAGGTGATGGTGTGTTCAAGCATGGAGACATCACAATGGTTTGTCCTTAAGCAAGCTGACAGAGAAGGGAATGCTTTTGCTGTTAGAAAGGTAGGCCTTAGGAAGACAATTTTGTATCTTAGGGGGGACAATGGGGTCAGAATCTCTTGCTGCTCAAAGCACAGGCAAGCCATTTAGCCATGCAACACTTAGGTGTTTCCTTTTCCATTTTGTGTTCAGGCTTGCTTCTCTTACATGTGCTTGCATCCTTTGACTACGGTGGCCCATAAGGGCAAAACAAAACTCAATTTCCCTTCTGAAACACAACAATCTTTTCGAGAACACAACAATATTTTTCGAGAACGCAACAATATATTCGTGAACACAACAATATTTTTGAAAACACAACATAATTTTACAGAACACTAAATTATTTTTTAGAACACAACGAAATTTCGTTATACTCAACGATCTTTTTCAAAACAAAATAAAATTTTCCGATACACAAATGCAAACTAAAACACAACAAAATTAAGTGAAACACAACAAAATTTCAAAGTACTGGTAACTAACCCTGATGCTGAAAGCGACCGGAACCTGGGACTAGCTCTGGTCAACGTCACTGCGAAGGTCACTGCCATTTTTGTGCCGTTTATCTGGCAGATTTGATCTGAAATGGCTTCTTCAAGTTCAATAAGTGATAATACTGAAGATGAAAGCATAATTTCGTATTACTTTTCAAGGGGATATATGTATGAGATTATCACTGAATTTTTAGCTAAGTTTCATGGCATTACGATGTCTGTAAATACTAAAATACAGTCGAACCTCCCGTAAGCGACCATGACCCAAAATGTGAAGTGGAGGTGGGGTTGGAGTGGGTAAAATTACATTTAACTCAGTCCGCTTTCATGCAGTAGCCTAAAGCAAAAGGATTATTTGTAATGTTGTTGCATTCTTAGAACCAGGACTTCTGACTGACATTAATCAAAAGTACATTGGCCATTATTTGCTCTTCATCATCATTATCTATTGTCTTTGGACAAGCTGCATATACTATGATTAATTTCTATGTTTATTTTATTATTGTTCTAGCACTCATTGTCATTAAATTTTTCTTCAACACAGTGTATTGATGGTAAAGCTCTGAGGCAAAAGCGGCAACAGCTACGGAAAACAGAAGAATTCCTTAAAGACCTGGAAATGAAACAAAAGATGATAAAAGACCTGGTTGATGTTATAGAAGAACTTCAGGATCATCTGCTTAAACAACACCAAGACATCTCTGTGCAGCCGTTCACCTGTCAAAACTGTGGGCAGTACAAAATAAAGCAAGACCTTGTTAAAAAAGAGCTGACTCTCCTGCATCATGAGCTAGAAAGGATGAGCCAAAATCGTTCTAAACGAATCTCAATCAGTGGGATTCCCTCAGAGCGGATCTACAACTTGGCAACAAGGACATACTCTGTATGCGAAGAACACAGAGAAATGCACTTGCGCAGTAGGAAGAGGCAAAGTGTGTGTCAGCATCCTGAGGAGAATGCAGATTCTGATGACAGTGTTGATCATATTGAAGGGCCATTGATGGTAAGTTTTATTTTTCTGTAATGAAGTTTTGGAGTCAATAGCATAACGGGTAGTGTGCAGGGTTCCAGATCGACTGGTTGGCTTTGAGCTCTTGTCAGGGTCATTGTCAAAGTGTTTGAGGGTGAGAAACATTACTGTCAAGGTGCCTCTCTCTACCCAGGTGTACAGATGAGTATCTGTAAAATTAATGCAGGGGTGTAATGCTGCAATGGCCTAGCATCCCGATCAGGGGGGGGGGGGAATTATAAATACCCTTAGTCACACAATGGTACAAAAAGTGGGGCAATTTTCAATGGCATGGACCACTCTGTCGTAAGCAGACTAGATTTAAACTATACTCTATTCTGGGATTCAGATTGTAATAGTTGGGTGATTTATTAGAATTAAAATGATATTTTGTCACAATCTAAATGGATATTGACTATTCTTGTATCAAATAATGCTGTATGTGTTATGATGTTCCCCCTTTATAATTACCAGTTTTGTTTTTTGAATATATTATAATTTTTCTTACTAACTGCAATAATTGTTTTTCTATCCAGTGTGCTTTGAATGTAATAATTGGTATTGGTAGGAGAAGAAAAACCACACAGTCTTTGAAATCCAAAAAATCCTCTGCCCAAAGTAAAAGAAAGGTATGTTTTTCACTCAATGATTTGAATGTTAACCACTAGCTTGATGGATCACTTAGGCTGAAATGAGATCTTTTTTTTTTTTATTTTTATTTTTATTAATAAGAACTAGGTATTGACAGTATATTGTTTAATCAATTTTCAGCTTAGCAAGTCCAACAGTAATCCATTGACATCAAGTTCAAGGCAAAGCTACATTTTAGCGCAAGAAAACCCCATTATGATGCCCAGTTTTCTGCGTTCACCTGACTGGTCTGGGGTTCCAGCATTTAAGGTAAACACTAAGCCTTATCTTAAAGGGTTTACATGTAGCACTAAGGGTTTTAGTGAATTCAATGAAATTCCTTGTTTTAATACTATAAAACTCTTGTAATATTGTTTGCATTTATCTCACTTATTTCAGAATATTATGCATCAAAATAAAGGTAATTAACACGTTACCTAATAACTTTTCTGACACCATCTTATGTCACTGAATTATTATTTATAGTTTTATTTTAACTCAAATACAACTGATCTGGATGGTTAATCATAAATCAACAATTGATCAAAATGAATATTTAACCATCTGTGACTTGTTTCAGATGTCTTCTGATTTCAAAAGTCCCTTGTCTGTCGAAAAGTCCAAGCAGAAGAGTCAGGATTTGCTTCCTGAAGACTTAGGGAATCAAGCTACATCTGCAGCTACTCAACAAGAACAGTTGTCTCCCCTTCAATGGGTGGAAGGTAACCAATCTTGAATTTTCAAAACTTTTTTTAGTAAGTTGTAAAAGGATAAGAAACTATTGTCCGTCCTAAAGATTTGATTTGCCTCTTCTTGTGTGAGTTGTGGCTCACCAGTGAATCAAAGAGTAACTGATTATCAAACAAGTATTTTGGTGTGGAAAGCGATTACGTCAAAGTTGCAGGGTCTTTGTGATTAATGAAAGAGGCGGGGCATTGCTACTTTAATAAAAGCTACCTGAAATTTTAGGTTTAGATCTCCAGACCTCCCCCCCCCCCCCCCCCTTTGTCCAACTAGCCTCTGGTGTCCATGCATAAACTGTAGCTTTGATTTCTTTATTTCCTGGAAAAACTCTCCTCTAATGGAAAATGCAATTTTCAGTAAATAATTATTATTTACTGAAAATTGCATTTTACAGTCCGATCAAACATGCAGATGAATAGTAACTTTTCTTCTTTCTCCCAGATAAAACCTCAGTGTTTAGAGTCCTTAAACTGATTGTCCTGTTTGATTCCTGTTTCAGATTTGGAACCAGATGAGTTGATCATCTAGTGTACATGAATGAAAACTGACTCAAGACTTGTTATGGTCTTATGTTGACACCACAGGCTCACTGAAACCTGTAAACACTAAATGGCTGTATCTAGCTGATAAAAATGTAGAAAAATCTCTTTGCGTAGAAGCCAGTAACATTATTTGCTCCCATTATAGGTCTGCAATATGTAGAAAGTGCTTGTTGCTGTAGATTAATAGTTTCTGAAAGATATCTCTGGAATGTGTAGATAATACTATATAGCAGATCGATCTGCTATATCAGTAGTAATAATCAGGACTTTCATAAATGGTGTTCTAGTAGTTGTAACATTTATTACTCTAAGAATGCAGCATTTCTGCGAGTAGGTAATTTTTTTCGTATTCACTTGTAGTATGTTTATCTTATATTGTTATGACAGTGATGTGTATTTTATTGATGTCACGTACGAACCGACAACAAGAGCCTCTTGTGTCATGCAGTAGATAGATGCAGCTTATTTCAGGGTTGTCACGCTATGGCCCTCTATAGGATGGAATGGTTGGGGAATACTAATGGGAAACTGTGACAGGGGGATCTAAATGACGCCACAATTAAATGTCTTCTTTTAAACCCCCGTTCTGCCAATACGAGATACTCAACCTACGTGACTAAACTCCAACATGGGTTTATCAAACAATTCTTACAAAGGAAAATTTAAAAACCAAACAGACTTACTCAAGGACTATTTGAGGTACAATATATTTCCAACCTCTCGATTATTATTTAAAATCCAGTCTTTTCGAGTTGCTTTTGTATATTGGAGGGCCAGAAAATTCCAAAATTATTATCCGTGTCTCTTTTTACCTGGTTATTTGTGTGCTTTCAACAAGCACCTGGCAGAGATATTTTAATGTTATTTTTCCTTTGATTTTAGTGCGAATGAAAGGACAATTCTTGATGAGCTATAACATAGACTAATCAGTTTATATTGCACTTGGGGTCAGCACTCAAAGAAGCTTGAAAAAATGGTATTTATATTTTTGTACTAGTGCAGAATTAGAATGAATGTTGTATTTTTCGCTATCTGATTTATCGTACTTGCAGTGTTTAAGAAACTTTTGCAGGGCAGAGCCCCGCAATCCCGCGGGCGGGCAATGTTGATTGTAATATTGCAGTACCTGTGGTTTCAAACAATCTTTTGTTGTCTGAACTTCCTTACAAAGCTTTATTTTTGTAATCTTTGCTCCTTGTACAACACATATTGCCATTGAAATAATGCTTCCACTTAACGTAAACACATGTTAGCAGTTAATATTACCTTGTCAAAACAAGAATTTTTATTTAACGTCGTTTATATTTTAAGAAGAATCACATTATTGTTGGAACAGTATTTGACTTAATTTTAATCTAGAAATTTAAATCGTTCGTGTATGTGAATTTGATGCAAGAGGCTGGTCCTCTGTAGTACGGTAGCCTTGTGAACCTTTCTTCTTTCGTAATAAAAGAAGTGTGAAATAAATACGCATGTTGCTGTTGTGGGGTGTGATGATGCACTGGGCGAAGATGAAGATGAAGGCACGTGCTTTGTACGTTCCACAAGATCGTACGCCTTCGGTTTTAATGAAGGAATAGCCAACGAAGCACAGCTGAGGTGATTATGTATTCACTAAACGAAGTGTTTACTAATTGTTTTAGTCAACACTCTAAAGGCGAACAGTGAAAAACGTACAATTAATTTTTGGGGAGAGGGGGCGTACGAGAATAGAGGGAGGGAGACATGCATATACGAGTGCTATGTTATTTTTCATTCATCAAGCGTTTAACTATTTGCTAAAACAAGTACTCAAAAAATTTTAACTTGCATTTGGCTTCTTTGAGACTTCTGATCCGACGAAGAAACGAAAATTCGCCCTTGGGCTAAAAAGGAGGCTTCCAGTAATGCATCAGTCAATTCCAGCAGTGCCCATCCCCCCCCCCCTCGGGCTAACCCCCGGGCATTAGCATTTTTTTAAAAAAAGTGGGCAAATTCCCCGGGGTGGGGACACATAAGCTGTCTTAATGCCCCGGGGTGGGGACGAAGAATGAGGGCAAATGCCCTGTCCCCGGGATCGTCGCCTTCCAACACCTCTACAGTTCATGTTCAATTGATGGTGGTACACATGTAAGACTCCTATGACAACAGTACGTGTTAGTTGCTTCTGATTATATTTATTCCTTTATATTTTGTTTTTAATATTAAATACTTTGTTGCATAAAAACCATTTGTTTTGAATATTTTGACTAGAATAACGACAATCCCGTTAACAATGTTTACAACAAAACAAGTATCGTTGTTTTAGAAATCTCACAACTTTAATATTTTATTTCAATAGCCAATCAATAACCAAAAAATTTAAACCGAGATTATTTTGTTCAACTGATGCATAAAATTGGAACCGGTTTGTCCAAAATGAAACGGCGGATGGCTGGTTTGCAGTGTTACGCCGTCAAAAATAAAAATCGTAACCATTAAAAAAATTGAGTCGAGACCCTCGGATACGAAAGATGATTGATATATAAACAACCTTGCCAGGAATTAGATCTCTGCGGTTATTCATTTGCGTGTTATTGGGAAAAGTGTATGGAGACGCCCTGTTGGTACCCACCCGAATGTAGCCTCCCACGCAGACATTCATAGGGGTTCGTCACGCGTTCCTGCCCCACGAACGTCTGCTTCAACCCGTAGCCACTTCCGTTCGCCTTTGTTTCGAGACAACCAATCAGCCTTCACCTATTGTGTCATGACTAGCCAATGGCAACTTCTGTAAGAAAAGAAGTTGTCGCCCGCAGAAACCATTTCAGTAAATAAATTATTCAGTTTCAATTCATGCTTCTCTTAAAATTCATGATATTCCATGTTCCCATTGTATGGCATGTGTGGATGAAACCCCCAAAAAGATTTGTTTCCTGTGTGGATGCACACTGAATAAAGAAAGAGTTCGTATTTTTGGACATTCAAGGCCTAATCAAAGCCGCCATCGATGTGGACGTGACTGTTTTTTCATCGAGTGAAATATTCATTTGCACAGCAAACTGCTACAGACGTTTAATTCGCTTTGAAAAAATTTCTAATAACCTCTGTAATTTAAAAAAAAGAAATCAAGAAAGACTACGAGAACGGGGGATCGGGAGTAAGAACTAAACGGTTACGAAAGGAAACGACGACATGCCTCGAAGCTCAAATCAGAGTTAATAGAGGGAGACTCCCTCTGTTAACTCTGCTCAAATGGACCCACGCACATCTATTATCTCACTCGGTCACTCGATCTTTTTGGTCGCTTCACTCGTGCCATGAAGGTGTGACCGAGGCAGGTTCTGGTGTTGTTAGTGAACAACGAAACAGACTTGTAGCCACAATAAAATTTATTTATGCAGGAATACTGAAATTATACAAAAGGAAAAAATGGGTGTATACTGGTTGAAGCACAACCTCGTTCCCAGGGTCCTCTCTCTAGGACCCTGGGAACGAGGTTGGTTGAAGCAGACGTTCGTTGGGCAGGAACGCGTGACGAACCCTTAAGAATGTCTGCGTGGGAGGCTAACCCGGATGGGCAACAACCATGGCGGCCGCAAATAAAAGAAACATCTGTGATTGAGTTCTCCCATCGAAACGAAATGTTATTACTCTAAAGCTCCGACATATTAAAATTGATACTACTTCTAGAGCAAGAGAGGATCCTGGGAACGAGGTTGGAATTATTTCGATCGGAATATTTCGACCGAAATAAGTGGACCACTTACAGAAGTGAAACCGAATATTCCGCTTGGAAGAAACCAAAACTGTCCATTCATTTGCATTCCGACCGAAATTTTTGGAATCTTCGACCCACGACCCAGCTCATTGGTATCACGCTTTCCTCCGCATGTCTTGGTTATGGCTGGGGAGGGGTGAGTCAGAGGCGTGCCACAGGATTTAAACAGCATATTATTGTGTGGTAGTGACACTCTTAGAGAATTTATATATTAACATCTCTACCCGAGCGACATGGTAATACCTATTGCAGTTTGCACCTGCCCTGGGCAAGTTCGTTGCTAAAAAACTTCTATCTACTCCCCCTTGTTTCGTATTCAGTTTGTTTGGTAGTGTGTTACGGGTCATAAGGAACTACGAGCTCTAGCTAATATCAGTTATTCAGGGTCTGAAAAGGAGTAAGGGATAAATCCTGATCGAGACAAGAGACAGAAAGCTTGAAATTAAGATGAAAAGGAAATTACTTCTAATTCTTTTTATGATCCCTGAGGTAAGTGAACCATCTGGCGTCGTTTGTTTCAAACCTACCTCACGGGGTCGGTATGCTAAATATTTATATTTTTAATATTTCAGAATTGATCAATATCACTCGTGTATCACAATTACTTAGAAAGTTGTGTATTTGTTACCCGATTAGGTGGATATTTCTCGCTTACTTGGTCATATCGTTTACCACTCCTAATTATCTGCGTACGTCGTCTCTGTCCGTTTTAAAATCAGTTCTGTACTGTGTTGGTCATGCAGTTGTATTCAATACTCGGTTGTATTGTATTACTCGGTCCGTTACTGTATTGCTTGGTCAGTGATGTATTAATCGTATTCCAAACGTGGTGCTACTGTCGTGCCGAACTAAATTCAAGAATTAAATTCGACTGAGTTCAAGCACGGCAGAAACACGACGTTTGAAATCATTCGCTCAGCACGGCAGGCCTTGTCGTGCGACACTACACGGCACGTAGCACGACTCGGCTTCAACCGGCCTGCTCTTGCCCCGAGCTCTTATCGTGCCGAACTGAATTCATAGTCGCTTTACGTAGTAATATGATCTTCAGCAACTTTTCTCCGGCGCGATTGAATTGAATTCGACGTTTGAAACCTTTCCGCTTTTTTGTTATGCCCTTGCGGGCCATATTCATTTGAGCTCGATCGGCACGGCAGTAGCGCGACGTTTGGAACAGACCTTAAAACTTAGTCTTATGTAGTATAATTTACGTGGTCGGTGATGTACCACTCGGTTAAGTTATGTTTACTTGGTGAGTTGTGCATTACTCAGTTAGTTATGTACGGGCAAGGGGAGTACTCCCTTATATAGACTATCTACGTATGTGCCCCGAAGGGTATGGTTTTACAGGGTATTGATTTAAGGGGCAGGTAGTTATAAAGAGATCTAAAGAGGGTATCAAATGTTTGGTTTTGGGAAGCGGGCCACACACCAATTTACCCATCCCAGGGTTAATTTTGTACTGTGTTTCTTAGTTAGTTAATATATATGGATTACTGACCAAGCATGAGGTCAAGATGGCTGGATATCATAAACTTCTACCATAACTTCTTCTTGGTCCGTAAACATGCAAAAAAATGCAAGGCTAATATGCAGCCATCTTGACCGAACAAGTTTGGTCAATAAAGGATACATTATATGAGATAAACACCAAAACTATGATGATAGATTTTCCTTGTGGGACAAAGCCCATATCCCAATCAGGCAATAAACATCTTATTTACTGAGCTTAGTGGGTCTGTATGGGAGAATATACAGTGCAAGATTAGATACCCTATTTATGGCCAAAATGGCAGCAAAATGGCTAAAATCAATACCTTATTTATGACCGAAATGGCTGAAACACCATACCCTTTGGAACCATACATACCTATATAGCCCATATAAGGGAGTACACCCTCCCCCCTGGGGGTTAGTTATGCATTACTTGGTTAGTTATGTACTGTATTTTATACTGTACTATACTAGATTATACTATTATTATACTAGAAAATACAGCCAATCAGAAGACAGGAAAGCCATGGTATGCTTGATGGCATTACATCCAATTTTCCAATCATGCCCTGTGTTTTCTGTGGCATGGTACAAAATAGTGATTCTTTTTCAATTCTTTTTCATGGTATACTTATTAAACCTCTGACTAACTGAGTATAAGGGTCGTACTGGGGAATATTGGTCAGAGGTTGTGACAGTATGGATCAAGCACAGCGAGGTCTATATAAAAACAACCAAGGGCCACCAATATTTCTCAGTACAGCTCAAGCAAGCTAGGTTAGTAAGTGTAATTTGGTTATATCAACTAAGTTGAAAATTATGTAAATTGGCCACCGTAACAAGTTGAAAAGCTGATGTTTTGAGCGTGTTAGCCCTTCATCACAGCGAATTTGTCATTCATCATTCGCTTTGACAGAGGGCTAGCGCTTGAAATGTCAGCCTTTCAACTCGTTACAGTGGCCAATTTACATTTCAACTTAGTTGATATAACCAAATTACCTTGTTACCCCCACCGACGCAGCACCTCAGTTTC
>OMLO01005174.1_pt1 | contig 10930 bp, 6 predicted proteins | sample 1674811 | NCBI WGS metagenome assembly OMLO01 (sample SAMN06265003, study PRJEB25207) | coral metagenome | isolation source: Coral host | place: Mexico:La Bocana,Puerto Morelos, Mexico | collected 2008-11-13 | reverse complement strand
TCTAAAAGTCCCCCCAAAAAATGATTTTCAATCAATTAATTACAGAAGAGCCAAAATATCAAGCGAAAGCACTGATTATAGCAACGGATACGATTAACAGCGGGGGCAGCTGTAGTGGTAACTATTCCTAGTGTAAATGTAGAGAGAGGTTAAAAGATTTTGTTCTTGAACACTTTGACTAAGAGTTAATTAAATACTGTGGGCTCCCGCTGGGGTGTGCTGGTGTCCAGTCAGGTGGGAGAAGAAACCATGCTAAGGAGATTTGACTTTCACTGAACCTGAGGTCAAATCGACTGGCCACGTTACATTCAACTGCAAGAGCCCCGACTTAAAATATATAGTGAATATGATCATAAATTAGTCGAAGGATTTGCTTCTTTAAAAGATTTACCATTTCGCAACGCAAAAAAAAATGTGAAGTGAAAATTCAGTTTGACTGTCAACTCAACACTACACCTACATGGAGCTGCAGCTTGGGTTTATCTCAATCTCAAATTACCAAATGTTTGCTTGAAAAATTAATAGAAGTTGTATCTCTTAGACCTAGAGGCTGATACTATAAAATTTATTAGAAAGTCAAACTTACAGCGCTGATGTAAGACTTGATATATTCCATGGTATCGTATTTATGGACTGCGCCGCTTCCAACACATATCGATGTGGCATTCCTTCTACAGTGTAACATCTAGAACCAACTGGACAATCTGTGCAAAGGAAAACATACGCGAAAATAAAACATTTTAATTGTTGCATGTCCCTTCCCACTTTTCTTTTTGATATTCATTCTTGGGCTATTATCCTATCCTTTCCTTGGCTTCTGTCTAAGAACGATTCTGTGGAGTCAGCCAACCAGGTTTCAAGCCACTCTTTCCCTAACTGGACCGGCCCCGTATGAATACCTACAGCTGTAGAATGGTCCTACAAACCACCTACAAATCGTTAATTAAAAAAAAACTTTCTCAGGATTACCAGGTTTCATCTTGCATCGATCTGCCTCTTCTGAAAATCCAAAAAGAAGCAGTTATGAACGGAACTCTTTCTTCACCATTGACGCAAACTAAAACGTTTCAAGTGGAGTAAAAAGTGCATAATCAATCATCATGGTATGGCAACAAAAAGCTTCGAATGATTCTCCTCACATTCCAAATATGGGCCTGCTTAGTTTCGTTATCTTGCCAAAACCATTCTGATTTATATCGTCTTTTGGAAAGCTTTGCAATGTGTTTACGATTACAGTGAAGGAGTGCTAGATGTTTTTACCGTACCTTCACAGTTTGCGCCGTAGTATCATTAACTTCTCGTCGATTTAAAATGGAACCTTCTCGGCGTTTTGGCCAGTTTGGCTGACCTCATTGTGTGGTCAAGTAATTTTTGTGGGAATAGGCACATTTAAAATTCTAACCTTACTCTAATGTTAACAGAACGAACTACATCCTTAAAATCTGTCTTATTTTCTGTCTAAGTTGTCTAAGTTTCTCGTGGTTTTTATGAGGAAAAGAAAGCACATTTGCAATGGGCCAATATAACATATAAAAATTTTAACTTGGCTTCCAGGTTTGGGGAAATAAAAGAAAAGAAATTACTTATTCATCCCTCAACCTCGATGGGATTTTTATTCCGTTTTCCCTTTATATCAAAATTGGCCTATTTTGTCCTGTAAGCGTTTAGTGCCCGGTTGCAATATTGACACACGTTCTTTGACTTATTACAAGTTGAAGTTATCGGGCACTTCACATTTTACACAAATGGAGAAGGTAGCACAAAACTCAGTTTTACCTTTTCTTGTGTAATACTCTGCTTTAAACCCCGTGCGCACGACTTTGCTGTCAGATTTAAACATGATTAACATGTTATTTGATGAAGATTCCAACATCTCTGGGTAATTATAACCACAAAATCTGCCAAGGGAGGTAGAATCTGTTGAATTCCCATCAAACACCTCAACATAGTCATTTTGGCATCGGGCGTCCCCTCGTTCCAGGTTAAAATAAACGAATTCAAATCTGATCACATGACCAACAGGAGCGGTTACATGCAATTCACACCAACTGTTAGTTGCATAATATCCGGGGTAGTATGGCGACATGATGAGACCATGCTCACCAGATAAATGCTCACTGCAGCCTAAAAAAAACAAAACATAATAATACTATTGGGCTACGTACAGCAATATACTCATTCTAAGAATATCGGTTCTAATATTTGCAAAGTTGAGGCAGTTGTTGCTTTGTACCGTCAAATTACCTACTTAGTCGGTGTTAAAACAGCAGTGCCAACAAGAAGTGTTTTAAGGTTGACCTTACTTAAAGAGTTCCTTCAACGCTTTGACGGCGAATATACTCTGGTGTAATCGTTAGAGTTCTTAGAGATATTCTTATAAATGGGTGTAGAGACCGAGAACCTAGCTTCGTTGTTAGTTTTATCCTCGATTTTTATCGTAATACTTCAATTTTTACCTTTCTTAGCTGCTTGTTGGGGCTCTGCTGAGCAGTAACCATTGGTGAAGTAAGGTGCGGCTATAGCAATAAATCCTTTTTGTTGTTCTAGGCTTCCTTCAAACATCAGCTGAAACAACAACAAGAAAGTAAACCACATGATATCATATATAAAATCTGCAATTTTAACACTGAGAAAATCCCAATAGAGCTGGAGTTGTTTCTCATACTGACCAGAACTGCGATCCACTTAGAGGAAAGCTTGGAACTTTGCATAAATATGACCAATCGAATAGATTGGATGAATAAATACAATTTTATTACCGATTGACCAATTCTTTTGACTCTTGTTGAAAATAAATCTTTTTGCAACAAATGATCTCATGCATTGAACAAAACCCGCCATCGTGGATAGCAAAAGAATGTGACAGTCCCATAAGCAGCGAATCTAACCAGGAAAGGCTTTATACTCTTTGTTTTGAATGTCTCAGAGAGAAGCTTGTTATCTGGCATGCATCGTTGGTCTTTTAGACTCTGTGACCGTATGGAGTTGCTCAAGGCACATTGGAAGATCTGAAGAGCTCTTTTCACCTGATGCTGAGTCACTCCAGATATTGACACCTGTCCATAACGCCAAGAATTATCTCCAATTGATTCGTCCTGCCAGATAGGTCTTTCTCTTGAAAATATATCATCTATTTGATAGAGTCGTAGAGAATTTTTGCCAGCACCAAGCAACATGTAACGGAACTTCAGGCATTTACCATAACCATACGCTGATCGATTATACCACGGACTTCGTACACGGGCAAGGCTTGTTCCTCTGTTGTTAGGTAAGGAGAAGGTAGCCAGGCGGTCACCTGTGAAAAAAGTGTGAAATAAAAAAATAACCAAAGACCAAGAGATTAACAAGGTAGGAGAACCCCCCGCCCCTATAGGCCTTACACTCAAGGTAATACCTCTTTAGTTATTTTCAGACATAGTACCCAGATCGTCCGCGTATCCGCGGAGTTTAAGCAACAACGACAGCAACGCCAAGAACTTTATATTCATTGTATGAATCGCGCAGAATTTAGATTCAATTTGTCTATTACAGTCAGTGGTATTTAACCAGAAAAGGAAAAATTATCCGTCTTATTTTACGTCCATAGAAATACGCGAAATGTGGTTATTACTTGTTATTTTGTAAGGAATGGCAGAGAAATGAACACAGAATTATAACGCACGCAAACGCAGCCATTTTACTCTTTGTCGTTGCCATTGTGGTTTGTTATTTTTTAACTCCGTAAAACCGAATAAACGGTAAAAGAATGAATGCTAAACGGGCACAAAGCAAGCAAAAGCTCACTAACTCACAAACGTGTTTGAGCATTTCCCGTCATTTTGTCTCAGGTAATTGCGAGAAAGTCGATTGGGCTGTCCACGCATCGCGCGAGTATCATCCTCGGAAGAACAGGGTTCCAGGTCTAAAAGTAACTTAAGAGGGATCACCTTGGGTACAACGCCAATTTGAGGGATTCCCTCTCTTACCTTGATAATCTCTTGATAAAAACACCGTTACCTCTTTTCACAATCAAACCCTGTTTAATAGCGCAGAGTAACGACAGCTAAAGACATTAAGAAACATTGTCCAAGATTTGCGATAATTATTGAATCAAACTTATTTTCACAAAAATTAAGTTCCGGGATATACCCTTCCTCGTACATGGCTTGAATATATTTAGAATACATTGCTTCACATTTAAATTTCAGGTCAGGACAATTTCCCATGTAAAAGGTGAACGTCACTGTGTACATTTGTACTTCAAATATCTAAAACATTGAACCTTTGTAGATTCAAATTTTGATGGCAGCTTACAATACCAATCCATTCTTTCGGTGGAGCTACTTAGACGGAGCTATAAGAGGCCTCATAGGCATGCGCCCACTGGAGCATGCGAGCGATAAAAATACTTCTAAATACTACAAACCAGTACGATCTCGGCAAGAGGAAGTGTCATAATGAACGTAAACGTTCCCTCGAAGTCCATCGCGCATACGTCCCCACGACTGTACATCTCCATCGTTCGACTTGCAGCCCAGGGACATCCGATGTATCTCTTCCTCTTCAACCACATTTTTCCAGATGTTGACATCACTCACACGGCCCACACCTGCTTCTTGTGTTGAATTGCTTACATCCGGGCAACTGACAACAAGGCGACCGCTCCCTTAAGTGGATAACAATCATAAAATAGCCGGGATTCTGGCTCTTTGCATAGGAAAAGCTATTCTTTCAGTTAAAGGATATGTATGACTTGTAAGCAAATGAATAAAATATTTATCGTGACGCCATTGTATAACCTTGTATTTAATCCTAGGGCAATGTATAAAATCTTATTTTCTGTTAGTATTACGCTCCCTTGAATGGCTGACAGAGCCCTCAACACCACCTCGTTATCAAAGTTTTATTTCAAAGAAATGTAGCTTGGTCTTAACTAAGACAAATTTTAAGGACACTCTAGTGGTGTTAAAGGTGACATTTATCCCACTGTCGTCGGAGGGGGAGTACTATGACATAACAGATATCCTAGATCTGCATTCTTCCACAAGACACAGCGTTAACCTATCTTGTTAAGAAAGTGGGTGATGAATAGTTATTAGAAAAACGCGGTGGAATGTTGGTTAAACACCTAATGACCAACTCTGAATGAGGAACAATGTTAATTTAATTCTCTTTGATACCTAAGATCACAACACCATCAAGGGCAGCCTCATATCTACTGATCCGTTTCAGACCATCAACGAAAACTTTCAGATACCCGCCAAGTGAAAGCCATGTTATACATACATAATGCCACTCTTCATCAGCCACAAAGGATGGAACTACCCTGAAGAAAAAAAAAGACACGAAATACATTAAATGTCGATGAACTACTTAATACAACGTTTACAACAATTGAAAAAAATATTATTTTAAAATAATTAATTGGAGTAAAAATGCTCACCAATCGTTTCCAAGAACGGTAATTGTGACGCTGTTATTGAAAAGAAGCATTCTAAGGGCAGTGGTCTCTCCACAACTGTCTGATCTCGTTGTGTATTTTATCTCAACCGCGGATCCATTTGTTTGAATCCAGGCGCAAGCAGTGACGGCTTTCAGATCATTTTCTACTGCAACTTTATTCACTGTGATGTTTCCAAACATACCTTGTGGAAGGATAGCTATAAAACCACTTCTTTCTGTAAGTCATAAGGAGTATAACATTAATAATAAAGAATACATGGTAACAACTATCGAGTGATTTCTGTAACTCTGGATACCAGGAGTTCTCCTTTTTCAACAAGTAACTTCAATTTAAGATGCATATTTCTTTCGGTTTTCCGTATTTCACTGACATATCCTATTTTTTTGTACTTTTTGTTGGCGTATCATACGTTTCCTGCGAATCTCCAAAGAGGGAATTTACAACACATTGACTTTTAGCAAACTTGTTCTCAAGTATTACAATCGTATTTGCTTTTCTTATCCTTTAATATAAATTATCACATTCCTTTCGCCTCTATTTTCTTTCCTTTTGTTAATGGACTTGCCTTGATCTGAGTCCTCGGCAGTCGACACGGAAGTGAATTGTTTCTCCAAGTTCTTGGCTTTCTTTTGACTTATAGTCTGCCAGGTGGTGTCACCATCTTCAACTTCCCACTTGCAAAGCTCGCGACCAAGTCCGCAAAAATCTGTTAGTGATGATGTTAATATGAAGTGAAAAACACATCTGCATTTTTAATAGATGCTGCATTTGAAATGAATCAATTAAATTTCAGGTATGATGGAACGGCCATTATTCCATAACAAAGTATCCATTTATCCATTATCTGTTCAGTTGTGGATGCCCAGATAGGTAAATATGTAATATTTAACAATTATTCACCGAAGTGGAATAGCTTCGCGGCTCGGTAAATATCCACCACTTTCACCGGCGACACTGAGGTGAATAATTGTTTTAGTATATACCACACAAGCTGAATAACTAGCGGCCATAGAGTAACTACACTTCTTTAAGAGTAACTTTATTTGAAACGGGAAGTCATTTTGTTTTTCTTCGGCTGCTCGGAGCTGAATAGTACTTGGCTAATCACCTCCGAGCTAGCCAATCAGCGTGCGCGAAAAGCACTATTCACCTTGCTTTCTTTTATAAGCATAGAATGACATGGTAAGTTGATATTATTTTTAAGAAAATGAAAGAACGCCACTATAGTTTTACGGCAATTTCCATTAACCAACCGATGGAAAAACGGTGATATAGTCAGCCATAAGGCCTTAAAGTTACACGTATATCTATTGGTTTTCACTAGACACAACAACCTAATTTGGAACGAACAGCAAACTTAAGCAGTCACCTTTGCAGTAGCCCCATTCGGGCGGGTCTGCTACCTCGTAAACCCAGTTTAAAGAGCACCAAGGTTTTGGTCTGTCTGGGGTCGTGATGCAAGAAGAGTAGGTGTCGCCACCGTAAGAGAAGGGAAGGGCACAGCATTGTCCACTTTCTGTTTTCCACAGACATATATCTGTCACAAATTAAAAATGGCACATTTAACTGCCAAAGACTAGTAATTTGTAAGCGTCTCGTGACATTCAACAGTTTTAACTTACGTTTCAAATAAAGAAATAATTTACGATATAAAGTTATCAGCGGAGAATTTCAACAACATTGAAAGGCCCCGTGACGCGAGTAACAGCGGTTCGTATATATCCAATCACTCTAATCGGGATAATCGACAAAAATTGCCTGATTCTCGATCTTTTAGTGCTCGAAATTTTATTTCAATTTAATTCCTGCTCAGTTCAAACTGGCTCATGAATCGTGCACTAGCACCATTTTATATCCATAATCAATACAACAACTCTACGCATGTTCCATAGAACCTCAACCGCGGAGGTATTCATTCATCTACATTGTAATGCCACTAGGGTTATTTAATGTTTGGAAACGATGACGCGCGCAAAAAAATTTTAACTATATCTCCAAGAATATTTTTTTTATGCTTAAGTCCGCCTTCCACCGTGCATGGGACGCTAGGATCGAGAGATAGTATTACTCCCTTGCACTACACCTTAAGAAACTGAACGAACACCACTGCTCCTCCCACAGAGTATGCATCGCATGAAAGAGTAACTTCAATGCAGTAGCTTTCGGTAAAACGTGCACTTACTTGCATGAGATGAATTACATAGGATTCTATTTAAAGTTTAAAGTAGTCTCTTCGCAGTCTCCCTTCCCTCGTTGTTAGTGACACTTTCTGATAGAATAGAACATATAGGTGTTTTAAATTGCACCTTACCCTGGCAGAAACCATAATCGGAATCAATGTCGCCATCTCTACACCAGTAGCTGTCGCTATCATGACTTGTACATGAGTAGTATTCTGTCCTCAGATAGTGAAAGGGAAACTTACAGCAAGTGTGATAGTTCGTCAGCCAAGTGCATGTGTCTGAATTACGAAACAAAAAGTAAGAGCCCAGCCTCTCTTAGAACTAATTGTTGACAACAATAAAAGCGTCGCTATGTAAATCTTTCGTCTCTTTGTTAACATTACTTTCAAAATTTAGTAGAATCCTGAAAACCAACACCCTAAAATCTTCAATATTAGGAAAATGTATCTGTACTAGAAAACCCAGTACAATAAAACTACACAATTATGATTACAATATTCCTGTTAAAACCAGTGGTATATCATTTTTGTAATAAACTGATCACACTTATCTTCACTTCTCTAAACGACCCTAGTAACTCGCTTCAAGATAAATTTTTGTCTGGGTCACGTGGGAAATGCATTACAAACAGAAAACAAATTTGCGGGCAAACTAAAGTCAACGAGAGAGCAAAAAGTGTAATGGACTGGTGTGGAATACTGCAAAGTTTTTCTCTTGTTCACTTGTAACATAACATCTTAGAATTTTTTTATAATCCCTTTTTAGTAAAAGCAATAAGTTTGTTGTTGATTTTAGCCATTTACCTTTTAGGCCATCGTTTGGAATGACGCTACAGTTTTCTTTAGAAAACGTTATGTCATCCAGTCCCAGTAAAATTTCTTCGGGAGACTGTAAAGTTCCTTCAAACGAGACCTGCCAATAACAACAAAGGGAAATGTGGCTAAAAAGCCAGAGGGTTAGTAGACAATTTGCCTAGCCCGCGGGATCGGCCTATTTGTTAGCGTTGCATGCGTTCTTCCCAGTAGAGCGGGTTTTGTTTCTCAATTGACGTTCCTCTTGGAGTGCTACTAGCCTAGTCGAGGCTAAAATTCACTGCATGACGAAACAACAGCTACGACAACCGATGAAGAAGTTGCCGTGTACTTCTTCAGCTATCCCAGGCTTCGCTGTCAGGAAGATCTTGAACCCAGTCTCCTGGTCCGATTTCACCTAGTTGGAGGGGAAGTACCAGACTTTTTTTTAAGCTACTAGGTAACAGGTTCTTGATCATTCGATGAAGTTTTCAAGTCTGCGTCACTCGGCTCAGACATTAGACTAGGACAACTATTTCACGGCTTAACGGTTACTGGGTTATAATATTCGGTGCCTTCCATTCACAAGGTAACATGAAACCTCAGCATGGCCTCAATCCTGCTGACAAATTATAAGCCTCTGACTTTTAAAGCATTGAAATGAATCAAGACTTCAAGAGTCCCTGCCCTTAAATATGAATAAAATAAACTCGGCAAGGGTCGAAAATTCGATTTCGCTCATATTTTTATGGTACATTGGCTAGGGCATGACGAAAGTTACTGGATAGAGTTTTTGGCAAAATATCCTTTTATTTCAAAGAAAAATGCAAATTACCAAATTCCGTTAAAATCGTCATATCACAATTTATTGAACATATGAAATAAATTTCAGTTAATCAACAACTCTTGTTTCTATTTTGAACTACGTGCTTTGTTAATAATCCATTCATTGACCTTGGATGACCTCACGTGAGAATCCTGTAAACCACCCAATCAGAGCGAACTTTAGCATCTTGATACGTGCTTGCTAAATTTGGCCACTGTCTTTTGCTCTCACACAAGAAAAACTAGTGCAGTAGTTTGTCCAGAATATTTTCTTTCCCTCCAACCCACCCAAAGCACTTGCCCACTCTTAGGACTCCGTAATAGCATAGTTTACCCAAGGGCTTTCCAGCCATCTAGGACATTTTGTAATACAACTAAAAATGTAGGGCACCACCCGTTTTTACACCTAGGTCGTAATGTACACAAGTAATAACTGGCATAACATGTCAATCTTGAGGGTCCAAGCACCACTTGAAGTTGTAGTTGATAGGGTTAGAAAACGAACATTTATAATTTTTAGACTAATTTCATACCACATTTGAGGTGGTTAAGATATGCCAATTTATTGAAGGATCTTTACGATTCTTAGAGACTCTTTAAGTATAGTACGTATCCGAACGAATTATAGAATCTCAGTATCTCGCCTAGGTTTGCTATGTAGATTAGAACACCTTGCCAGTCCAGTAATAGATACTTGTAATCATAATTCACAATTTATACTTTTACATTGTTACCATTCTTTGCAAATTCTGTTTAGGTTAGTCAAATAAACACGGGAATGGGGGATGAAGTGCTCCTCTCGTCACAATCTCGTCCCCATAGACTCGAATTTCGGAGGCCAACTCCCTCCAATTTTACCCCCTGGAGTTAGGTTAGTGGAGGCCCACTCCCTCCTCTCTACCCAGGAATGTTTACAGTGGCCCTGAGTGAAGGCCTACTCCCTTCTCTCCATCCACTGTCTACATCTCCTTGGGCTGTAGGTTTAATTTTGTTCACACTCCAGGGGTTCATGGGGCTTAAATATTAACTGAGCACTATCACCCACTTCCCCATTTTCAGCCACACAAAGTTGTTGTTGTCCTTATTTTGAGAGAAGCAAGGAGAAGTTGATTAATTGACGCACCATTTTATTAAACAAATTCGAGAGCCTCGCATGCAAAACCACATTGTTCTTCCGTCTTAAAACACCCAAATAGTCTCGTGCAATGTTTAAATGTGTACTGGCCTAATTTTAGGGAATGTTGAGCGTTGTCTTTTTGGATGTGAAGTAATTAAATTTGGAAGGAATGTATTTCATTCACTTAAAAGTACTTCGTGAATATAATTTATTTTCACCACCGACGTGCGAAGCCTTCAAATGGATTAAGCTTCTGGTTGTTGAATGGTGGTTGGATCTAAAAATTTTCTCAAACTTTATCCAGTTGGATAAAGTTTGAGAAAATTGCAATAAAAAATAGGGGTTACTGTGCCTGTTTTTGCACATGGTTGGCCTTTATAGCAACATGGCGACCGACGAGGTTGTCCTTACTGGACCTTAGTTAGCAGAAAGGGGGTGTTGCGGCTATTTCGTGTTTTTAATATTTCGTGCTTTTCATATTTCGTGTTTTCGTATCCCTTTGTTCCGTATGTTAATGTATTTTTTCGCATTCTGCATGTTTTCTCACGTCGTATGTAAATTTCGTTGCGTA
>OMLO01005173.1_pt1 | contig 10932 bp, 10 predicted proteins | sample 1674811 | NCBI WGS metagenome assembly OMLO01 (sample SAMN06265003, study PRJEB25207) | coral metagenome | isolation source: Coral host | place: Mexico:La Bocana,Puerto Morelos, Mexico | collected 2008-11-13 | reverse complement strand
GGTCTGAAATTGGGTCTGGATTTGGAGATGCGGGCGGCACACCCCCACCAAAAATTTCAACGAGTACCCCCCCCCCCTAGCGTTCTGAACATGATTAGATTAAATGCGCTGAAAACAATTCATTTCGTCCATTTTGCCGGAATTCAATTACAAAATTAGTTACGTCATGTGCGTCTTATCCGTTGCTGAAAAGCATTTGCGAGTTTCCTTCCTATCAATCGAGAGCGGACGCATCTTGTATTCTTTCATTAGCGACATTTTCCGGGCATTTTGTTGTCCATATCTGAACGGAATTTGCTTATTTTACTGACAGTGTGTGACTTTCCGAATTTACCGTCCAGCTGCTTTGCTGTCAAATGGCTTTCAAACGCTGTATGCAAGGAAATTAAGGCTGGACAAGTAAACAGAACGGGGTATTGAAATTGATAGTTTCTCATTCAGTTCTCATGGAAAATTAGATTTTATTAAATAAAATAAGGTTTTTCCTTTTTGGGACTTCCAATAATATTGGTCAAATAAAAGGATATCTGTTTAGTTGAATGCAGTAATGAAAAATATATTTCGTTGTGTCTAACAGGATATTTCCCAAGTTAACAAATAATTTCTCGTTGTATGATAACCTCGCTTTCAGAAATGCTGTTGTCATTGAACCTTTTGAATGTCAAATGCTTCATTTCACATGCATCTGACCCGTTCTGTTCTACATAAACATTTCCTCTCGGGAACTAAAAAAAAGTATGTCGTTTAAATAGCGGTTAGAAACGCCCTGAACATGCTATAAACCCTGCAATGTCTAGAAACCACTGATGTCTTGCCACAGGGGTAAGCAAAACTAATTTAATTCAACGTAATTGTAACTTGCTAGTCAACTTTTATTGAAATAAAAGGCCTTTTGACGGTTGTAATTATCTACTGAGCAGTTCTATTTTTGCGCTCAAAGCTGTTTCCGCACAATGGCGAAGTTTATCTTGGTGCTTGTTGTTCACGTACTTGTCTATACCATGGCCATTTTTGGCAGTGAACAGAAAAAATCAGGTAAAATTGTTTTTGTTATTCAATGTATTGCTCGTTTCAGCTTTTTTGTGTCTTTTATGTTAATTAACAGAATACACTATATACCATTTATCTTGAATTCTGAAGAAAGCACTTTTGTCGGCGAGACTGAGATAAGACTAAAGAAAGTGAAGAATGATCAATTATTTCATATAAATTTCAAGCTATTTCACATCATAAGACTAAAGAGTTTGGAAAATTAAACACGTAAGCAACGATAATCGCTCGACGACTAAAACATCAAATTATGTCGTTTTCTTTGCTTATATTTCTACTTTTAAATAAACCTTTGAGGAAAATTATTTTGCAATCCATGCCAAATGATATGAATATAAAGAAAAAACGCAGGAGATCACGAGTGATGTTTAATTGGCGATTTTCGAACGAAGGAATTGCGTCCGGATAATTTTGCTGATTTATAAATCTAGCTTAGAAGATCGCATGCTAACCAACTTTAACTGACTGAACTGAAAGCTTTATCAGACTTTTAGATGGCGGCAAACAATTTTCATTGATGATCTGATGGCAGATTCTGTTTCGTGGAGGAGTGGGGAGTCTGGAAATGGAAGTAGGGGAAGAGGGAGAGAGTTTTTTGGCTCTCTAACCTACGAATTAAGAAAAGAACAATCTAAAGAATGGTTTTACATGGTCGCAGTTAAGAAATTCAGATGGATTATAAAGTATGAATATTTGTACGATGAAAGAAGGCCGCGTGTATGATACATCTTGGCGGAAGTTGAGCTGATTTCAGTTGAAAGTTCGAGAACATATGCTCTCTCTTATTCTATTCTATATCTAAATCTTGGTACAACACCTTCGCGGCCCTCCTGCTTCTAATTATTAACTGCTAATTTTTATCCAGCTGCACAGGCGTGTGGAATCTCCTTCAGTAAGATAGGATGCTTTGCAGATGAACGTCGACCATTTCCGAAGCTATTAATGACTCGGCGAAAAAGTATTGACTGGAAAAACTGGAGCGAATTTCTTGAAAGGCAAGTCTTAATTCATGTCAAGTAGAAAAGTAGAAAGCGCATGCAGTCTAACCTCCGCTGACCAGCATTATCCTCAGGGCTGATGGGCGACTGGAAATTATGAGTATGAGAGGGTCTGGAATTGGGTTTAGCATGAGGGTTTCAGATAGGAGAAAGGTACTAAGCATGTGCTAGTTTTGGCTGCACGCCAAGCTCCAAGTTTAAAAAAAATTGTGGGAATTTCGTCGATCATGTAAACAAAAAGACAAACGTTATATCCTTTTCCGGAAAGTAGAAACATTTTCTCGTCACTATAATTGGAAGGTAGTGTATCGTTTTAGTGGGAAATCAATTTTTGGGGGGCAAAATTAAGATTAAAGAAGGTTTCAGAACCTGCGGCATACAAGAACTTTCGGTGCGAAGACACATTTTCCTGAGAACTGAAATTCCATCGACCACATCCAGACCCAAACACCCAATTGTTACTCATTCCGAAGACATTTGTCTTGCTCGCTTTGAGAACAACCTCCCTTTCTGAATCAGGAATGATTTAACTCCGATAAATTCCAAAAACTTTATAAGAAACGGACCGTCTAAACAACCTGTTTGTTTGCTTCTTTGATGTTAAGCTTGTTTCTTGACAATTTCCCTCTACTAACTATGTTCACAAGTTCCAAGAGACCAAGCATGGTCTCTTACAAGAGCACATGACAGCCAGGGCTCAAACCCAGAGTTAGTCCAGCGCGCTAACCATTACATCACCGCGCCTCCCACACATCAGTTGACTGGTGACTTTTTTGTCCACGTACAGACTTGTGTGCGACTGCGCCAACAAGACCGCCACCGCTGGCTACTTGTACTTTGGTATTCAGTTTTGGGCTGAATGCTGGGCAGGAGAGAACCCGGATGTCGCGTACAATTCTGATGGCCAATCAGATTCTTGTGTTGATGGAGATTTTCTGTCATGTGACTCCAGCGCTGCATCAACCTGCGCCGGTGTGGAGGATGTGAACTATGTTTATGAAATCAAAATGGACCAGTCTTCTGATGGTAAGAAAAAACATCTTAACCTGATGGTAATAAATGAGATGGTGGATTTTTACAGTTTTAAAGGGATGATTTTGCTGACGTTATTTTTACATGTGCCGAACCTAATACTCATTTGAGTCGACTGAAATAATCAAATACAATTAAATTTGCTGAGAGTTGATTTAGACGTTGAACTTTATTGCTAATTCCGACACAAAACCTTGTGAGGTCATCGGTTCTTGAACGAACACTTGAATTGATGGTTTCAATAAAGCGAAAAGGAAGCACTCTGTAGTTATACTCGCTAGCCGGCCATCCGCGTAAACATAAGGAGGTCTTTAAACAAGCAAATGGCATTGCATCACCTTGTAGCGCCTAGAGGAAAAGTTTTATATCATTTTTTCTTTTATTATTGACTTCATTCCAAAGCATATATTTAGTGTTTTTGAAGCACGACGAACAAGTTCTCCACTTCCCACCACCTTTTTTGAAAGCAGACCTTTTGCGCATGACACTGCATGGGTATAACAAGAATTTTGTTTATCTGTAATGGATGCATTAGATTCAGCATATGGGAAGCTCGATGTCTGAATCGAATTCGAACTTTTGCCATTGTATTTGACTGGCGCAGTCGACTCTGAAACTACAGAACGCCAAGGTCAAACGAAATAAAACTCGACCGACGTCGAATTTTTCGTGTACCTATTAGCTACCTTAAGTTCGGCCCAAATTTCTTCGTTTTAAGCGGGCCAAAGGCCCAGTTAAACTACATGGAACTTCGTACATATTTTGGTACTAAACGGGTTTATTGTTCATGTATTGCTTAGCAGTGAAACTTTAGTTGGTGCAATACTAATCTCACAATCATCTTTTTCTTTATAGCTTGCAAAGACCTGGATCCGTTGCGGTGTGAAGATTATGGCAAATTTTGTGACAGTTATGTACATATCGCAAAAACATGTCCTAGGACTTGTAATTTATGCCACAACTAAAAAAATCATAAAAATAAAGGTTCTTTTGCGGGAAAGGAAAGATGATGTGTTTGGGTCTTGATTTGGGACGTTTTCCTGTCAATGTCGCATCTTTAGGTCAAGACAGGTTTAATATGCGCCAGTACGGTTAGAAATAGATCTGATGTCTGCTGTCACTATTTGCTTTCAAGATGTCTCCCAAGTCTCTTTTACCCGGTGTATCAGCAATCCTTACCACCTCGCGCTGCTTTCATGAACGAAGAGGTTGAATTAAATCAGTTGCGCATATTGTTGCCCGCTTTCCTATCAACCAGAGGTTACTTTGACTTATTATGGAACAAAACACTTAGTTACCGGTCCCTTGCGAAATAGTTTTGTTTTGCCTTGAATCTCGATGTTAAAACAAAACTAATTGTTTTCCTCGGGACCAGTAGTTAAGTATATATAAAGCAAGCCTGGAAAAATTAAATTTAATATGTGTATATTTTGCTCACATGTCTGCAGCTCGTCATCTGCTGACCGACACTGATAGTTTGTTTGGTGGTAAGTGCGAACAAGGAAGCACGTAATTCCGTTGAGCATACATTATTGTCAGTCGTGCGTTTTAAGGTTTTCACGCGAGGGGCTCCTACACCCAGCCTATGGATCAAATCTTTAAAACCTTTTGTTTCTTCCTACAGTTTGTTAGCTTTAAGGTGATGTATACTGTTTTCTGGTTTTGTGGAAAGGGACACGATTAAGAGAGATTTTCTCGAAGGCACCCCTAATGGCCTACGTAAAACTCAAAGAAGCATGCAAATAACTTAGTTGTTTGCAGATACACTCAGTTGTACAACTGGTAATGTAATTTGTATACGAATTTTGATGCTACCGTTGCTCACGTAAATTCTTCTTGCGCAACGCCTTCCTTGACAACATTTTGCGGTAAAAAATTAACTTTTTCGTGAAATATTGTTATTGAAATATTTCGATTGTAGGAAAGTGATAAAAGCCATTTTACCTGCCAGTTGATTCACAATTCAAGAAATGAGAGCCAATTGTTCGACGAAATAACTCAGTTCTATTTTGTGATGCAGATTCAGCTGAATAAACACAGGAAGATTTCTCCGGAACAACAATAGATGTAAGTCTTTTTTTCCCGTTTACTAAACATGCCGAATGTGACTGTTAATTTCTTACAATAGTGTAACAGTTACTCAAATGCCGCACGTACATCAAAAACAGTGAACAGAGCATCTCAGGCGGGGTAGTGTCAGATGTGAAAAGCTGGTAAATAGTGTTAAAACAACAAAAAACCCTCTGGGCAACACATTTCTAGTTCTATGCGATAAAACCGCGAAAATAAAGTGGCTGATAAAGTTCAGTATTCAAAATGATGAGAGTCTTAAATTGGGAAATTCTAAACTGGTTGTGTTAACGGGTAGGTTTATTTAAATACTCAGTAATCCTCTTGAGATGATATAACGACAGACATTAATTTTGCTCTCGACTCGTCGACTATTGCTCAGAGCAGAGGGAGCCATAAAGTACAGGTTTGATTCGATATCTGCACACAAATTTTAACTGTTTCCTTTTTGTCTTTCATTAGACACCATAAGCGGTCCGAGTTCAAGGGTAAATTTGTAGAGAACATACTAGAAAATGGCTGTTGGTCGCATTAATGACGCTGTTGGATTAAGGAGATTTTCTGATATATATAAAAAAAACCTTAGCTATCTTTTGTTCAGTTCAGAAAGAAAAAAAGAATTCGTTATAACGAAGTCGTCGAATCAGGGGGGGGGAGCATCGAACCACTGCAGTTTGTAAGGTCTTGCTTTCACGGTTTCACCACACTATCTCTGTTATGATAACGTTGCCAAGAAACGTGAAGCTTCTGAATGCTCGTTCGCGATTATGTTATTTGGGTGTGGATAGTAAGGAATCGTTAACTCATTTTGTGCTCATAAAGCTACACATGTCGTTTTCCCTGAGTCACCGGGGAAACTGTTTCAGTACAAGATTTAATTAAGCTTCGTCAATTTGTATTATATCTGTGTCATCTTCGTGTGAAAATGTCTTAGAAGAGCCACCTGAAAACTGAAGATGAAATGATAAATAGAATCCTTTTGATAAAACGAACAAAAGAAATAACGAACTACTTTGTACGTACGTGTACATGGCGTTAAATCTTTCTCTGTTGGTTTTTACTTGTTCTGAATATCATAACATGAATTAAGATATAAATCGGTTTTATTCTTGGAATAATATAAAAAGCCAGGAGTGTTGTACATGCTCAGATACGACGGAATGCTCCGAAGCTACATTCTGTTATGTAATATGCTTAGAGCAAAAAATTTAGTTTCTCTTACAAATGCATCGAGATTAAGCCAATTAGAAGAGGAAAATTAAAGCGTTCTTTACATGTGTGACATATTGACTTTTGAAACAAAAGAAAAGTCGCACGTTCACTGTAAACTTACTTTGCAACTCAAAGGCAGACCGCTTGAATTAATCAAGGCTATTCGAATACAAAATCGTCTAAAATAGCGTAATCTGATAAAAAGAGAGTCTCAGTTAAACCTGGAAACAAGCCATGAAAAAGTCATGAAAGATATGCCAGGTGCCAGTTTAGTTGATCAGTACTGCAATCTTATGCCACGTGGTTTTCACTTGGGAACAAATTAACCTTGTTTAAATTTTAATATGTACTTTTTAAATGTAAACATAAAGGTTTCAAGATATGACGAGGTTGCAAAAGCGTTTGCAAAAGATTTGTTTATTAATGGTTTTAATCATTAGGCTACAGTCAAACAAGAAAATCCACACCCGTGCGATTTTTATCTAAAAAACAGTGAACGTACGCCTTTTAATAGTGGACAATTAGAATTGGAAATCGAGACGAAGACTCCGCAGTTTTTCCATCCGCAGCGAAGTTTTGTAAGTAGTCACTTTTTTTAAATAAAAGGATTTATCAATAATGGCTTTTAGCCAACACTTCTCAAGCTTATTAGCTACAGTCAGTTACAGTCTGAATTGGTTTGAAGTTGCATGTTAAGCACTTAAGTTTTAACAAATCGTCTAAAAGTAAACTGTGGTCAAGCAAAATTGGTTTCTCAAGCTCGAATGCGCCGTGTTACGAATAGCCTATGTCCATTCGATTTTAGTCAGGGAAAATTAAGGCTAAAAGTTGAATAAATCTAGCTTAATCCTTGAGATATCTGCCTATTCAGCATTCAAACGTGGTTACAGCCAAGATTCATTGACGGTGTTTCGAGCAAGGTGCGCTGTCCAGACGATCAGTTTCGAGCACTGGCTCAGCTAGCGGGATTGCTCTAAACGTACACCTTCTGTAATGTCCGCTCTAATTACCTGGAGTGCAAATGAGTTCCGGTGAATTGTTTTGGGCAACGAGACAAACTAGTGTAGCATGCGATTCTTTTGCGACGAACTATGGATATGGTCTTAAATTGGGACAACAATGACAGCTACTTTTTCCTTTCTTTGTTCTTCCAAGATCGGAAACTGGTAGTTAAATAAAATGTGAACAGTATTACAATAAGTTAAATGGGATATTCCATACAAGATTTTACGTAAACGGACAAAATAACCAAAACAAAGTTAAATACAGCAACAACTTAATAAGAACGTCAAAAATGAGAAAAACAGAGAGAAAAATATTTGAAACTAAAGCTGAGTCCTTGCTGCCCAGACTAAGGCTTTCTTTACATGGAAACAGCATGCCCTAGCTGACCAAATTACCCGGCTGGGAGTATCTTTAAATGGAGGGAGTGTGCCTTACTCGGAGAACCTGTTTACATGGAGGGAAGGTGCCCTAAGCTACCTTGGGAAAGTCAACTTTTCATACGTTTTTTTAGAAAACGCATTGAAGTGTTTACATGCTGGACTGAGAGTAACCCGTCTTCCAGGGACCCGCTGTCTACTTCCTCGAGGCACGGGCTCATTTCTTCTCCCCCTGCCTTGTGGTCTAGTCTTGAAGGAATTTTTGGCGCTTACTATCACTTTATCGGATTGCTACATTAAGACGCTGTCTGGGCTAATCTACTACTACTTAAAATCCTTTGCAAACTTTGTCATACGGTGAAATTATGTCTTACGATGTTATGCTACAGCCCGTTATTACGAGCCAATTAATATCCGTAAAGAAAAAAAGAACTCGTCGTTAACATTTGCAGATTTAAATATCAAACGAAGCTGCCGCCACTTAATGGTTTTCAAAGAAACGTCGCCGTAGTGACGTGACCAAGCAAACGTTTCCCTTTTTGGACTTGTAGGAGTTAGTTAGAGCAGCTGCAAGTACGTCAGCTAGAGAAGTAACAACACATTGAGTAAAACTGTCTGTCACGAAAATTTAAAAAAAAAAAAAGAATAAAAACAGAAAGACCAAGCTTTCGAAACGATTCTTTTACTTCCAACGTTAGCTAGGAAGGCCTAACATCATAAGCCTTCTGGCTGCTTTCAAATTTCTTCTCTTCAACCATACCATTATAAATTTTTTCTTATTACTTTGTGTGGTGAAACGTATAATTAAAATTAATTAATACGAATTCGTACACCGATGCGATATTGGATGCAAAGCAGCGTTGAAAGCTTTAATGACAAGAGTGATGAAAAATATATTGAGCTTAGCAAAAATGTAATAAAAATGTCACAATTTTTGAAAAATAACAATTTACCAACAATTTTAACTTGTGCATACACTTGACATTAACAATTTCACAAAAATCCTTTGAATTACAATGTGTTTGCTGGTGGCAAGATCGTACAGTATTTGCTATGACTCGATTGCATGCGATGATATGAGTTATTTATCATTTATTCTTCAGAAATTAGAATTTAAAATAACTTTACCGACGTTTTCACCCCAGGTAATTCAGCCTTGTTACAGTGGAATAATTGGGCCGCGTGGAAGGAAGAGCAGCAACAAAAGCGAGGTTTGTAAATATGATTGTAAATAAGTAAAGGCCATTGAAATTCTTAAGTTATACTTATTTTATGAAAGCGATTTCTGGACAAAATCGGACATCACACCCAGTAAACAATAATTTAGTAATGCCCCTCTTGAGATATCCATGGTTGCACCTCTGAGTAAACAAACGTTTGTAAACTGTGCCGCGGAAACAAAAAAAATTACTGACTGCGTAGGCTCAATAAGCAACTTACGTTTTCTTTCTCCGGCTATAAAAATGTGAAAACGCATTTCTTGTTGTAAAAAATCAATAATGAACAAATTCGCTCACAGCTCTTGAGTTTGATGAAGCAGAACGTAAACACATTAGATTGGATCTGTCAGCGGGACAGCAAGAAAATGATGGATTGAATTGCTTGATATTTCATTAACGAGTTTCTATTAAAACCCAAACGGATGCACTCCCACCTTGGTACTTACTTTTAGCTGTACATGTTGAAAACAACCTTCAGTTTTTGTGAATTATAAGGATATTTCAAATTGCGCGAGGTAATAGTTGACCAGTGACTGTAACTGAAGACATTGACTTCACAAAATTTCACCAAAAGACATTGCAAAAAAATGTAAAAATGATGTACTTGTTGGTACAATCTAGCGCACCAAAAACCTAACCTATAATCTGATATTAAAAACATGCAGTAGACCCGAAAGAATTCCATTTGCTGGTGTTGGCTTCAAATAAAACCTTATTTAAGGTTTGGGCTTCTTATATTTGAATGATAACCGGATTATGTAATTTGTTACTATGATTACAAATAAACGTTGTTGTTACCGGTTCATCTGTAAAACCAAGGCAAACACAAAAGAACAAACACAAATAAACACCAACAAAATAAAATAAAGAGACGTCAATATGGCGGTGATAGCGTTTTGTACGCGAGCTCGACTTTAACGAAGAAATAATTTCAGTAGTCACGCAAACTTGTGCATGCACTTATAACAGTGAATTCAAGTAAGGCTTACCCGAGGATACCTAAACTTGCAGGATTCCTAGTTCGGATCCTAGCTCGGATCCTAGTTGGGATCCTGGTTCGAATCCTAGCTCAGATCCTGGCTAGAATCCTGGCTCGAATCCTGGCTCAGACCCTGACTCGGATCCTGGCTCGGGTCCTTGCTCGGAGGATGTATTGAATTTGAAATGAGATATTTCGGTGAAAATGCAGAGATGCAACAATAGTTTCCATGGAAGCTTGTGTAAATGCCGCTCTTTGCGAGTCCACTATCTGAATGGCTTTCTTTTAAATTTGGAACCACTGCAAAATTCCGTCACGTCTCGGGGACGTTCTCGGGGACGTTGCGTGCGAAACGTACGCGCCTCGCACGCCCGTAGGCGTCTCTCCCCAACCTTCCTCGCGGTTTCTACACTCGCTCCAGACTCGTCCGAATACTGCCCGGGTCGCTGGGGTTTGCAAAAATGCGACTGTTTCGCAGTCTAGTGCATTTCTGAGCCATGACCTGAGCTAAGATATTTTATTAATACCTGAAAATAACAATCTGAAAATTTCAGTTTTGAAGCATTAGAGAATTGACGCCTTTTTTTGAGAAGTCCAAGCAAGGCGAGAATTAAATCTCAACAACACTAAAGTTATCAAGAAGTGACATTGCTTGCTAGCTAGATAACGTAGAGAATAACAATGCATTTTTTTAACTTTCTTAAATAACCTTTCAATATCATCTGTAAAAAGTCACAGTTTTAAACTGGTCCTTCGCTAGTGTTGAGAAATTTCTCGAATCTGATTGGCTGAGAGCATCACAATATCAGGTTAATTCAGTACAAAAGTGATTAGATGAAACAGCGACAAGTGTTACTTAACTTCCCGCTGGGTAGCTCTTTCGACCCTTTGTGTAACACTATCTAATCTATATCGTAAAAACCCAGTAATTGCGTCAACAGTCGAATAGATGTTTTTCGCGTGCCGAACGCCTCCATGCTGGCACTTTG
>OMLO01005171.1_pt1 | contig 10934 bp, 2 predicted proteins | sample 1674811 | NCBI WGS metagenome assembly OMLO01 (sample SAMN06265003, study PRJEB25207) | coral metagenome | isolation source: Coral host | place: Mexico:La Bocana,Puerto Morelos, Mexico | collected 2008-11-13 | reverse complement strand
TGTTCCGAAAACTGAAAAGCGTTGTTGTGTTTTTAAAAATATTTACAACACTTGTGCTATCAAGACCCTTTGGTAAATAGCAAGAATTGTAAAATAAAATGAATTGTGGATCTTTTTTTCCGACATCTAAATGATAGCGTCCGGATCAACGATTGGGTCCCAATAAAAATCTAAAAGCGAAAGGGAATTTTCCCGTTAGCCCTCAAGTAAACAGCAGTTAGTTTGGCAAATAAACAACAAGAAGTTGTCTGCGAATTTTCTTTTTTTCCAAATGCGTTTTCTCTGAGAACGATTTTTCTACGATCACGTCATATTTTTTTAATTCTATTTCGAAAATGTTCTGTAACTTTCAACTGAAATTGAATATGGCAAATCCTAGTCACTATTTTAATGCCTTGGGTCCGGAAACTGAGGGACAAATTAAATAAGCCAAACAAAAATTCGCGAAAATTCGCTTTGACTTGTAGCTTTCGAAAGACGCTTGCACTAAGTGGCCGTAAAAAATTCGACAAGTCAATTTGTCAGTTTGAAATTCTTGGTATAGTTTATAGTTTCATATCCAGCCCTATAAGCTTTATTTTGATATAGGGATTTAGGTGTCTACGCTACATCGCTCACGTGAGACACCTCTTAAGGCGTAGGGCAACTTTAACACAATCTCAATATTTTTCTTGTTTCAGGTCGTTTCAGAAAAATAAGGATGACTTTGCAGCCGTTTAAGGACGAGGAGCTAAACTATTTCAAGTTTGCTTCCCTTGTATTAAATGAATTTCCTAAGGCCTTACGCCAGACTTTCAAATCCATGTGGAACAACACCTTTGGGCATCTGCCACCATGGAATGACTCCGTTTTGGAAAGACAACTCTTTCGCACTAAAGAGGGTGGCAAAACTAAAGTTCCCACAGACCACTCTTATGAAGAATGGGATATTACAGCCTTGTGCCAGGCCACTATTTACGCGCGGTCCTTCGCTTTGCCCGACAGCAAAGGTCGTCACAAGACACTCGGTGATCTGTACGTAAAGCCTCGCAAGCTAGCTTCTGGAAAATTCCATATATCTGTAATAAGCCCATGTGGAGACGAGTCAGAAACATTTGCACTTGCAATTGATCAACTTCGACTGTTACGGAACACACTTTTTCACTCAAATAGTTCTGAGATCGACAAACCAAAATTTAATCAATTCGTGCAGCTATCTAAAGATGCATTCAAAGCTCTTGGAGTGAGGACAGATCCCATTGATACCATTGGTAGTTTAACCGAGTCGGACTTTCCCACTAATGAAGTACGCAAGTTACAGCAAGCGATGAAAGAGGAAACCCAGGCATTTCTCAAGTTTTTCGAGAGCATGAGCTCAGGAATCGACAAGTTGAAGAGAAAAGTGGAGGGCAGAGCAAGTAAAAAAGACATCGCTTCGTTGGAACAAAAGATCAATGATCTGATGGGACAAGAATTAGTTCAAGGCAAACAAGGTAAGAAATTAGGTATAACACAGCTACTAGATCGGCACAGTCTAAATTCAGTTTGTCAGACTCTTAGAGGTTTCAGGATCTATTACAGCAGGGCAATCCAGTAGGACGATAGAGAATACGCGATTAATTGGTTCCAAGGAGTTTCACTAAATAACATACTCAGAACGTAACCATAATATATTCAGAATAGGTTCGGAATGTAACTAATACGGGACAGTGGTATCCGGCACCCCATCACCTGGGGTGTAACCGAAGAACAATTTACAAAACATCTGTACTCATGCTAGACTCTAAACGAATGATCTAATCATTCGTTGACCAATCCTTAAACGTTAGTGGCTGCCAATGAGCTCATTGTGGTTGATGACCTGGTAGAACTACTTACAACTTCAGGTAGTTCTCACTTCAAGGTACTTACAGATAGACAGGTGGTGACTATGGTACTCCAAAAGCTGGAGAACTCTGCCCCAGACTACGCCTTAAACAACCGTTACCCTTCCATGGTCATTTCTAAACTCTAACATGTTAGCACGACATACAATCCTGGCGAAAGTCCTTGGGACATTTGAAAAAATGCTTTTTGGTCACGAATTATTTGAAGTGAAAAGTACTGAATAACTCAATTTTCCGAGCACCCTTTCTACCCCTAATAATGGGTCTACTTTAGATGAATCAACATCAACATTGTGTTAGGGGTTGAGAGGGCAAAGTGGATAGAAAGACCATATGTTTTGCAAACGTTCAAAGTGTCCCAAGACGTTTGACCAGGATCGTAGCGTAATGCCAAATTAAGTGTTCGTAAGCATTGTAATCTGCCCAATGAAAGAAATTAAATTCTCAGAAAGATACGGTGAGTTGAAGTTAGTTAATAAATAGCTAGATCTTTCGCTTGCCCACCGAAGCAGAAGATAGGCTTTTTTTGAGACTAATATCTTTGCTAGATTACTGATCGATTACTGGTCGTGGCAGTAGTGCAACACACATAAGTATATATCTGTTATGCCCTGGGCATAAACAATGTTATCAGTAATCAACGTTTCGTTCAAGTATTCTTCATCATTATTACTGCTTTTATTTGGTCTTTCATAAGATACAAAGCCATCCCCGCCAAAATCATGTCTTCCACCAATGGTTCCACACTTTACTGGCCGCCAGAAGGAGTTTGAAAAAATCACTGGTCACGTGGCTTCTGGATCCACCCGAATCGTTTCGATCTGGGGTTCGCCTGGGTTTGGCAAAACGTCGGTTGCAATCGCCGTGGGACATCATCTCCATTCACAGGGATTACCGGTCTACTACCTCTCCTTACGAGGACTTCAGTCCATAGCTGATCTGGCATCAGAGTTTCTTAGCTTATTCGGACGACCTGCCGAGACTGGTCAACAAAACGAACAGCGCCTTTCAATTGATGATGAGATTTTCAAACTGTTTAGCGAAATGTCAGATCCTTTTGCGCTAATTCTTGATAATGCTGATGATTTATTAAGTGGAGGATCGGAAATGAAAGGTGATTTCACAAAAGTTCTCGAAGACATTCTTAGACGAACCCAGAAAGTGACATTCATTATATCCACAAGGGAATCTTTAGAGTTTTTGAAAGTGCAATTCCAAGGCCACCAAGCCGTGAGAATAAGTCCACTAGATGCGCCCTCTTCTCAAAATCTTGTCAACGAATTACTCCCAACTGCAAACGCTTCTGACTGCAAACGAGTTACGCAAATCTGCGGGCATGTACCTTTGGCCATAAAGTTATTGTGTTCCTCTTTTTCTGAGGATAATGCAGAACTGATTCAAGTTCTAGACGACTTGGAGAGTTCTTTTATTGTCTTATCTTCTCTTGACAATCCAGATTATCCAAGCCATCTTCGATTGAAACACTTATTTGACACTTCTTTTCAGAGACTGCGTGCTGAAGAAAAAGAAGCTCTTGTGTCGCTGTGTGTTCTTCAAGATAGTTTCGATCCGACAGTTGCGGCAGCTGTTATGGGTATATCCCAAATTCCTCCGGCGATGGTATTGCATGAACTTTGGAGAAAATCTTTTCTTGAATCAAGTGCTAGGCCTGGGTCATTCTCAGTGCATCCGCTTATTCGTTCATTTGCAAACGAAAGGGGAGTACATGAAATGAAAGAAACTGTTCTTAAATCAAAATCTCGTTTGAACGAATTTTACATTTGCCGATTCAAGGAGCTAAATGAGAAGTTCTTAACAGGCCATTCAATGTCGGCATTTATCGATTTCTACAAAGATGAACAAAGTATAACTCAAAGTTTAATAGAGGGCTGTTCAGATTCTCAAACAGCTAAAAGCGTGTTTGAGGTCTTGGTGAAAGCTGAGCTCTTTTTCTACTCAGTTTATTGGAGGGAAGAATCCAACTTTAACAAGCTTTATGATTCCGCTCTAAAAATGGCTGACACGCTCAAGCAAACTGTGTTCTATACAAAATTGCTTGTTTCAAAGGCTTTGTATCACGTAACCTGGAGCACAAGAGGAAACACGACGAACATGCTCTCTGAAGCGGAGGTCATCAAAGCTTCATGTCCCCCGATCTCGGTTGGTGATAAGGTCAAACACTTGTGTTATAGCGGTATCAATCAACTGGTTAACCGCAAAACAACATTTGGAGTTCAATGCTTAACAGAGGCTCTTTCCTCAATGGATGACACCCCTGAGCAGAAGGTTCTCAGAATTATTGCGTTTCAGATACTTGCTATTTATTATGACTTCGAAAAAGACTTCATAAGAATGAAACAGTGCTACCGCAGTGCAGTCCACGAATGCAGAAAAATGGAATATCAGCAACTTCTTATCATTTCTGGAATAGAAAGCACTGAAATGAAAGTTGACGAAAACGGAATGACGCAAGAACCACTTAAAGTAGCAGTTCTTTCTCTTGTGAGCGCAGCAACTGAGCATTTACCTGACAGTGACAAAAGACGACTGACAATAAGGAACGCCGCGCAAGAAATAGCGAAAAATATTGAAAAACCGCCTGTCCAAAGATCACTCGGTTTATTTACTTTTCAGTGTAATGCCAGCATCATAGTGCGGCACGTGTTAAGAAATGTCGCAGGTGACGCAGTCAAGATGTTCAAGGAAAGCACTACTAGTTGTCATGAAAAAGAACTCAATCAGTTCAAAAGAGCCCGGTCATGTACAATGGCTAGAAGAGGACGCACAGGCAACGATTTGTCTTCAACACGGAGCTTATTGCTCGATATCAGACTTAAACCGTTTGGAGCGGAACATTCATGCACGGCTGACAATTCCCATTCACTCGGGGACTCACAGCATGCTCAAGGCGACCCTACCTCAGCCCTTCAGTCTACACAGCAAGCACTTAATATCAGGCGTAAACTGTTTGGAGTAGAACACGCAAGTACAGCTGACAGTTACCATTCACTCGGAGTCACACAGCACTCACAAGGCGACTTTTCCTCAGCTCTCCAGTCTACACAGCATGCGCTCGATATCAGACTTAAACTGTTTGGAGCAGAACACTTAAACACAGCTGACAGTTACGATTTACTCAGCGTCATACTGCATGAACAAGGTGAGTTTTCCTCGTCTCTTGAATCTGCAAAGCATGCACTCAGCATAAGGCGGAGACTGCTTGGGGAAGAGCACTCAGAAACAGCTGACAGTTATCATTCAATCGGCGACACTCAACATGCTCAAGGCGACTTTTCCCAAGCTCTTCAATATAAACAGCGTGCACTTGGTATTAGGCTTAAACTGTTTGGAAAAGAACACTCAAGTACTGCTGACAGTTATGACTCAATCGGGGATACACAACATGCACAAGGTGACTTTTTCTCGGCGTTTCAATATACACAGCGTGCACTTGATATCAGGGTTAAATTGTTTGGAGAAGAACACCCAAGCACAGCTGAAAGTTGCTATTCACTTGGTATCACACAACATGCACAAGGTTGCTTTTCCTCAGCTCTTCAATCTGCACAGCGTGCACTTGATATCAGACTAAGACTGTTTGGAAAGGAACACTCCAGCACAGCTGACAGTTACCACTCGCTGGGCATCATACAGCACGCACTAGGCAACTTTTCCGCAGCTCGTCAGTGTAAAGAACATGCACTTGACATCAGGCGAAGACTTTTTGGAGAAAGGCACCCAAGCACAGCTGAAAGTTACGATTCACTCGGAGACACACAGCATGCACAAGCTCTTCATTGCAAACAGTGTGCGCGTAAAATTAGGCTTGAATTGTTTGTAGAGGAATACTCAAGCACAGCTGACAGTCAACGTTCATACCGGTAGTGCGTGATTAATTCAATAGACAAGAAAAAAGAAAAAAGAATCGCAAGCGCCTTTGATGATTGCTCCATAATACTGAATTCTTCTTTATGTTAAACTAGTCAAAAGTGTCTGTAAAGTTTTGCTTGTTACGCCAATTAGAAAGTATTGCTTAACACAAGAAAAAAGTCATTGACTGCGTTGCCTAGGTCGAGCGCGGTTACGTGCGGAGAGTGGGAGAAGAAAACAAGAAGGGCGAAGTGCACCTTTCCTCCCTCTCCGAATGCACTTCACACTTCTCGCTTTCCCCCACCCCTCTCCTTAGAAGGCCTGCCACGCAGGCTGTGCTTTCGAAAGCAAAACAAAGTGTTATTACGATCGTTTCCATGCTTGCGTATTGACTAGGTCCCAGATAGTTTCTTGTCCGACAAAACCTTGCTCTGTCAAGAAGTATTTAGGTTGTTAGTTTCTGATAAAGCTGTGAACTCCTTCATTATTTTGTGAGGAATTTGAATTTCTTTCTAAGCTTTCGGAGTTACAAGATTTTATGTAGTTCTGAATCGGACAGGATAGTGAAATTCGCTCGCTAAACTGATATGTTCTTTTTAATCAGTCATATCGAAGAACAACAATTTTGCAGCAAAAAAATTATTTCTGTCATTAACGAACATCGATTTTTTGGGGCTGTGCGCTCCTCTAATTGGGCCTTTCGCGTTTTTTGTCTTTATCACTTCAACGCCTCTTCTTCGCTTCTTTAAAATGAATAATAATACAAATTTTCCACCATTTTCAGTTACTAATGTCTGGAAAACTTTGAGACCTAGAGGATAAAATACTATATTTCGTTCCAGGACTCTTCAGAAAATATGGGCTTTTCAAATTTTTGGCTAATCGATAAACGATCGTCGGCGTTCTTCTTGACTGTGACCGTGTCCACAAAGAAAGTGTGAACGCACGTGACTTGGTGTTAAACCACTACAAATATCACTGACCTCTTGAAACTACCCGTTGACTTAACCTGTTTACAAGGTCAAAAATTCTATTTCGTAATATTTGTTCTTTACAGGCAAATTTTGCCTTCAGGAAAATCCCTGGAAGAGGTAAGTAATTTGGCCACATTAGCACACTTTGGAATTTGATAACCTATTCAATCAACTAAAGGAGCGTTTGAAAAGTTTAGAAAACAATAGTAAAATAGGAAAGAAATCTGGATTGCTGGATTGTTGGATTGTCAAAGGTAATTCATGTTAATCTTTCTACATTTGTACACAAATGCTTCTTCATTATTTGAAATAAAGTGAAACAGCTTTAGTAATGATTTTTCAGTTCCAGTCTTATTCGAACGCTGACATCTTTTCTTTAAACACATGCAGTACTAATGGTTTTAAAAATGGTTTGCTTTTACAGTTGTAATATTTGATCAAGCTTATCACATGTCCCTCTTAAAAAGTAGCAGGTAAGGTAATCTTAGGTATAGACATTCAGTTTATTGTCAACTTGAGCCTAGTGAAAAAGGGAGTTGATCTCGGTTTTTTAATTTAAGTAAAAATTAAAAGAAAGAACTTGATTCGGTGGTGTATCTATTTCACACTTCGCTCCATAATGCAAAAGTTAAAGGGAGACCTTGGATCAAATACACGTCTCCTATAGCTCATGCAACCTCAGCGTAATAACTCTTTTATTACCTGTTCATTGCAATGGGCATTGGAATATTAGTTCAGTAGGGCTTGATCGTCATTTAACTGATAAAATAACTTTTTATTTCAATTTAACAGCGGAGACCTTAATGAACGTGTCTGAGGAACGCTGAATATGCTTTCAAAAGCGGAAGGACTAAAACTACTTTTGCTTTGTGTATGCGTTGGATTTTCTAAGGTATGTAATTAAATCTGTAAATCTGTAAATTAAATTATTCTTTTTTTTTTCGCATACCGGGACAGCTAATTTATAATAGAAATGGAAACTAGTCCCTCAACTCTCTTTGTATTTGACTTTTAGAGCGTCACCGACTTTCAGAACTTATTGGCAATATGGCGTCATTACAGCGGCAAAATGATGGATGGAAATGTAAGAAGAGTGAAGTGAACCACAATGAGAATTAGTACTAATGAGATTTGACCAGGTTCCGACCGTATGTGTGATTGCAGATTTCTTAATTCTTAGTTCAATATCAATTGCTTCTTGTTGATATGCCACTAATGCACAAAACAATTGGCACTAACTTGCAAACCTGTCTGTCAAGAAAAGGTTTCAGCGCGAGAACAGTTAGTTACAAAAGAGAGACAAATAGAAGCTTAAAGGAACTACCTTATGGTCTAGTTTCGGCCTAGATTGTTCAAGGTAGTCCGGTTTGCAATCCGTGTCAATCTGCTGCATCCCTAACCGGTCTTTGTTCCCTTATGGTTTAAAATTGCCTCTTTTGTGTTTTTCTAGCATAGTGAACTATTATTATCAGGTGTCCTTTAATTGCGAACTCTGTAACCAATGTCTGTGATATGGAAATGCCGTCTGCAACTGAATTGTAAAACTGTGTGAATTCATCGTCAACAGAGCTCCTACTATGGATATTATCAAGGTGGTGGAGCATGCTCTCTAGACCCTTTAACTTCAGATTACAGCCACAAAAGTTGGATCAAAGTTGCAGCAGGGGATGGCGAGTTTCAGAAGTCGCTAGGTTGTGGAATGTGCGTGGAAATCAAAGGTCAAGGAATTCTGGCCGAGCTTGCTGAAAAAGGAACAATTCCAAAGACTCCAATCATAGGACCGATATACGCTTTCGTAATTGATCGCTGTGGAAACTGCAAACAAGGTGAAATGAAAACAGGTCTCTTTTAAACCATATTGTAAGTCAGCCCAATATCCCATACAAGCATAAGCAAAATTAGTTCCAAAATCAATTGCTACTTCGGATATTTGTTCAAATCAACAGATAGTAACACCCTATCATTCCCACTTTGGGAATAATTGATTCAAAAAATTCTCTGACTGACACAGAGGATTTTGCAATTTTTTGCATGCAATTATTTCCACATTGTCCAGTGCGTTTTCGAATATTTTTTTCAAATCAGTAGACCGGAAACTAATCATTCTGATGTTGGTGTAAATTACCCAGGCTTCGACTTGTACGCACCAGGGTCTGACCAGTGGAGGACGCAGTTTAGAGCGATCGATTGCCCAACAGTTGCTGGTATCAATGGAAACATCAAGTTCCGATTTGTAGAAAGCAATCCATGGGCCATGAAACTACAAACGAGAAATTCTAGGCAAGTTCTTCCATATCTACAATTCAATATGGCCAGTAAGGTGTACGAAAATTTGGGACCATTTGGTTGACCATCTGTGTTAGGTACTATTGTTAATGATCATCGGTTATGCCTCTGCACTTTTTTTTAGAAAGTTCTTTTTAAAAAACCCATCCCTCTAAGTTGGCCTTAATGATTGTTGAGGTTCTAGAATCTGATTTAACTGCAATTATTTACGCTTGCTTAATTTAGAAAGATAAAGGCCAACAGAAAAAGGGCACAAATGCTTTCATTTCTTTGATATTGTGCGCATGGTAAACATAAACAGGTCGCCAATGCGTACATGTGTTGACGAAGGTACTGTTAATTGGCCTATGGTGCTAAAGAAGTCCATTTAATGTTACTCATATGGTGCAAAAGTAGCCTGCCACGCAGGCTAATGCAAAAGATGCGTACAACAAAACGGTCGCGACAGAAGGATACGCGTGCGTATTCCCATTTTTAGCTGGGTCATAGTGTTCTCTAACTGGTCTTGTTTGCTACTAGGGTGGTGACGGTTGGAGTAGAGATTTTTCACAATGGAAAATGGATATGTCTGCCGCGTTCGGATGATAATTTCTTCTTAATGGGATCTCGCAATAGAATAAAGTTCCCATTACGCGTCCGTCTAACAAGTATCAGCGGCGAGCAAGTGGAATCTACTATCACAGAGCTCAAGAACGACGTGGATATTGCTTCTTCTGTGCAGTTCTCGGGGTTTATAAAAGGTATTATAATATAACTGAGATACTACGCGCACTCTCATTGGTCGATGGGTGTGTCTAGATGAGAGTATGTAAAGTAAACACGGTTGGGGCGTTTTAGATTGGAGCGTATTCTTGAGAAATATTTTATAAAAGCAATAGAGTACTTTGTGCGTTCTAACATAGCCTAATAGCCTAACGTAGCCTGTGGGGTTGGGAGAATTTTTGAAAGTTATACAAACCCCTTAACCATGCGTCTCGGGTATGCTAACCTGTCTCGAATTCTCCGAGCCCCTCTCGTGTTTAGATGAGGATATGCTAACAGGAAAAAGTGCTCTATTGCTTGATTGTCAAATACCAGCACAAATGTAATCCAGTGGCGTGACTTTCCAAATTTGGCAACTCCTTAAAATTACGCTATAGTCTATCTAATCATTCGAAAAATTATGGACTACTCATGATCAAGAAGAATGAATTCATCCAGTCAGCTCTTTTTGCCTCTATCAAAATGTCTCTCTTAGTAACCTTTCTGACAAGAAAAGATCGGAGGTACACTGCTGATGTATCCTCGTATGAATCTAAAATGCAGTGCAACAGTGGTGTAAAAAATAAGAAATAATTCTTACAAAACATTGAATTAGCATTATGGGATAAGATCGTTATGACTGCGTTCTGTCGTATGCAATCCCTTAGCTCTTCTTTATGTTTTCTTCTTTTGTCGTTGCTTTTTTCGTGAAATGTGAAAGTTTGAAAGGATCCTTTCTTCCTTTATCTGATCCCTCCCTCGTCCCTGCATTGGGCGACCTGCGCGATTTACGATGCTTTTTATAATTGGCCAACTGATACAATAGTTAGAAACAGTGGTGCAAATCAACTACCCTGCCTCCTATTAGTACAGTATGGGGCCCAGTTCTCGTCCACAAAAAACAAAAACTTGTATTTCTTATCTTGGAATTGCCGTAAGGACTTGAAATTTCACACGCAACTAGCTTCAGCATTCAGTTTACACATGTTATAGTAGCGCTATCGACTGCTCAACGCTGTTTTCTCCCTAGTAATAACGAAAAATGTAGGCTTCGTTCGTGGGCCCAATTATCGGCCAGTGGGTCCAGTTCTCGGCCACAAAAGAGTGCGGGAGATTCCTTGGAATAAACAACGCTTTATTACCATTTTTTGTTGTTAAATCACCTATAGGGCTTGCGTTTTGATATTTCGATCACAAA
>OMLO01005170.1_pt1 | contig 10935 bp, 11 predicted proteins | sample 1674811 | NCBI WGS metagenome assembly OMLO01 (sample SAMN06265003, study PRJEB25207) | coral metagenome | isolation source: Coral host | place: Mexico:La Bocana,Puerto Morelos, Mexico | collected 2008-11-13 | reverse complement strand
TCCTAATGGTCAAAGGAAGTCAAACTACCTCACCTACCTGAAAGGACATGGAGTGGATGGTTTGCCTTTGGAGCCTGGAACCCAATCTGGTGAACCCACATTTGGGGAACCTTCGAAGGAGACACCTGCCAATGTTGACACAGTTGACACATTGGTCTTTCTTGAATCCACGCAGTTGGCGTTTGAAGTCTCGGGTGTTCCATCACCCCAGATCTTGCCAGAAGCTCCAGGCACCCCGCCACTTCACAGGACAAGCAAAGGACCGGAGAAGGAGGAGGATGAGCAACACCAGGTTGCTGAAGTGGAAGAGAACCAGGTGGTGAAGGAGGACCAAGTTGAGGAGGCTTCGGGGACTAAAGAGGTTCCTCCACCCATCGAACCTTCTACACCTGAGATTCCAGCTGCCCAACGTTCGCCTGTATCGCCTCTTGAGGAGAGGGTCTTAAGTAGCAACTCTGATTTTTCTTTACAATTCAGATGTTTGAAACCAAGTTGTAATGGATCCACTTCCCAGTGCCTCTTACTTCTGAATCACCTTGAGTATGTAAATCTAACACCCCCCTGGTAGGATCCGATCAGCAAAGAAGAGCAGTTGAGATTGGCCAGGTCTAAGAAAGAAGAAGATGGGAGGGGCAAAGGGAAGGGTAAGGGAGGTAGGAAGAGTAAAGCCAAGGCTAAGGCTAAGGCATCAGCAAAAGCCAAGGCTAAGGCCAAGGCATCAGCAAAAGCCAAGGCTAAGGCCAAGGCATCACCAAAAGCGGCAGCAGCCAAGGCTGTAGCTGACAAGCCAAATGGGAAGGGACGTGGGAAGGGAAGGGGGAAGGGACGTGGCAAGGGGAAGATTGACATTGACATGATCATGGATCCACACCCTGAACTTTCCAAGCTACCTGTGGTTCCAGCGCCAGCTGCATCCCCCAAGACAGCCCCCAAGAGAGCTCGCAACCCAACTCGCCCAGCCACAGGCCCTGCTGGGGAGAAGAAGACAAAGGAGAGGAAGGCACAGGAGACAGGGGGAAAAAGGAAGAAGGCAGAAGAGATCAAGGATGAAGGTGTTGAGGAAGGCCAGGAAGAAGACAAGACGGAACCAGAGAAGAAGAAACCAGAGAAGAAGAAACCTCGTGTTCCGGCGCCCGAACCCTCTGCTGAGCATCCTGAGGTTGTGAATGACTTGCTCTCCTCTGGCAAGATCCCTCATACCTTTGGGGGACGGGCTATGCCTAAGAAGGGATGGGGCCTGGAAAAATATTGCAGGGTTGCTTATATGTTTGCCACGAAGTTGGAGCCAGTCATTGAACCTGGAACTAAGAACAAAGCACAGGCACCATGTCCAAAAAAATCTGTTTGTTTATCAACCCATACCTGTATTTCCGGATGTAACCATGAAACCATTGTAACTACAACTTGCAAAAGAATATCTTCAAAATATTTCAAAAATAGAAAACAAAGATAAGTGATATATTATATTTATGTGATAGTAACTTTACAAAAAACGACTTACTTGAAGATGTTTTCTAGATGTTGATTTCATTAGATTCCCATTTGTTCATTCTATCTCTTCTGGGCAGATGTTCTTCTGCGAGCTGGTCTCGAAAGCGAAGCGTGAAGTACTCCATATGAAGGATGGTGATTGGTGCTGGATCGATGCAGCGGTCTCCAACTTCAAGAGAGAATGGACCAAGTATCAGCCTCATTTTCTTAACTCGCAATCAAACTTCAATAACGTTGTTTATGGCAATTTTTTTAATGGAGTTTCAAAAACTCCATCATTAAAATATGTTCTCTTGTAGAATCACTTTGCTCTCAAACACCCCTCTTCCACCTCCCAGGCAGCAGGCAGGCCTTCATGCTGAAGCTCCACCAAATGGCTCGTGACTTGTGATTCCAGATCGGCTGCCTGCAAACTGAAAGGTTTGTAAGGCTACTCATGATAGTCTACAGTGCTGGTGGCCTGGAGTTAGCTTGCGGCGTATGGGAGTCAAGATCTTTAGGTTTGTCTTGCCTGTAAGGCTATGAGATTTTGTTTCCCTCGGTCAAGATGGGCAGGATGGGTGAAGGATTTGGAGACACTATCGCATTTGTATGATATGTCCTCAGGATACATTTTTCAAATATATAGCATTCGGACTTTCAACTAGTCATCTGATAACAGCCGAAGAACAACCACATAAACCTAAGTAAACAGTTATCATATGTAAGATATAACTGATGTACAGGTATTTTCGTGGTACAGAACTTTATCTTAGTTCTCTATCATCCCAAACTCCTCCTCATCTTTGAGAACATATGCACGTAGAAAGAAGTGATCGATATTTTTCCTTCTTCAGAATCATTACATTATATGATGATTGTAGAAAATCCATCTTGGCGTATACCTGTCTGCAATTCCGACCGAAGGGATTTTGTGTGGCCGAACTCAATTCTAGATCGATCGCTGTGCGAATGGAGTGGAAATGATGGTGCGTGGTAGGAATGGGAATTGCTCCTAGCTAAATGAAAACAGTACACAGGAAATAACATGGCTTCAAAAATTCAAAGTGCTTTTGTATGTTAAATGTTTTGATTCCATGGAGTCACAACAGCTCCGTTCATCACTTACCTTGTTACACAGTCTCCCCTTCCTTTTGCGGAGGCAACAATGGACATGAAGTCTCTGCGAGGCTTCAAGCGAGAGGCCAAACGGGGAATCTTCGATGATTTGGGTCTGAACTGGCCTGTTTGGGTTTGTAGACATGTTTTTTTCATGGCACCAGGGTTGGGTGCCACTTCCCAACATGTTTGCACTTGAACCTAGAGACAAAGGACAACTTTAAGTTTGGTGGATGCATATCATTGAATCTACATCTATATCTGCAGCCACTTTGCCTTTAGCAGACCGAACTTGATTCCATTTGATTCCCGTAACCATGCACCACTGGACGGAGTCTCAAATAGTGCAACGTTTGCACAAACTTGGAGCTCCAAAAGTATCTCATCCAAATTCATTCCAAATGTTTTTCTTTCTACCCTACCCCACAAAGGATTCCTCATTAGTATATTTTGATCCATCCTCTTTGTTCCGGCCCCGCAGTTTGGCTAATTGAGGTTCTGGCCTTTGCAGCCTTGCTGCTGCTCTGGAACTCGTCGGCGGGCTGGAACGGGCAGGAGTCTGTAGAGTTTTGTTTTTCATCCAAGTCCCCTGAAACCTCAAAAGATTGGTTCGAATTCTTATCAATTTGTTTTCTTGTTGACCGCATATTCTTGGGGATGTTGAAACCTTAAAATATCCCAGGAGTTGCTGTTTATTGAAAGCTTTGCGGGTACTGCTGCAGCTACCCAAGCTGTGCAAGCTGCATATCCAACACATGCTTCAGTTGCCCTAGATGTCAAGTACACCTCCAAGATGGATCTGGGGACGAACAGTGGGATGGGGAGACTAGTTTCTGAATTTACTTCGATTTTGAGAACAGTGTTTTTTTTGTGATGGTGATGGGCGTTGTTTGGTACGTTGTCCCTGATACCTTTTCAAAAAGAATCAAAAAGATCATAAAGATCACTGGCAGACTTATGCTTCCTTTCTTTGACTTGTAGCTAAGGGCTGCCATGGTAGCAATATTAAAAGGAGATCCAAATGGTTTTGTCCACTGGCTTGGGGTGCAATGTGCTACTTGGGTTTCTACATCTAGAGGTAGCACTGGCCGCTCTTTAGCCAACCCTGAAGGATTGGAGGACGTTCAATGTGTTGTTGATGCCAACTACTTGGCGTGCAGGTGTTGAGTTTGAAAATCCAGGGGGAAATGTTTTGAAGTTCATGAGTCAAGATCTACAATGCCTACAAAAGCATAGTGATAGTTATTTGCATGATCAATCTATTATGGAGAAAATTTATTGATATCATAAAAGTAAGTAAATGAAATCAAAACTAATCTTTCTGTTGACTTTGTTGTGTCATATATATTTTTTGAAATCTGTTTTGAATAGATAACTTCGAACCTGGGAGAGAAGGACACAATAGACCATCTACCAAACCAGAACTTGCTCAGGGTGGCCCTATTGTGCCTATTTACGGTTGCTCTACGGGGAGCTTGGGTAATTGAACAACCACGTTCATCCCTTTTACTGCAACATTACCGGATGAAGCAATTGCTTGATCATTTGGAGGTGTGAAATCCAAACCAGGGTTGTTTGGTAACAATTTTCCTTTAACCCAAAAGGTTTGCAATGTCATCAAATTTGAAGGGAAAGAAAGCATTGTACATAACGTTCTTGTTATGTCATAGGTGTGAGCTTTGAATTTCATCTGGTAAACCATTGTTTGAACTGCCTGGTTGGGACATTTGGTGACCCCTTTGAACTACTTACGAACCATTCTTTTTTTCATAAGCATTTCAAAGCCCTGGAGACAGTTTTGTTGTACTTGTTGGAAAACTCTTAGTGGAACTGCTGACTGGTCTCTTCTTAACCTATTTGTTTGAAGATCAACAGGTCTATCATTGCTACTTTTGGATGTGGCACTTTGGTTCCCCAACTCCGAAACGAACGGCACTTTGGAGCTCTTCATCTTCCATTGGGCTTTTTTGGACCAAAAGATTGAACAAAGTCAAATATGAACAGGACTGTAAACGCCGTGGCTGCAAACCCAGGCCTTGCCTTTCTTACACGGATGGTGAAGGTAGGACCCGCTTTCATGGCACCTCCGAGCTGAAGAGCACAGAGTCCCCGGGTTTGGAAAGTGATGGGCAAGTTTTTTGGTGATAGGACTTGTGGTTTAATTTGTGTCTAGTAGTATGGTGGGAGAAAAACACACGTTACACATTTTTGTTGGTTTGGTTTTACCTTGGCATCAAGGCAGTATACTGCTATATTTGGAAGCAAGATCGCATCACTTCTATTTGAACTGAAACCACGATGTGATTATGTTTCGCATGATGATACAGTGGATGCCATCCAGCTCTTTTCTAAATGGGACTGGGGAGACAGGTGGCAAGATGCAAACATGGCATCCTTAGTTCGCTATTTGTATGGAGCCACTTCTTTGAATATTCCTCCTGCCTGGAAACAGGTGTTGCCACGGAGAATCTGAGATTCAATGTTGAATCCAACTTAGAGAAATTAGGGATAAGAACAACTTCAGGATTTACCGCTGTAAGGTGGAGACAAACTCAGTGTGTGCGGATCTTTGTACGGGATTGGATGGGTGTGGTTTCCCCCTATTGATCCTATTGTTTTTTTTTGAACTTTTGAAGGTGACCTATACTTCTTATGCCATATATTCTGGAATTCGGGATTTGATGTTCGATTTAATCATATTGTTTTTGCTAATTATGTTGGGTTTATGTTGATTTTTTGATGGTTTCCAAGGCCTCCGCCTAAAAACACAACGCAGAACTCAAAAACATGACACCATCGCCCAAAAACATGACACCATCGCTCAAAAAACAGAGCGCCTAGAAATTTCAAAATCCAACCGCCTAAAAACAGAACACGAACGCTCACAAATACAACTCGAGCGCTCACAAATCCAGCACCAATCTTGTGTCTTTTGGGCATTTCCTCTAAGTCAGAACTTGTCAGGTTGTTGACGCTTTGTTGAAGTATGTGTGCCCCCAAGATCAGCTAGGTCTCAAGTGATTCCCAGCACCCCGCCTTGTCCTCTGTGGTCATGTCAACTTTAAACCTGCAGAGCCGATTGTGGAGCTGCAGTTCCCTAGATGAAGCTCTAGCTGTCATGGGAGCCACGGGTGAAATGCCATCAGACCCAGAAGAGCTGAAAGCGGTTGTTAAGGAGATAGAATTGTTGAACTTGTTTTTTGATCTTTTCAAAATAATATACATGCTATGTATACATTGGATCATAGGTAGTGTCATCCTGCCAAAAAAAAGGCTTCTGAATGTTTGATGTAGCACCCCATAGTTCTCACTGATTGTTCCTGTCAGGAGATCCAGCGGCTACTTGACACCACCAAGAGCGAGGTTGCAGAAGCGGAGACCCAACCAGGTTTCATTGGTGCATCAGTTCCCATGGATATCAAGCAGGAACGTACCCAAGAAAGTTTAGATTCAGTTTCCTAGTGAAGAATTAAGTGCAATATATTTGAGATGGAATTGTTCTTAAAAGCGCTTTCTGAGTTTTGACGGTTTTTTTGAAAATCTAAAGATCACTCAAATGTTCATCGTCATTTTCAATCATGGGATTCAACTTAGGATGTTGTCACACCTGTGTCTGAAGATGCTTACGCACTTTCCGGCGAGAAGGGGGATGATATGTTTGGGGATGGGGGTGATGGTGAGGAAGATCTTGGAATAGCTCTTCAAATCAAATGCTTGGCGGCTGCGCTTTCTGAAGATGATTCCGAACAGATTGACCCATACATGTTAGTGGATCCTGCCTCACCAGAACAACAAAAGATCACTGGTTTTCCTTTGGTCACTCCCAACTCTGTTGCTTGTTGGCAACCTCAAACATGTATAGATCGATGGATTCACATGTTACATAGTTCTCATCCTTATGGATAATCATCTTTGTCAAAAATCATGATTTGTTTGACATATATTCGTTTGAGGTTACTATCTTGACTTTTTAGGTACTTAAATTTTTCTAGAACCATAACTTTTGAATGTTCGTATGCAATGCCAATCTAATGACTGCCTTTCTAGATATTTCATCGAGTTTTGACTCTCACCACATGCTCAGGATGCGAGTGCCTCGACAGGGACTCCTGCTTCTACTACACCAGGCTCTAGGAGGGAGTCCTGCACACCGGAAGAGGAAGGGGATGTCACCTGGTGCATGGTAGCCCGTTTTCTTTTTCTATATATAAACTGTTTGGTTTTAAAAGAAAATTCAACTTCAGCATTTTCCTTCCTGAAATCTTCTCTTACAACATCTTAGGCACCCCGTTCGGTCAAGCGCAATTTGATTGAAATGCTTGGTCTGGTTGATGAAAACGACTTGGAGTACTGGCGTGGTAAATTTAGACGTACATGCGAACCCAAGAGAAGTTCTGGGCACCTTGACATCCCAGCCGATATCTTTGAGCAGTATCAAGCCAAAGGGGCCTCCAGGGACAAGCTCTTTGAATTGTTTGTCAAAAGTGGTGGGGATACAGAACCTTGAACAATTTGTAGCTTTCTGTTTGGGTGTTCCCCCTCAAAAACAAATTGTAGTAAACATACGGGGTTTTGAAGTTATTTTCTTGATGCAGTGAAAATGTATACGCAATACTGACTTGGTCATCCAACACTTAGGAAGCCTTTACCCAAGAGGTCCGACTCATAAGATCTTCAGAACAAGTGAATGAATTGAATACGAATGGAGGGTTCTACACGGAACAAGAGATGAAGGATATCCTCAAGTGGCCAGTGATGCTTTTCCTGAATTTGGATGTGTTTCCTATTTGTTTTTTCAGGTTGCTGTTTTTGAAAATAGAAGTCGAATCAAGTCAAACTGAAAGGGTTGAGAAATCATTCTGGGTCTTTCCACGCCCAGGAACAAAATTCGCGCGGCTGTGGAACGGGGAGAGCGGGACCCTATTTACATGATGTTGCCTAGCTACAAGATTTTTGTTATCCATCTTTTTTTCTGTTGGCAAGTCTGGGAAGCCCCAAAACCAATTCCCCATAATTTACAGTATGCCCATTTGATCCCTCCAAAAGCATACCTTGATTTTTCAATTGAAGTGGGTTTTGGGCCTAGGATTGATGAGCTTGATGAAGACACGGTGTACTACTGGTGCAATGTTCGGACCGAGGGCAGTTTGAAACAACGTGAGTCTCAAGGTTTGCATGTATCTACTACCGCCCAGGGTTCCACTGATAAGTTCAATGCCACCCTCATGGGCAAAAAGTTGGACCTGAAAGCTTTGGGGCATAACGGGCCATCTAAACAGGATGCAAAAGTTGTGAAGGCTAGGGGGGCAAATAATGTTCAAGGTTTATGTTTCAGCAAAAAATATACACTCTTCCGTATTTCTGCCAGAAACAGTTTTTCACAAAAGCTTTACATAGTTTTCTGACTTGGATTTCTTTTTAATGGATGCTTTAACTCATGGCCTCTCGTTCCGCCCTGCCTCAGACACATGAGTTGGCCACCCACACTGATGAGATCTTGAAGGTCCTTGGCAAGGCTCAGCAGTTTATGGAGAAACTCAGGGCGAGCACTGCGAAAGGGGCCCAAGAGACACTTATTTTGTAATGGAATGTAACCTGTTTGAATCCCCTTGATCAATTTTAATCATACAGTAGTTGATGAAAAAATGAAATCAAAGGGATGGCTTTTGATTTTTTCCCCACACTTACTATCCTTTGGATTTGTTCCGATTGCCGCTGAACCAAGGGCTATTGTCTCCATGGAAGGTTTGGTGACCAGGCTTACCACCTTGTATGATGGCATGACTGAATACTCTGCTGGTATCAAAGCTGGTGATAGCAAGCTGGATGCCCCTGAGAACCTAGTCTTCTTCGGTCTTGTTGTTGGTCCACGAATGGTTTTCTTTTAGGGAATAGCTACTGAAGCTAAACAAACATCATCGAACCACACATCCCCATCCATGTTGTTTTCAAGATTCCCACCACACACTAATGCCTTTTGGTTGTGGATGATTTTCTGGATACACGTGTACTGTATTAACGTTTGTTAATATCTTACGGTTTATGATATTTGCAAAATGTGTGGTTTGTATTACAGCATTGTTCAACGATAAATGCTTCAAACATCATGTTCAAGTATGGCTTTGTCGATGTATAAACATTTGTACTTCGATGAAACAATAACATACACTGATTCTATGTACTATTGATGTTTGCATTCATATATTACATCTCCGATCCGGATACATACTTGATTTACGTTCAAAGATTTCAAAGCAAACCTCACCATTTTGGGATCACCCAAGCTGGACCACCTCACAAAAGATCCATAGGGTGGCAGGGGTATTCAAAAAAAAAGTTCCGCCATCTTTGTCATCTAAAAGTAGTGAATTTTTGCCTAGGACCGTGCAAAAGCTGAAGAAATATTATGCAGATAGCAAACGGCTGCCAAGCCCTCAGCATACAATGTATTCAAGTCTTGATTGAATCATCTTGGCTGACTGTTTGTCTGGGCTCCCTTTCCCTGGTCCAATCTCACCTGCTTCGCCGAGTCTGTCAACTTGGACCGCCACAGAGAAGAAGTTCAGGTTCAAACCTCAATCGGATTGGGTACTGGGTACTTTGGCTTCTGGTACATGGGGCTGGATGAAAGTTGTCAGATGTAGTATATAGTCAAGCACTTCTTTATGTTGACCATACCCCCACTTGCCCTGGTTGAAACCTGATCTTATCATTGGCTCGGAATTTCCTAAGGACTTTGGTGCGTCGCCCTCGACCGGTCAAGGACAACAAGGAGGACGAAAAGGAATGATTGGGCGAAATAGCTGATATCTAGGGGTTGGTTTCCAAAATAAGATCGTTGGAGACCTGGGGTTTTTCGGGTGAGCTGGTGTTCTTTTAACGCCAGTTAAACCACCATGAAGATGAAGTAGCTGACTCCTTACCATGCTATGCCAACCGGGCTTTAGCGTGTGGAGCGTTTGTGACCATGTTGTTTTCACAGCATGAAGATCTACTTTGCTGGGGTATAGAAGCACAACAATCAGTGGCCGTATGTTGAGAATGATAAAAAGTGGTGCCCACAAAGAGTGCCAAACAAGCCTTTGCCTCACAAAAAAATAGTTTTGACAGAGTCTGCCCATAGCCCCGCATGCCAGGTGCACCGCCATTGAAACTTAGCCGAACAGCTGAGTGCCTGGCTAGTTGTGTTGGATCTGGCGTGCCAACCTCAGGGATAGCATGCTCCAACATGACCTCTGAAAATTTCAAAAAAACATTGGCCATCTTCATCCAATCAGTTTTTCGGCTTGCAGCTATGGGGGCTTGCTCCGACACTCAATGGTTGGAAGAATTGTTTGGGTTTAGTCTAGATGACCGTGTGCGATGGCATGCGGCTCCTTCTGATGCCCCTAATGGTGATGGTTCCTGGGATGACAATTTGACATGTAGTACAAGACTGATACTTGATTGTATTTGAGCCGTTTCCTATAGAAAAGGATCATTTATCTAGTAAATGCCATTTGGTTCCAGAAGCTTTCCTTGTGTGTGGGGGTAGGACTCTTGAAATACATAGGCCAAAAAAACCTGGATAGATCGATATGACTCTATGACCACAAAATCAAACATCCACAAGTCAGCCCTTCAAATCAGCACATGATAGCCAAGGGCCCAGTGTGAAGAGAATCCGATCATGTGGTGCTGCCACGGTTGATCACCGAGAACTACTTCCACCCAAACAAGCTGAGAAAACCAACGCCAACAACACTCCAGTTAGTTGTGACTAGCCACAAATCATCTATTGCTTGGATTTACCTGGTATTGATGTTCTAGATTTTGGTAGGGACCTTTTCCAATCCCAGAGCTTACAAACACCCATCCCCAAGGTAGAAGTGGCGTTATTCATCTCTTCAAGTCTGAAGTGAGGCAAATGCCTAGGATGGAAGCCCTTATTTTGGAGGGGTTGGGGGATGATGGACTTATATGGCTGAAAATGCCACCCCCAACTTGCAGCTCTGGCCAGTCATTGGCATTTTGCCGTAGGGTCATTGAGAACATCCTGAGTAGAGGCCCACATGTTTACAAGATTGGGGTGACGGCCAATCCTTTGTATCGTTTCTATAAGCGACCAACTCTGGATTCACCATCCCCAGGATATTACTATAGCCGTGAAAAGTACAAGACCATGTACATCATTTATAGTGCTGCAACCTTTGGTGAGGCTGCTTTAATGGAAGCGGTTCTCATTGAAGGTCATCGCAACATGCCAGGTTGCAGAAATGAAAATCCTGGGGGCGAGGGTCGAAAAGCCGACCAGGGTCCCTTCTTTACATATGTTGTGTTTAAGAGTGCGATGTATTAATTCAACCG
>OMLO01005169.1_pt1 | contig 10935 bp, 6 predicted proteins | sample 1674811 | NCBI WGS metagenome assembly OMLO01 (sample SAMN06265003, study PRJEB25207) | coral metagenome | isolation source: Coral host | place: Mexico:La Bocana,Puerto Morelos, Mexico | collected 2008-11-13 | reverse complement strand
TAAAACTGAACGACCATCCGTGGGGGGGGGGGGGTATGGATATTTTCTGGAAACACAAAATGCTTCAAGGCTGCCTGGCAAAGGGAGAACAGCTAGCAAACATATGGATAGGATAACCAAATCATTAGATATGCAGAAAAAGGCATAGCACAATACTTGCACAGTATAGAGTTGGAAAGTCGCCCACCTCTTAATTTGGTCAAGCTTCATGGTCATTTCATCCTGTCTTCCTTTCATGTCTTGTACATCATTTAACACTTTAGACACATCCTCATTTTTCATTTTCTTTTCTTCTGGTGTAGCCTACCAAAAAAGGCCACAACCAAATAAAAACCATTGTTTGTAAGTAAATATAATTATTATGACAATACATATGCATGTTGTTTCAAGTTGTTCCCTTTGCAAATCATCTTCTCTGTTTGTCACTGCTACAATTTCTCACTTCCTAATAGGTTCCTATCATTTGCAGACTTTTGTTTTAGAAATCAAACCACTGCTTCTCTGTTTTCTATGATTTGCAGGAAATGTTTGTTTAAGCTCCTCAAAATCAACTTTCTGTGGCTAGAAAAAATTAACAGTGTTTCCTGACTTTGAACAATGCACACACCTTTCTCTTGACATTCTCTAACAATTCTGGATGATACTTGTTAAAATTTCCATTAAAAAATTCCCACTCATCCTTCTCTGACCTCAGACCTCCTTGCTCAGCACCAATGACTTTTCGAAAGCCATCTGCAAAGAATAACAAAGCCATAAGCTGTAGCCTAGGGTGATTTTGATACTAGGAACTTGCAGGCACAATTAAACTTTGTATAAAGGTCATCTTGTATGTAAATCATAATATACCTAAAAACAATATAATGACAATCTTTTTCCAGCAATTGATTCAATTCAGAGATGTTATTACTCAAGTGAATAAAATAAAGAATACCAACATCATCGTTACAATTTCAATTTTTGTCTGAAATAAAATTTAAGTAGCCATGCAGAGTATTGCATGTTTTCTTGTATCACTTAAGCTATCAATAGTCCTAATGGACCCCCTACCGAGTTTAATTGATTGAGCAAAGATTGGTAATTAACACTCCCCTCATTTTACTTTATTTCTCTAACTGGGAAAATGCAAGTAACATTCCTTTGAGAAGTCTTTTATTTTGTTTCATGCTTTGTGAGTACTGACAGCCTGCCAAGTACACACATGCAGATGCTGGAAAAATCACTTAATCAATCGCAAGATAATTGTCGGCAATTTTACTGTGATCCAAATCCATTTCGTAGTTTGTATATTGGTAATAAGAGACACATACAGCGTGAAGTTTCATTGTAAAAAAGAAGCTGTTTGATGCTTGAAAAATCTGCTATACAAAGGAAAGGAGAGCAAAAATGCTGAAAGTTTCAACTGTGGTTTTATTGCTCATAAAGGTATTTTATTTATTTAATATTTATCGTCATCTTTCTAACATGTGTTTGCATCCACTATACCCAGAAATATTCTGACAATATTAAAGCTCCCCTCCCCCACCCACTAAATCACTAGCGGCTTTGCTCTGATTGCAATAAATTTCAACTAAAAATGAAGGCAGATGGTATATCATAATATGTTACACAACTATTTGAAATACACATTGACCTGTTGCAGCTGACATTTGCACGATCCATGGCGAAATTCTCTTGAATAGTACAGTTCATGCACGTCCACAAAGCAATTCATCGAGGTCTATCAGAGGACATCTAAATCGGTCGGAAAACATACACTTTACCCGCCCACGTCATTCCCGGTGTCCAAGCCGAAGAGAAAAACACGCATTGCAAACATTCTTTGACAAAGAAGTAATTGCTCAAATTCTTTAAAACAAAATAAAATACTTATTTGATGTCCCCCTCGAAATATTGATGAAATTGATATGAAATCGATTACGCAACTATGCTTATATATCAGGAGCGGACGCCAAACAAGAAAGCGTATATCCGTACATACTAAAACACAGGAAGATATCGCAAACCCACGGTACCGGCGGGTTATATTCAACAATATACTTACACATATTCAACTGACGAACGAAGCTTGCAAAGTTGTTGTGCTTGAAATACTTGGGAAGGATTTCTCGTGCAAACGTAGCTTGATCGTGGACGAGGAATCCGGTTCCATTCTACAGGAATAATCAAAATCTATAGGTCGCATCATCTCTTTGTTGAAGCAGTAGATCACACGGAAAGCAATAAAATTCTACTTGTAATAAAGAAAAAGGGTATAGCAACGAAGTTTGCAAGTGTAAAATTTCTTCCGGAGGCCATAAAAATGAAAACAGAATAGTTTTGAGACCTTGTTCCATGAAATGTGCTCTTCGTACTGTGGATCTTCAACCAGCTTCCACAATTTCACTAAAAACGCAGGGACGTTAGATGGAATACCGCTCGAATCTCCGTCTCCCGTCTTCATCGGCATTCTTTTCATAGATCACCCCCAAACAAAATAGTTTTCTCGCTGGTATGCGTGCAGACGAAAGAAGCATAAGTTACCCAAGCGGTTCACAGATCGGCCATGTTTTTTCATCCCCCGCGCGCAGGTTTTATATCCCTTGAGACGTTGAGCGCGTCGAAGTCTGGGATTGAATCTCAGAGGGCGTCGCTGACCTTCGAAATAGTAAACAAATTTATCGGCATTGAGGTGAACGTGAATTGTTTATTGATTTTCTATATTTAGCAGCTGAACATTTTTGTGGCTACAAGTGTTTTTAGACCAAGGCTCTCCAGTCGTCAGGTGGTGACCTAGGCGGGTGCCTCACCGACGTCATTGGAACAGGTTGTCATGAGGATAAGGGGACAAAATAATCAAACGTGCCTATTCGAGAACGTTCTACACGGACCGAGGCCCACGTCTCACCGCTGACTTTTCTGGAAATCGTATCTGAATCTGCATAAATTTATAAATCATTCTGGAGATTTTAGGCAGGACTAATTGTTTTAATTCTGTTATTTCTTCGATAAACAAACAAAAAGATCGTAATTTGACTCAAGGATGTAGGTTTGAAACAAAAGAATTGTTGCAAGAAGACCCAAACCTTTTTTTTTAATTCACTTATCTGGTCTCGATCAAAATCAAGAGATGTTGTTTCTACTATCAGGTAAGAATTATACCAGACTTTTTGTTCTAGAAAAAATATTTTCTTGTCTCAAGTCGATGAAAAGTTATTTAAATTAAAGCTTTTTGGTTTTCGGAGAAAACTAGTTAAAGCCTTTTTAGTTAAAAAAAATGAATCAGTTTTAAAGGACTATCATGTTCCATTAAGCTGTCTAAAGTCATCAGTTTACAGTTCAGTTGTGGAAAACGCCTTATTCGATAAAATCAGGCACTTGAACGAAGCTAAGTTTCTATCGTGATATTATGCAGATATTCAGTAGGTCTTACCGGAAGTGAAATAAACACCGCCATATTATTGCTTAGTTGGGAAGTCACGCAAACCGTCGATTCTAGAACATATGTCGACAGCGTTCTCCCGTGTCGTCGCCATCGGAACATTCTAGAACGTTTTTATGACGCTGGAATCGCCCCGAGTCTACGTCATCCTGTAAGGCGGATCAGCATGTAGTAGTAAGTGAAATTTTTGTATGTTTTGCTGATATCAAAAGGCACTTGTCATAGAAAAACAAAACAAAGAGAAAATATGTCGCGAGTCGTAGGGATATGATTTTGACCCATTCATCAAGGAATACTCATTTCATACAAATAAAAAATAGATACTTCCGCCGATTGTAAATTAAACAGTCCAATAACATAGTTTTTTTTTCTACGTTCTCTCAACAAAAAAGCAGGGAAGTTAAACCAGTTTGTACCACAAAAGTCAGATTTCCAGGGCCGTAGCAAGTAGCAGGCGAGCCGAGGCACTTGCCTCGATCGGTAACAATTTTAAATTATTTATATTTCTTTATTTCTTTCAAGTTCTAGATCTCGTAACACGCGGTGCATTATAAAAGCTCTATGTAAAACAAGAGCTTCTTTTCTGATATTGTCTTGATAAGAATTTTACTTAAGCGATGTCCGTTGAATCAGTCGTTCTGATACAGACTAACGCTTGGAAAACGGTAATGGAACTTTCTTGGAAACTACCCAACTCTTACATCTGATTAGTAAAGTTATATCGAGTGTATGCTACAAAATCCAAGTTTACGCAAGGCTATATTATACAGAGGCTTCTATGTAAACAGTAGTTCGCCCCAAGTTTTCAAAATGGCGAACTCAAAAACAAAAACAATATATGATGTACACTGTTGTAGCCGTGACCGTTAACCACATTTTTGCATGCTATGGAAATAATATTAGATTAGCCATGGTCTTTTCTGTAATTCTTTAAAAATAAATCAATGACGACAAGGTCCAGAAATGCCTCAGTTTCATTGAACCTGCTACTAGAAGGTTCTGTGTTGTCCTGTCTCCAAAACAGGGCACGTCTTCTCAGCTGAGCCAGCGTCATAACACGGCCCGGCAATCCACCTAAGGAACACTCTGAGTTTTCAGTCAGTATTTGCCTTTTCTGTGCTTGTGTCGCAAACCATACGGTAATAATTCGGTTCACTAAAGAAGAATTTGCTGTGGGTGTAAAATCGCCCGAAAGGCCACTGAAGAGGGATGCGGGCTCTTGCACTCTTTGAAATCGGAGATAAGTGGAATGTTTAAATCGCGTGTTTATTTGTGTTTGTGCTCCGTCGATTTGCCATCAGCTGGCGAACTACACGCAATAGATGCTATTTTGAGAGTAGGGCATGCAACCTTGCTTAGTTTTTGTACTTGGAACAAGAGTGACGTATTGTTTTTTTAGTCCGAGGGATTAGACCGATTAGGTACGTTGGAAGATCTAATGAGATCTGTTATGAGATTAGCTACGACTACAAAATATTTACATCAGTCCAAGAGCTGATAGAAATTCATGACATAGTTAAACTCTTTATTTTTTGACTGTTTTGCCTTTCTTTATTGTAAGCACTGCTCACAAATATAAACTTCAAATTTATCCTGATCATACAAATATGCAGCGAGAAATTTCACTTCAAATATATGATAATGCTATCCTGTCCTTCAACTACGTGCATTTTGTCTCTAGTTGTGTGCTTATTTTTCTTTTTAAATGTTTAAATTTTGATCCTCAAGGCATGAAGTCTGTCAGCGTTACGACTCAGTGGAAACAAAAGGTTAGTCTTATCCATAGTACTTTATTACTGATATGTCTTGTAATTCAAAAAACGTTCATAAACGTTCATACTGAACATCACCGATTTAACGTTGTTTTGTTTATTAGAGTGATTCAACTCACAGGTGATACTGACCATATACTCGCACACCTGTCTTGTGTTATGAGAGAGCTACCTGGCTTATAGTTGATCATGGACATTTTACGACGATTTCTTACTTGCCATTTAGCTTAGGAACACAGGGAAATTTCACTGTTGTCCTCTTTAGTACATTTTAACTAGAGCTAACTAGCAGTTGAGATTGAAATAATTCAACATCCTGAATATAGAAAGTTCCGGCAGATGTTTGATAATAATTGTAGCGTAATATCGATTCGAATCGTTGACATGTTCATGTAGCTTAAGGGTTATTTCCGTTGTTCCAAACTATTCTATTCTTTGCTGTTCTCATCCAAATCTATCTAGTATATCTTCTAAGAATACTAATGAATTTCTAATACTGAATTTCTCCGATTTCTCGTTCGTTCTAAAGATATACTTTTCTTCCCTTGAAGCTTCTAGATTCCAACAATTTGGATGTTATTATCCTTGCATACATCTTGCTATATTGCAGGTGCGCCCATTTCATCAACGAAAATGATGATATATTTATATCTTAACTTTTTTTCTTGCTCATGATTGCTAGTTTTATATGTATTCTTCGACTGAATTTCTCAAGAATCGTCTTTGGCAAAGTGCTTCGATTGCTAGCTAATTTAACTACGATTTTCGAGCGGTATTCCTGAGAATGAGAACTCATCATCAGGCAGGGCTTCCGTCTATCAACTGTATCGTTTACCGCCCAGCTTGGGTGCTTGGGTGCTTGGGTTCGGTTGTAGTCGCTCAGTGTTACTAGAGTTTTAGTTTTTTAAAATGTTTTACCGGTACAGTGAAGTCTCTGATTGACCACACGATTCAACATTTATTTGAAATCGTCTTGAAATGCTCAGTATTCCAGTCCATCCTATTTTTTAGTGAAGTGGTTTGAACTCTAAAGATGACTTTCGGTCAGGTTCTCGAAACATCAGTCACCAACAACAGTTCTTTTCAGAACTACTCTCACAGGAAGATCACACTATACGAACCACTGAAGCTATTTTTGTTAAACTGCATGCTCTGTTCTCTGTATGGCCCAACAGAACTGATACAGATAACACTGATAACACTGGCATTGCTTCTGCTCCAACTCAGACTATGGGCTGATTTATTGGCTCGGCTGAGACAGCTTTTATCGACTCTGAGCGACGCAAGATTGTCATTACCACAATTCTGCCATTTAACCGCCAAGTCCCCTTCCTTATACGCGAAAGATTCCCTCTTTGTCCCTTCAATTTTCTAAAGATATATTGTTGTATATACATTGCAATATAAAGTTTCTATCACCATCTTGTTTTGTCATTTTGTAAGTTCTCAATCAATTTACATTGATTGGCGCTAAGTTCAGTGTAGGTTTGTGGGTTATCTAAACTGTGCTTCCTCCTCCTGGGCGTTTCGAGAAGCTGTTACTGATAAACTTGTTCTTGTACTATTGTTATGCGTCAGTGCCACGTACTGAGATACTTAGACTTGCTGTCCGTAAGAACAGTACTGGTATATATTCACAGATACGTTATACAACACTGATATTAGTCCTCTACATTTGACCGCGAACTGTTTATGCCGGGATATAAATTGTATTATAGCCATTCATCTTATTTTTCTTTTTTTGTTTCAGTGGCAAGCGTATAGTAACTGCTTTCACTGTTGTTTAGCCACCAAAGGAAATTGACCCTCTAGTAACTTTGGAATCAACTTACAGTAAGAGCGACTGAGCGACAGAACCGCCGTGAAATCAAAGGGAGCTGATCAGACTTGCTAGAGAAATGATTCTATGCAAAATGTAATCTATAGTTGAGATTTTCCCGTCAGAGAATCAAATTGAGAAGTCCAAAGTAACAAAAACTCTTTTCAACTCAAAGGATGATCAACCTCTTTGGACAAGCTTACAAATGTGGAAGCAAGTCGAGTTACTGACTCTGAGTGTAGTCTGTTCTCTAATTTGAATGATCACACTTGGTGGGTTACTTCCATGAACCGTTATAGACGGCGAAACAAATAGTCACTATTAATTACTTCATATGTTATTCAAACAATATGACTCAAGCCCTAGCGTGTAAAGCGTTTGAGGTTACACTGTTGATATTTAAACTGAAACTATAAACATCATAAGTGCATGATAGAATTGGATCAAAGTTGAATAGTTAATTATCAAGTGAAGTTTCTTAAACCTGACAGACCTGATAGTATCTGATCATAAACTGATATTATCTCCAGCGAACTGATTGAAAGAAGTTTAGTTATTCCATTACAGTGTATCAAGCCGCTTTGTCATATAGCCTGACATGAAGGCGGGTTTTCGTAGTAAAGCACTCAAACATTAATACCGATCTTTTCTACTCAGGATTTCAACAACAAAATTTGGAAACTTGAACGTGTTATCAATAGAGATTCAGAGAAAATAAGAATCCCTGGCCCTCTTCTGTAAAGCAAGCAGCTCAATGTTTTGCCCAAAAACTGTTCAGTGTTAAAAAAGCTTGCTTTATAGGTCTGGGGCCAGACAAAATACTAAAAAAGGACCTTTACATTGGACTGCGAGCACGACATTGAGTACCAGTACGATTTAGGCCGATATGACGTTCAAAGCAGAGACGTTTCTGGAGCCCTCGCTCTTCATGTTGGTTTAGCGGGAAGACATGACTGATTATGGTGCGATAAGGTGAGTATGTGACTTGTTAATGTGGGAAAAGTCGGTACTCGTACTAAATTTAAAGTCCCCTATGTTTTTTTTCAAACACATCAAAATAAATAATATTATTCAGCTATACCTACAGAGTTCTTCACTAGCTCAGTTTTACATTGTTCCACAAATTTTAATTTCGGAAATCGGGTTAGGAATCTTCAGTGTTGCTGCAATGATAAGAGACATTAAGAGAATAGGGCTATTTTTTTCGTAAAGCAGCTCAACGGTGTTTTAAAAACCGGATGTACTCTTCCTCTTAGCGTCAAGCGCACAACTAAAATAATATGTAAGTGTCTCTATACATGTTGTCTTTTTTCCAATATTATAAAATTTTGCAGCGATTTAGTTCCTTTAATGTAAATTTATGTCTGCCTTTTGCGAAATCTGATTTGTAGATAGCATGATTGTATCAACGCTTGAATGTAACAGTTTAGTGTACTGTTGAGAAAACCGATGAAGGCCACGCATATTCAGAAAACTGACATTAAAAAATGTTGAAAACATTCTAATACATACTGTTGGTCTGCCTGAGTTTGTAATGATAAGTATAATGTTATTTTTGTGTACTTTAACGTTGTACGTAACGTTTTGTACTACCTGGTAAAACACTCTTTTCCAGGGAGCCCAAATAGTACACTGGGTTTGTCTGCTTCTTACTTTATTAACATTCCGTATAACACCCAGGTTACAGGCATTACATGCACACCATATACTAAAGCAAAAAAGAGTGAGTGAAAAGTGCAGAATACAACCTCCATCAACTATGTATCAAATTTAGCCACGAGGCCAGACATTTCACCGACCTTAGGGTTTCGGCAATTTCCGAAAAACATTCCTCAGCAAAAGCTACTGAAAAAAAATCGCGCAAGGGAAGCCAAGGCGGAAAAATCGAGTAGGTGCCGTTCTGCTGTCAGTTGATTTTCAATGTTTAAAAATTTTATGGCACAAGCTATTGCCTACCAAATAAAAAATCATGCACTGCCTAAAGTTGAGAAGAAACCTCATGCCCAGAAAATTGCCCAACCCACCAACCTAAAATAATAGTTCGTCCCCTAATGTACTCAAAGTAACTGCAGCTATAGTCCTGGTCAAAAGGGTTTAGGACACTTCTCTTCAGTTCTCGCTGTTTTACATGGAATCTTCAAGTAACCTGAATTTAATCCAATAGAAATTGCCTTACAAAGATCTTTCTCTCATTCCCCCAGAACAATGTTAGAGTCCTCCTTTAGAAGATTTGTAACACATCTTTGACTTCTGATTCCTTCCCGCCACCACCATTGTCCAGGGGAGACGAGGTGTAAATTTATTGAATTGCTGCTTTCATAGAAATTTGAGAAAGTGTCCGAAACATTTTAGGTCATTAGGCTCGTATGCAGACCCCCTATCGTGAAAATTTGCTCATAACCCTTCAAAAATGTTAAGGGTATAAGCCTAGTTGGATTTAAGTCCTGAAAATGTCGTTTTCGAAGTAAAACAAAGTACCACCTGCATATACACGTGATATGGGTAACGGTGTAGAGCTTTTACGGCAAGGAATACAAACACATTTCTAGCCCCACTCTGCTCTATGCCCCTATAGTTTCTTGTGCCCGAAAGCATCTTATGCTGGCACAGTGCACAATCACAGAACACTGCTGAAGAACAAAAGAGTCCGCCCACAAGTAGTTTATTCTTATTCTCTCCCAGCTGCTATTGGCGGAGAGAAATCTAGAACCTAGCATTTTGTCACCCGACGAAGAGCTGGGCACCATCACTACTTTTTTGCCGCGAAAATTTCCAACTGAACAGGTTAGTTGGAAGACGACAAAATGGCGAGTGAAACTCTTCGATCTTTATCTAAAAGGCTCGGAATAACGAAAGTAGATGTTTCAAAAAAGGCTTCTGAATTTGAGCGCTTGATGGAAGTTCGTGGTTGCTCCCTGACTTTAACTAGCGTGGCTAAATCTGTGATTTGCCTCGAGATTGCCGCGAATAATTCCCAAGTTCCCGTGGACAAGGTAAGCTTTGAATTGCATGATTTACGATCAGGAACAGAAATTCGCCCTGGATCTATATCGGATTACCTCAGCCTTAGCCTATAAGCTGCACGTTTTGGTTCCGATTTAACTGCTTTATGGAAAATAGGCAATCAATATTACAAAGCCAGGCTGTCAAACTCTAAAATAAAATTATACATAGCAACACTGACTTCATCTTTCCCAGAGGTGCCTGTAAAATATGGTTACTACTAGATATGGAAACATCAGTACATGGGAAGTTTCTGACTCATCAAGATTGTACCCAATAAATTTTTGGAAAATTCATGAATTCTGGTAATTTTTTGTTGATACTCTTTAACTTGGTAGTACTTTAGGTAACTCAGTAATTCCACACAGGCACTTAATGCCCACCCCCTAGCCCAGGGGGGAGGTACTCCCAGAAAAATTGGGTAGGGGTGTGTGGCCCAATTCCCAAAACCCTTACCCTATTTATGACCAAAATCTGCGATTTTCCCTACCCTATTTATGACCTGACTAAAAATTCGATACCCTATTTATGACCTGACTCCTAGGGGAAGGGCTTTTGTTGCTGGCTTTATCTAGCTTGCATAGCAGACGTTAAACGGGGTAGAGGAAGGCAAAGCGTGGATGGGAGAAGGAAGGCGTGATGAAGAAGTAGCTTCTTCTAAAAAAAAACCAAATTGAAGACTAGAGTGCTAGAATTCGATACCCTATTTATGAACAAAACGGTGACAAAATGGCTAAAATCGCTATCCAATTTATGACCAAAACAGCTGAGTGAGTGAGTGAGTGAGTGAGTGAGTGAGTGAGTGAGTGAGTGAGTGAGACTTCATTTAATGAGGGTGACCCGTGGCAGTAACTTAAGTTACTGATAAACTTGGGGCCCTCAGAACAAACAACACACTGAGCAAAGACCAGACCACAACACCG
>OMLO01005168.1_pt1 | contig 10937 bp, 5 predicted proteins | sample 1674811 | NCBI WGS metagenome assembly OMLO01 (sample SAMN06265003, study PRJEB25207) | coral metagenome | isolation source: Coral host | place: Mexico:La Bocana,Puerto Morelos, Mexico | collected 2008-11-13 | reverse complement strand
CATTCCTGTGACATTTGACGTATACCGCCCGTAAGTGTTTGCACTGAAGGCAATGTTCAGCTGCTGTCTTGAAAGAGTTGTCGAATTATTGACTGTTGAAAACAAATGTAGCAGTGTTAGTGTGTGGCGAGAAAATAACTAGTGTCTTCTTAGGAAACTGAGATATTTGCTTGGGGAATATGTCCAGTAGTTGAACATTTGCCACTAGAATACTAGTGTGCAAATGCTGCAATCTGATTGACTGAGCTATCGTACTCTATCAGGCATTAGTGCGCAGCTGCTGGAAGTTTTAAAGGAAAATTTACTAGATAATTAAGGTCCCAAGAATACCCGAATTGACCGTCATATGCATGCGGCTTTAAAATCTCAAAATCGTTAAACGAGTTGACGAGTTCGTGAAAACAGCTGTAGTATCTCGAGCGCATAACCATAAATAGTGGAGTAGCCGACTAACTGTGGCACAACCTATTGTAGTAATTTACTATGTTATATGCCATTTGTTCGCAGGTTGACTGGGGTCAGCGGTATGACGCTTGCCACAAATTGTTAGCTCGTCTCTCAGCTCATGGCGTTCAACAGTTTGTTGACTCTGTAACATTCAGTGAATCAGCTGTGGACAGCATACCAGTAGAGAACAGAGTAGAGATTGTCAACAGAGCTTTGAAATTTGCTCGACAGCAGGATGGTGCTCTAAAGAAGAAAGGGATCAGTGACACACAGGAAGCAAGGTTTCGTTTATCGTTTGCTTGACAAAACTTTTATTTTTGTCGCCATTATGAAGTCGTTGGAGTATATTCCAGTTATTTCAGAACTACACATTTGAATCACAATGAATTGAGCAAGAACTGGGAACGAGCGTAGCGCTCACGGAGAGCTAATGGGAAGGAGGACAACGCGAATCAAATTTTTAACACATCTGACACAATCCATATACATCAGCTGAAATAGTCTCTTCTTGTTATAGAGAAGTTCTATGCTTCAGTCGGTTTTTTTATTGCAGAGTATGAGATCCTTAATTTTGCCGTCTTGAAATTGGTTAAGATCCTTGTTTAGTCAGAAGCTCAGTGACGGCATTAGTTTCTTCAAGGCTGGTTAACGATGGAGACGATTACCACGGATTATAATAATAATAGTAATTATAATAATTATTAAAATAATAATAATTATAATAATTATTAAAATAATAATAATTATAACAATTAAATTTATATAGCGCTAATTATATAAAATATTCATAAACCTGACAGTCGTTTCAAGTATCAAGTGCATTCTGCTCTTTGTAGTTCATTTAAACAGTCTGCAAACATTTATAAACAGACGTTTTTCTCTTCTAGTGGTTCAGAAGGAAACGTGAGCTTTGAGCAAGTTATTAAGCACTTGGAACAGTCGTGTAGACACCTGGAGTCTCTTGCTGATCCACTTATTGATGAGCTGACTGAATATGATGCGGTATGTTGAACTCCAATGAACTCCAATATTTGTCAATCGATTGTGTAATGAGCATTAAGACTGACGTGTATTGTCACGTTATTATTGGAATTGTAGATTTAACCATTGAACGTTCCCGTGGAAAAAGTAGCATATTGAAGTAATACTGAGTTGGGAAGTTATGTCTTCTTTCACCTTTTTGAAGGGTTATAAAATATAACATTTTTGTATTCCTTCCTTGTACACCAAATTGCTATGAACTAAACATTTAAACAGAATTTGTTTTCTTGTAGGAGATGGGTACAAGCTTTGCTCGAATGTATGCTCTGTCCCGCTCAGAGCCAGATGACGTCTGTGAACTTGTGCTCCTTATGCTGATTGGTGGTGCATCCTTAGACACAATCAATGAACTTCTCTTGCTTGCCTCCAGACATAAACCGCAAACCGGAAGAGTAGGAAAGACGGTGCAGCAAGCCTTAAAGGTTGTCCTGGAATCTATTAGGTGAGCTGATGGGACAGCGTAACGACAAAGGATTAGTGTTGAAAGTTTCCCATTTGACGGCTTTTTTTAGTTTTATTTACACTGATATCTTGCTTGTTCACAACAACACAGCATGTAGATCTACTACAATGCGCCATCTTTCGAAATTACAAACATCACTTACTACATACATGACCTACTCACACGTACAATATGGTACATGACATAGCTTACTTACAATACGCTATATTATGTACTTACAAACATAACTTACTATACTTTGCCTTAAACAATGTTATATTCGGACAGAACCAATGAAACCTTAAAGTAAAAAAGTAACTTAGTAAATCATTTAAAAGTAAGAATAGTGGTGATTTGGAGAAAAAGCGAGGGGGATAATTGCAAACAGCTATCACCAGCTAGAGAACAAAGAATATAGGAATGTGATGTGAATCTGATTGCTTTTAGTTTTGCGTAGGATTGTGTAAAAATACATCTTCGTTTTAATATGGAAAGCACCTGACTCTGCTGAGGTGTTGTTCTTACGTATTGTACAGTGTTCAGTGGCAGAGTGTAGGACTTAATGTTCTCGTGCTAACAAACTGATATATGAACTTACTTTTTGTTACTACCCTGAATAAACAGGTTTTTGTCTTCTGCATGGTGCGTACTATGACATATTTGACGTGACGTCACGTGACGTGATGTGACTTTACTTAACTTGCTTTTGACTTGTAATGAATTGGGTCGACGTGACGTGACTTTATATGGCGTGACACTAATGTTGCCATTGTCTTTGTTTCTTCTTTTCAGTGAAACGGAAAATCCTTCTCATCCACTGCTTGGCGACCAGAACCCAGTAGACGTTTTACGGATAATTATAAACACAGTGAGCGTACACGTTCAGAAAGGAGGAACAATGACCAGTCAAGAGGATGTACTGGAGTGTTTGCAACCATTTTGCGCAGATGTAACTGTGTCTGCTGCAGTTAAGACCACTGTGCTCCAGTTAATGGAGGAATCTTTTGATCTCAGTGGAGAAGATACGTTTCTGCTGTTGTTTTATCAAACAGATGCTGTTGTGTCCTCAACATGGAACAAAAAGGTAGCAGTTTCTATTGACATTCTGCTTACTTACCTACTCTGAACTATTCTCCATATGGACTCTATAGGGACAACTAAGTTGAAGACAAGTTCCTTTTTCCTTGGTGCCTACCCGACTTGTCCTTATCCATGCAAGCCAACTTTTTTTCTGCTGAAACGGCATTGAATATTTCACAGGAGAGAGAGATCGCAACAATATCTCCCCAGTGACAAAAAAGGACACTTAACTTAAACTTCATCTTAGAAGTTGAAATTTTTGATCGATGCTTGTCTAATTTCTTATTCACATTCTTGTACAGCTCACACCAGAAGACATTGACAGTGACGCTAAAAGGCACCAGCTGTTTGAGACCCTCCTGAATGAGAGCCTCTCACTTTTCCAGCTCCTTTGTCTGGCGACCCTTTTACAGATATGGCCCGTGCTTGCTGCTACCGAATTAAAGTAAGTATCAAAGTCGACCTTTTGCTCATTTAAGGGTTGTGGAATAAATTTTTTTAAGCACTTTCCTTGTTTTGTTTGTTTTTAACAGCGAAGAACCGTCAGCTAACCCTTGGGTTCAACTCATGGACAAAGTAATTCGTTGTCATGGTGATGGAGAACATGTTGTTCATATGCTGAAACAGCTTTCCAGCACTACGAGTCTCAATGTAGAGGTATGACTACATGATATGATGATATGAATACATGATCTATGACCTTGTCTCCTTTAAACCACGTTTATATTTCAATTGATACTTATTTGTACAGTGTTACTCCGTGGTTTGATATTATGAAACCGGCACAGTTTTAATAGATGGTGTTCACCCGAAGTGCTACTTGAGGAGGGTCTCGAAAGAAACATTCGGTCCTTTAACTCAATTTTACAGCTGTTCAAGGGAAAAGGTCAACAAACGTGTCGGGTCGATAATGAAGAAAACACCTCGTGCATGCGCGCACTACGATTACGTAATAAAATCGTCGGAACATGCGATGCAGTTATATTTTCTTCTTGATAAGCTCTTAATCTTGTAGTCATAAGTTAAGCAGGGCCCCTACCAGTACAGTGCTCAAAGGGCTGCTTTACAGCCCTTTGACCTAACAGTTTGCTGTGATTAAGTCATCCCATTGAAACAGTTGCATGTTGCTGGACAGAAAGATACCTCAGATGTTCATAATATCCGAACAACCAGAACAATTAAGTCGTGGACGTTAGAGATTCAAGTAATTAAGCGTTTGGAACAGAGTGAGGTCATTAATCCGTGTTGCACTGTACTTCGAGCGGTTTTCGTATGAGTGTCGAAAAGTAATTGGTTTGCATTACTACGCTACACTATTGGCTTAAAAAATTCGTACCACTTTTTCATCCAATCAAAAGTGAGACCAAAACCAATCGTGACTCATTCGCACACGTTTTCCCGCGCTTTGCGTCAGCTCCGTATAATTTCTTCCTGTTTTGATTGGTTAACTGTATTGTCTGTGCCCTTTGTGATTGGCTTAAGTTGGTTTTGGTTTTACGTCACTCAATTGAAATAGAGAAGAACCTCTTCTTACTGTTATTCTTGCTAATTGTGTCTCTATTCTGCTTGTAGTGCTGTTCTCATGTGTACAACTTGATGCTGCTGAAGTGTCGGACTCTTCATGCTTTGAAATTTGCTTTGGTTTCAAAGAGTGAAGCTATGCATCACCTGGCATTAGAAAACATGAAGAAACTTAAGGTAAGCTTTATTCAATAAAAATTTATTAACAAAACATTCGTACAGAACTAAAATTACATTGCATTAAAGGGTAAGATAACTAATTGTAGCAACTAAAAAGGTTAGACCTCTACCGCACTGACCTATGAACAGTTCTACTTAACCTGGTGGAAGATACGACAGAACGGGTTACATGACGTGCCAACAGTTAGGGTCCAGCCACATGGATTGCCTTCTCAAGAAGAACGTTTCATCAATATCTTTCACATTAGATATGCCTGGGGGCGTAATACATGTGTGTGTTTTAACCTGTGTATTGCTTGTAGAGGGAGTGGAAAGAAGAAGATCCTTAGCACTCAAGTATTGATTTGCAGATCAAACCTGTTAGAACTATGCTCCATCAACTCTTCCCCTAAGAAATGTGAAAACGCACCCTCCACACTAATCCGTCCGCGTAGCGTGGACAGCAAAACATCTGATGCATTTTAGAGCGAAAACACCGTTTTCAAATTTCTCCTGCGAACTGTGGACGGAACTTTAATGCATTTAAGGGCTGATACGCAAAGCTTTTCTAGAATGTTTTTCCTAACTGTTTTTGTTAAATTTTTTTCTTTCTCTCTTCACAGGCCAATTCGAATTCTTATGATGACGAACTGCTGGAACTTCTTATATCACATGGCCTAACAGCAGAGGTGGCACAAACTCCCTTCCTCACTCCCCTCATAAGCTTTGTTGTCAGCCACCCTGATGGACACACAGACACTCAGTCAGCTGACACAGCAGCATCCCAGCCAGGAGCACGAGTCAAGCTTGTCGCCTCTCAGTTACAGGCAGCAGGGCACTCGGCAGAAGCAGGAACGTTAATGATGAATTACCGAGGGACACACCCTGCTTTGAGGACATTTGACTCTGCTGTAGGTGCCTTGTCAAGGTGGCTAAGAAGATAGTTGAAACCATGACAACCGAGCCTAGTCCTCTGGCATTCTGTACGGGGGAAGAACCATACAGCAAGCTCCTGCCAGGAACCAAAATTGGCTTTGAATATCGACATTAACATGACATTTTACAGTAACAGCAGTAATTCGAGAGGTCTTTCAAGAGACTTAAATTATTATTTAAAAATTTGCATCATGAAGTGATGAAATGATTAGGCTTAAACACCACTTTGAATTGAGACGGACAAGAATTCTTGCCTTAATATATAAGTAATTTATTTATGAGTTTTTAGGTCTAGAGAAGTCAAAGCACAACTGGAGAGATATTTATTGAGAGGTTAAATGCGATGAAAAATTTCCTGAACTGGTTAATTGTTTGTTTAAGTAATATGAGATATATTTTTGCATGGAAAACAACTGTATGTCGTACTGATTAATAATTTTAACAGGAATGTATCTCGGGGCCACGTCGTTCAAGAATCTTTTTTTTGTTTTGCCCAGTATATTTCTTTGGTGTGGCTCTTTTTTCTGCTATTTTTTTGTTGCTTTATCATGAGCGAGAATTTTGTTTTGATAATTTTCCTCCCTCACCCCTCCCCTCATGGAAAGATAAAGTGATCCATCTTTTATAACCTTTTATTGTAGTTTGTAGCCTCGTCACAGTTTCCGCATCCTATACTGTTTAGCCTAAATTTTTCAAGTTCGTCGTTTGTAATCCGTGTTAATCTTCTCCATCCTTCACCATCCTTGTTCCTTTATGGTTTATTATTATCTCTTTAGTGTTTTTCATTCTTAGAAAACTACTATTTTAAGGTTTCCTTCAGTTTAAAGGTAATTTTGTACTCAAAATGCCAAGACAACTTCTTTTACCATTATATTTCATCCAAAAGGAATGAGGATGACGCTTTTTGCGCAACAACTTTCATATGGAATTCAGCTTATTCACATATTTTACTTGTGCAAACTTTTCATATTTGAATTGTTTTGCCCCAGGACAAGTTTTCAAACAAAGGAAATTTCCTCAAAAGACCCGAACGTGAGCTTTCCTTGTTTAGGATGATAGTGATGGTCTAAACCTGACGCTAATAAAATCTTCCATCAAAAAGTAGTTTTTCTGAGAGTTCTGTTCCCGACATGTGTTATAATCCTCTTAGCAACCCCAGCTCTTATTCTTTGTGTATTATGGAGAATGCATTAAACATAATTTTCACTTGATTCCTTGTGTAGAACTTTCTTTATTAGTTGGGACAATTTAGTGGTAAATAACGTATTGGTCTACCCAAAGGGCTTGAAATAATTGACATCGCCCTCTAATAAGTCCTTTTGCAGTCAAGGAAATGTACTGTATCGATAAATCTTCATTGATGCACTTAACGAGTTATTGCCCTATTCTAAACACCGTGACACTGGAAATTTTTACATGGTTCAAGGACGAAACCCTCACGCGCAGTGAAACCGCTATAGTGGATCTAGAATGCGAACAGTTTCTCTTTTGCTTGGAAATCAGAGGTGAAGAACGCTAAACAAGTGAGCGTGCGAACTTGATTGCGAGCGTGATCATCTATAACTGGTAATGAACCAAGGGAAAACCCAAGGGTGATTAAACGGTACTCAATCGCGTCTCAGTTTACATGCGATGTCTTTTATTTTCTTTATTATGTTTCTCTACTTCGCATGAACATTTGCTACATGAATGTTCTTCCAGATCGGGCCCAGCCTCAAAACAGGACTCCTTTGACTGACACCCGACTAGCAGCCCCTGGGTCTCCAAGGATGGGGGGCGAGGGGGTTAGGGGGTAAATAGTTATGAGGCATTTATTAAGGAGCGTTTATTTCAAGTTAACCGTAACAACTACTGACAAAATCCAAATAAAAGTTCATAGTTCTGTATCAACGCGGTGACAACAGCAAGTTAATAGGTCTATATCAATGCGGCAAGATCGAACAGGATATATTCGTAAGCCATTGCTGTCCAAGTAACCAAGGTGTTAAATGAATTGTATCATTTTGCTTTTCGACGCCTTTTCTTGAGGTTTCGACGATTTTCCTACAGGGGAGGGAGACGTCTAATAGAAACGGGGCATTTATAAGAGAGCGCCATCTATTTCAAACACACAACGAAGAAACAACGTGATCTTGCGTGATGCCGCCCGCGTATGTTCCCGCGCAAAACAGAAAAACCGTTTTCCCGCGAGTTTTTTTCGTGACGCGTTCATGTACTAAAAGAGAGAGAATCCAACATGGCGGTGAAAGCGGTTTTATGTGAACACATTTTGACGCCTTTTGACGCCAAAGCTACCACAAATACGCCATTCTCAATATTACTTGTGTTTTTTAAACGCATTTTACCTCGCCTGGTGGGATTTGGTTGCAGGGAAAAGATCTGCAGTAGCTGCAAAACACTAAAATAGAAAACATGTTCAGCTCACCGACATCAGCCTGGCAATTCCCGACTAATACGAGACTCCTACCAAAGGTAATTTAAGCATGAAAGTTGCTGTTTAGGGAGGTTTATTCTACTGTTCTTTACTAACTTTCTATTGCCTAAGTAAGCGTTCAAGTTGGTTATGCGTTATGCTTTTTGCTCGGCGGGAAATTCAAATTCTTACATCTTGCAGATTTGCACGCGCACCGTTGAACAGAGATAGTGGAGATCGAGTAATCTCTGTTTGAATTTGTAAAGAATAAAAGTTAATTCTAACTACTTGAAAAATCCTTTTAGATTACTCTAGAGGTGCTAAAAGATGCTAAAGTAATTGATTTAAACCAAAACGACTGAGATTAATTTGTTTTTAGACAATTGTTTAGAGTTTGCACGTGGAACAACAACAACAACATCTAGTCCTAGTCCTACATCTTTATTCTCAAATATACAAATATAATTAGATGTATGGAATATTCATGTCCAGGACAGGTTGCATTGAGCTTCTACAAAACTCTCAGCTGTTAGACATTTTTTCATGTAAAATTTATGGTGAGTGTTTTTTTTGGGGACAAAAACTGACTGACTCATCCCATCAGTTGAAACTGCATTGTGTCAAGAAAACAAAGTAAATTGATTGAAAACATCCCCTATCTGTCCTAAAAAATGGTTATGCAGTGATAAAACCAGCTGAGAGGTCATTAGGTGACAGAGAGGCGCAGACAATTGGGCACTTTACATTCGACCACAAATTGCAGTGTGAATTTCCAGAAATTTCCAGGGACAAGTGGAGCAGAATTTTATGGTTGACTGGTTCAAACAATAAGCCACACTTTTGTTCGCTTGGAATTTTCAATTACTTTTATGTTTGAATCGCAAATATAGTAGCAAACACAACTGATACGTTGACGTTGCGATTTATTAGAGACCACAATAGCGAGACCTTTAAGGAGGCTCAAAACTGTTTCTAGCACTTTCCAAGACATAAATTTTGATAGGTTGTTATAACCATTCTATCAATTGATGCAAAAATCCTGGAATCAAAAAACTGCCCAGTCACTGGTGAACATGTTACTGTTAATTTTGTGGCACAATTGGCTACCATAGTAACAATATGACCTGCTAAAAGCACACTTAATTTTAGCTTTAAGTGCTTGTAACTAAAAAAATGATTTTGTTGACCCCCATTTCTTATTATTGAATTATGATAAGCATGCTAAGATGCAATGTTTTGCATCTTTTAAAACAAAAAATCTGTTATGTAAGTTCAGAGCCACCTTAAATTTTGCTGTAGGGTTGGGCACCCTTGCTGGCATGGTCAGGCTCCCTGACATTTTTCCAAGAAACCTTGTGTTCGGTATTAAAATTGGTGGTGACACCTGGTTATCAGTGGCAATTCTGAAACCAACTGTTCAGGCCTACTAATAGTTAAGCCTTGATCAACTAATATGCATTAACACACAACTAGCATGAGCTGTTGACATAAATTTAATGATGGTGCGAGCAAAGAGAATTTACATTTTGATGATCAAAGTAAACAAGCTGATTTTCTTTTTTGCATTGTGAAAGTTTGGGAGAACTCAAAAAAGCTGTGGGAACACGTGCTGCATTTCTCATTCTTCCAAACTTTCACTTGTGTTTCTATAACTCGATACAAACACAGTACCGGTACATGTTTTCTATTTAAGAAATAGAAAACATGTACCGTGTTTCTATCATGTTTTAGAAACACAAGTGGAAGTTTGGGAGAATTTTTTTTATGCATGTGGTCCTGTGTTTTTTTTCTCTGGACATAAGTTTTGGAAATGTTTGGGTTGGCAGTTCACCCATACATGTATATTTGAAAAAGTTTATTTAATTTTACACCATAATCAAATCAATGTGTGCGCTTTGATTGGTATTCAGCTATGGTTTATTGTGCCGGTAAACCCATGGAAATTTCTCGTGACTTCTGAATTATTATATAAAAGCAATTGACATATACAGGCAAAAGTGGAAAGGCCTGGCCATACCCTTATCTTAGACTTGATTTTACCAAATTGATTGTATGAAACTTTCTTGCTTACATAATTGACAATAATCCACTTATCAAGAGCTATAAATTAAGCTATAGTTTAAGGATACACCCCAACTATAGAAGGAGTGAAATATTTTTTACTGTTTTTCTTTTTTTGTTTTGAATACCATACATTTCAATTTAAACTGTGACTTCCCCTGGGGCTGGAAGTATGATTTATGGTATTCCACTTGTAAACATTACATGGATCTTTCAAATGCTATGTTACATGTGAAGTCATGGGTCTAAGTAACATTTTTACAAATGTGTGGTATTTCCCATGGGAATGAAAGGGTTATGAAACTGAATTTTCCATAGAGAACTGACATTTAAAAAATAGTTGGCCACCAGGGGCTTCATTTAATATTTAGTCCTGACTATGCAACAGGTTTTCATTCTGACCTCATTTTTTAGGTGACTGCTTGGGTTGGCAGTTTACATGTATATTACAAACAAAACGTTATTTATTTTTTTACTGACTGCTTTGTGCAATGGTAATTTATTGGTCTGAGTTGTCAATGATTTCAATGATTTCACACCCTGTCCCATGAATCTTTTTTTAATATAGTCAACAATGGACAAAGCTTGATGGATGCTTTGACTTGGATGAGACATTAATCTGGATGGACATTAAACTGACTGTGTGGTAGACGAGTTTGGATGGATAGGGGACAATGGATGGACAGTGAATGGATGGAATACACTTTGGCGATTACTTGGAAAGTGAACAAACCAAACTGTTTCGAAGGTAAATACACTTTAGTACTTTGTTTCACTCTTATCCTGGCATTTCTAAATACAAGACTTAATCCAACATGGCTTTCCATTCAACCAAAA
>OMLO01005166.1_pt1 | contig 10938 bp, 4 predicted proteins | sample 1674811 | NCBI WGS metagenome assembly OMLO01 (sample SAMN06265003, study PRJEB25207) | coral metagenome | isolation source: Coral host | place: Mexico:La Bocana,Puerto Morelos, Mexico | collected 2008-11-13 | reverse complement strand
CTCTTCTCCCTCCGTTTTTGGTCACAGATCCTATCATAAGTTTCCATTTCTCTTCTCCCTCCGTTTTTGGTCACAGACCCTTTCATAAGTTTACATTCTTCCCTTCTTTATTTCATGGTGCTGGTCCAATGTGGCCTTGCCCAAAGTGGCAGCACCTACCATCGACCCAATGTGGTCTGCCACGCCATGTCGTTGTGCGCTGCTTGCGCTGGTACCGCTGACCTTCGGCAGCCGCCCTGCACGCTATGGTGCCGCCTACGTGCAGCTGGGGAATGCCGCCGCCATGCACGAGCCACTGCCGCCTATCCGCAGACGGTCTCTTGGCCTCCTCTTCCTTTTTCCCCAACAAATACCAACCATTTTTTCATAAAAACCCTGTAGTCAGCCTGGGCATATTGTCCGGCTCGCTACTCGGTTCACTCCTTCTTATCCTTCTATTTGGTTCTCCATCTCCTCACTTACTTGTCCCTCTTCCTGCCCATATACAGGCAGCACAGGGTCTCCCCCAACTCCTCTCCCATTCTTTCCCTCCCCCACTTCTCCTGCTTGTTTACTTCTTGACACCCTCTTAGCTTGGTATACTCTTTTCCCCCCCTACATCCTTGAGGCCAACGCAACGGATTCCCAGCGTTGTATGACAGTAAGTCGAGGATATTCCCCCCCTTTTTTGTTCTTCAGGTGTTATCCACCCTCTTTCCTTCCCCCTGCCCCTTCTTTCCCTACCACCCCTCTACCCTGATCTTTCCCTGTATGTTCTTTAATTACCAGACTTCTTTGACTATGAGCAGCACTTTGGGGCCTGATGTGGTGTTAGAAACTTTGGGGAAGACTGAGAGTGCTTTTGGGGTCGATCTTTCGCATTTTGATGCATGTGAACAGCCTGGCATCAATCTTGCCGAGTCGTCTCGGGAGTCATCCTCTAGTCTTAAAGTTAATCACCCTCAGATTCCTGATTTTTCTGCCGACAGCAAAGAGACCTTCAGTTTTTTAAGGATTTTGTCAGCATGCCTGCAAGTAAATCAGCATACTCATGTAGGACTCAGGGACTTCATCCGAAAGTCTTTGCAACCAGTTTCTTTTGGTAGTGGCCTGACCTCCAGTTGTAAGCTCATCCTTTCACTCATTCTTCTCTTCATCTTTTTCCTGTTTAACCACTGTTTCAGTATGGGCTCTTTCCTTTCGAGCTTTACTTTAATCTCCCCCACCTCTACCTTATGAGTACCAGGTTTTATTAAACCCCTCTCACCAATACTCACGGGCTATCATTGCCCCCTCCCTTCTAATATCCTGTAAAGTGGTCTGTAGCAGCCATGTCGATTTGCCTTGCTTGCGCTGGCGCCGCCTTTGCTCTTCAGCCGCCGTGCCGCCTATGCTGCTGGTTGCCTGCGCTGCAGGCTGCCTTTTGCTCAATTGTCTCTTGGCATTCTCCTCTCCACCGTAGACCGTGTTCTTTACTTTCCATGCTTATAATTCTGTTCTCTCTTTTCTCCGTCCCTTTTGTTGTATGGGGAAAAAAAATGGGTGGCCAGCCTGGGCATACAGTCCGGCTCGTCATCCGGTGTTCGATTCTCCTCTCTCAAACCTTACGATCCTTCTTCCTGGTCATCAACTCTACTTCTTTCTCACCTCCCTGTTTCTCTCCCACAAGCTGACTGCGGTCCTGCTCTATACTCTCCTGGGGCCCTGTCACCCTCAAATTTTTGTTTCATTAGAGACTCCATGTCCCCGACTGGATCTTAGTGTCACCTTCTCGATTTTCCGACTACTATAACTTAATGAATCCTCTTGTTCGATCTCTCCCCACATTTCACTCTTTTACTTCCCGTGGTCTCCTCAGCACCCAGTCTCTGCTGGGTTTATTCATCTCAATCTTTTTTTATACACAAGGTTTATCTCGCTCTTTAATTTACGTTTCCCCTATCACTACCTATCCACCAGGTTTCCCCCTGTTGCCTTTTGCAGATACCGCCCTTATCGTTAGTTTTATGTATCTTCGGATACTGCCCTTGCGCCGGGCTTTTTGCTGCCGCCAACCTCGCGCCGCTTCTGGAATTGCGCTGCTGCCATTGCCTGGCTGGGCTTCGCTTTGGCTGCTTTTTGCGCTTTCTACGCTGTCTTCGCTTCGCCAAGCCAAGATACACTGAGCGGACTCTGAGGAGGGTGCAGTTTCACGTTTCACAAGTTTCACCTTTTGCGAGATATCATTGCTTGAGGGTTTACCTCGCAAGTATATCTTCTTTCGCGTTGGATTCCAGATGGAACCATACGCATTACATAATTGGCCATCAACCATTTGTGTTCTTTTTGTTACAACCTTTGACCTCCTACTTGTGTGCAGCACTGAACCTTCCCGCTCTGGCGTAGGTGCTGTCCTACTGGATTTCACCAAAGCCCTCCGCCTCACCAGGTGCTAAATGCGTCTTCCCACTCTGGCGTAGGTGCTTTCCGTTGTGATTTCACCAGAGCCCTCTTCTTGACTACCTGTGCTACAAAGTCGCGATGTTGGGATGTTATTGTTTGGTTGGTTGTTTAAATGGCCTTCTTGTGCATGTTTTTGCTTCATTTTAATGATGAACACCATCACACGGTGACTATGACCATAGCGTCTTTGACACCAATGCTCAGCTGACTGAAGGGCGCTCCGAGGGGGACATACCCAAGCAGCCACCAGCAAAAAAAAATCGCGCTTCTCCCAGCAGAAGAGATATTCGAATTACAGACAAGCTAGAAACCCTGCAGGACCATCACTTTCTTCAGGAACCATTCGCACCCGCAGTGACCTTTCCCTTTTTTCTCATCTAGTTGCTTGGATGCTAATCCGTAACCCCTTTGGCTCAAGCTGTCTCGGTTCAAAACTCCAGTACCTGAACTCCACAAACGTGGGTAGAAGGGAGGGGGTTAGGTCGGTCCGCGGTAGGGTGTCCTTGTGGTCTCTCTTTTCATTCACTGCTTCGGCTTCTCTCCCACTCTTTTTCAATTTTTCCCGTTTTATTTAAAAAAAAACAGGGGGAATCGGTGTTTTTCCGTCTTAGCCACCACCCTTTACTACCTCACCACCCATTCCCTTCCCTTACCCTGGCAGAGGCCGGCCATTTAGGTCCGTCTCTGTCAAAACACTTCACCCTCCCCTTCCTTCCTTAACCTTCCCCTCCTTTTCCTCCCCTTACCAGGGCAGGGGCCGGCCATTTAGGTTCGTCACTGTCTCATTCCACTTCCCCCTACCCCGTCCCAATTTACCTGGCAGGGGCCGGCCATTTAGGTCCGTCACTGTCTCTTTTGTCAGCCCCTCCCCCTTCCCTCATTTTATCTGGCAGGGGCCGGCCATTTAGGTCCGTCACTGTCTCATTCATCAACCCCCTCCCCCATCCCGCTTTTCACTTGGTAGGGGCCGGCCATTTAGGTCCGTCACTATCACTAAGTACCACCCCCCTTCCTCTAGACTGGTGCCGACCATTTAGGTCCGTACCTATCATCCATACCTTCCCTCCCTCACTTCCCACTTCCCAGGGAGGGCCTATCGCTACTCATCACCCTCTTTACTCATACCACCCCCTTTCCTTACCCCCTGGTAGGAGCCGGCCATTTAGGTCCGTTCCTTCCTTCATCTAATCAGTTTACTTCCATAGCCTGTTGGCCAACTAGGATTTTTATATCTCGCTCACTTCTTTCTAGTGTATCTACCTAGCAACATGCCAAGCTCTTCAAATCTTGCTTCCATCAACTCCGCTTTTCAATCCAAATGCTGGGAGATTATCCAGCATATCACAACGCCTTCCCTTATCCTCTGTGATTTTCCCTCTGAAATTATTCAACCTGATTCTCGCTTCAAAATCTTTGGATTAGACGATTTTTCCCACTTTTTAAGCTCCTGCTTATCCCACGATGATACCTTAATCATCCTTCTCACTCAACAACACTCCATCTTAGCTAAAATTTTCAACACTATTCATGTCATCCCTCGTCCCTTTCAATTCTTTTTTCGTGTTCCATCTTCATTAGCAACTGAATTAAAATTCATAGAACTATTCATTGCCCTTCCCTTTGACGCTTGGCAGAAAATTACTACTCTGCAGTCTATCTCATCGTTCAAGGCCACTATATCTGGTAAAAAGGGCCCACTTCTTAAAAACTTTGATGTATTTCAACTCATCATGCTATCTTCCCATCATTCACCCAGCCTCCAGGCTCCTATCATACCTCCAACTATAACAGGTATAGTTCACTCACCTGATTATGAACTTTTTGAACAAGTATCAACTTCACTAGCCAGCATCGCTATTCCTTTTACTCAATCCAATGACCTTAATGTCAATCTGGAACCGCTCACCCTCCACCTTACAGTCCATTTCACACCTCCATCAGTCAGGGACTCTTTGCAACACCTATTAGATTCTCTTTATAATGCTATTAACCCTGCAGATCACTTTTTATTTGCCGCAATAGCATCGTGCTATTGCGATCTCCCTTCTCTCTCTCCCATAAGTTTCATTTCGACCAAAAAGATTGATATACACCCTCTCCTTCCTTTATTCTCTTCTTTCTCCATTCCCCATATCTCTACTGCCATAGGGCTAATCTTTGTCGCTTCTCTTGAACTCATTGAAGAACTAATCTTGGCTGCACCTCAAGCCAACATTGCCATTCCTGCACAATTTTTAAATAATCTTCAATCCATCTCTTTTTCCCATGATTGCAATAATCTTGTAGTAACTGTTCAACCTCTTACCATTCCTTCATTTTCAAATTTACAAATAGTCCGGCTTTCTCCTGGATGCCCTAACAGCATTTACTTTACGCCTGATTTTTTAGAATTTATAACCCAACGATTCTTCTCCAGAGGAGCTGCCCAACTCCAAACGATCAGGGATAGCGCTGGCCGCATATTGGAGGTTCTCGCATTCTCATCTCGCGCTCAACTTCAAAATGATACTCCAGACCTTGTTCTGCCTCTTCCTTTCGAGTTTGATGATTTTCAATTTTTACTGACTCATTTAGAGCCACTGTTCACTCAAAAGAAGAAAACAATCTTCGAATATCCCTTTGAATCTAGTCAAGAACATTTCTCTAGGTTTGAAAATGTCTCTGATACTTTGGCATCTCGCATTCCGCTAATTTACCCCCATACCGATAAAGGCGGACCTAACGCCAACAATTTAATCTCTTCCATTGTTTCTAGCATTACTCCTGCTACCCCCTACCCTGTCAGTACTCTAACTTGCCGTAGCTCCCCTTCCTTTCATATTCAGCTCTCTCCATTCCCTACAGACTGGCAGCAACCCATTCTTTCAGTGCTCAATACAAAAATGGATATCTCAGCTTGCCCTCTTCAAAACTTTTTATTACACACTCCGAGTTTCATCATACTGGACATTCCTCCAAGGTATGAATTCCACATCCCCTTCTATATTGCCTCATCGATGGCCCTAGCGGAATGTGGTTGGGTCTCTGTTCGTTCCTTTTCAAAAGTCAAGCTTATCCTTGAAATCATCTCTCCTCTCCATAATAAATTACTTATCTCTTACTTAATCTCGCTTCATCTTCCAAGTTCATGCAACACTTATCTTTGCTTGACCACTCCAGATCCCACCACCCCACCAACACCTCTTCCTCTTAATGCTGATTTGTTGGAATTACACACTCCTCCCCCATCCGAAACTCCTGAGCAGGACGAAGATATGCCTCCTACCCAACAACCTCCCCTTACTCCTCCTCCCCATGCCGCTGCCCTTCTAGTTAGCTATAGGCTGCTGGCCTATCTTTCCTGGCCTAACGAATACGACCATCCGCGCCAACGCCTTCTCGAGGCTATCGCAGGGGGTCTCCACCTCCGTGCTCTGGATGCCTTAGGACCTTATCTCACCGCGGCCCTCGACGATTTCCCCGAGAATTTTTTCACCTCTGTTCAGCCAATTGCTATCTTTAACCTCATCACGGAGGACTTTCATCCTTCTATCTCATCTACCTTGTTCTCTTCACTGCACTCGGACACCTCTACTGACCCTATCCTTTCCCCAATCATTCCCCTCCCCCATTTACCTCCTGCTACAACCGAGCAAGAACTTACTCATGCTTTCTCCAATATCTTCAATTATCTTCCTTCTGATACCCATTTGAAAATCGGGCACACTACCTTTATATTCTCTAGCCCCCAATCATCTGTTATTCATTTAACCGATATCTTTCCGTTGATGGGTTCATCCTTTACAATCTCTGCACCTGCAAAACTTCGTACATCAGATCACAATCGTAACATGGCCCTTAAGTTACATGCTATTTATCTTGAGATCTCCACGAATACCTTAGTCACCACTGACTCCTATTACCTACTTATTGAAAAATATCACCCCAACTCTAATACTGTCACGGTGTATGACCCTGTTCTCGGATCACACATTAAGCAAGTAACTTCTCTCGTGCTGTACAAACCATTGTTATTCATTTTCAAACGCGGTTCCCAACCCTCCCTTATCTGTCCAAAACTTCTCCAACGTTTCGCTCTCACCTCACCATCTCTCTCCGTTCCCTCGACCTCTTCCAAATTTTGTATTATATCCCTCTTTGATGGAAGCGGTAGTTTCACAAACGTAATTTCCGACGCTGTCGGACATTGGCCTTGTGCAATTCTCGCTGCCGAAATGGACGCAGGCACTAGAGCTGTTGTCTCGAAAGTTAAAGGATGGTCTGTAGAAGGGTCCCTTTGGACATATGACAGAAACAACGCTCATACCTTTTATACCGAAAACGTATGGTCGATTATTGACAATCACTGTTTGCTTCTTCGTCAATTTTTATCTTTGCTCCCTAAAGATTGTACCATCTTTTTTGGAGCGGGGTCCCCATGCCCCGATCTTACTATAATCGGCCGCGGTAATGGAGTCCTGGGTCTTACCGGGAACCGCAGCGTCCATATCCATTGCGTCTGGGCCGTCCTCTACTTTCTTTCCAAAACATCACATTGGAAACGAGTAGTAATATTGGTTGAAAATGCTGGCTCTATGAAACCCCACATGAAACAATATATTCACGACCTTCTCGGCATTCCGGATAAGTGTGCACATTACCTTAATTGTGCCCATTGGGGACCCGTTTCACGCGCTAGATGCTTTTTTACCTCGTCTACTATTAAAGTCATACCTCAACCCACTTCCAGCCCCTTTGATGACGGCTGGTCACCTGCCCTGATCATATCCCCAGACAAAGAGAACCACCTGCAACCCCGACCCTTGCCTCCCTGGCTTCGTCCACGCTTGGTTACTGATAAAGGCTCCGTTGTTCAGAGCCCTTTGGCATACCACCCAAATAACCTGCTTTATGATGTTAACTTCTTTGTTTCTCGTTCCAACTTTGAGCTCGCTCATGTCAATAATCTTCCTGCACTTTACCCTTCCCTTCCCTTTAAGGACTTCCTCCCCGCCTTTCTTTGGGAAGATTGGGACCGTTTGGTTAACTGGGGTGCTACCTTTGAATCAGTACTTACCCCAGCTATCACTGAAGCGGTTAGCCATCTGCAAGATTTTTATGATAATCCCCACATCTATCTCCCCTTCCGATTACCTACTCTCCATGAAAAAGCAAAGGACTCAGAACTGTCGGATCTTATTTATGCTACTATATCTGAGGCAAACCCTCCTCTCCGTACCCTTCACAATATTATCGGCAATTTCTTTAAACCAAGCGCTGTTTTAGCCGCCCTTGGCGGCTCTGATAGTATTCGTAAATTTGTTTACGGTGGACAAGCCCCTAATGAATGGGCTCCCAAACCTCCCACCGCAGTTGAGCTACAATTTACACTCCTACGGGAAAGGGTTTTATCAGACACCATACAAAACCCTGAACTTCGTTCTTTCATGGCAGAAAGATGGTTTCCCAAAAAATCCCCACCTCTCGACAAAGACGACTTTTGGCACTCATCTCTTCACACTCCCCCTCCTCTTGTCGTTACCGCTGCATCACCTTCTGCACCTTCTGCCACTCATACCCCCTCTTTACAAGTCCCATCTCCCTACTCACCTGCCATTCTACACACCTTAGAAAGTCTCCAACCGCTCAACCTCCTTGCTCAGCATGCAATCTCTACTCTTTACCCAACATCAATGCTGTTTACGGACCCCATTCCTCCCTTTAAAGCCACTGCAACTCCCTTCCTTCTGTCTTCTTCCCTCCTGCTTCGCACACCTTTCCTCCTTGCATACTTTAAAGGTTGGGAGATCTTCCAACCATCTAGTGCCGCGATTGTTCTCCGCGAAGAATCGGGCGTAGTCACACACTTTGCCTTTGGAGCACTCCAAAACTATTATCGCCTCTATCTCTTTGTGTTTGATGGATTACAGGAGCATTTCCGCTTCTCCCTTTTATTACAGGGCACCACTCCACCTCCCACCCTTCTTCCCCTACTACGCGGCTTACACGCTGAGTGGAGCCTTACTGATCACGTCGCCACCTTTAAGCCTCTGCTTCCCCAATTTCCCCGCCTTATCGTGTTCTCCAACGTCGATTCATTGCAACAAAATTCCTTTGCCTTATTTCTGCCCTGGGGACTCTCGTTTTTCCCCATAACCTGGGACCCCACCTCCCTACTACCAACTTTCTACTCTTTGTTTGAGACCTCCTCTGACGCCCCCATGTGGGGCCCTGCCTCTTTACCGGATCTCACCGGCACTTATCCCTTCCAAGTTCATCTCCAAATGTGGCTCTTTATTCACCTCGCCTACCTTCAGCACTATAGTCTCCCCCTTACCCCCTTCGTCATTCTCAATTGCTTCGCTCCATCTCAACAAGTGGAGGCTCCTGATCTCCTTTTTTGCGCACAAAATTCCCCCCCATCCCCTGATATGATAGCTGCAACTAAGTGTCCCAATCTTTTCATCCCTGAGCACATCACCGATCAAATGTGCTCCCACTATGGGCTAATTATCGCCCAACCCAACTCCATTTATCCGGACCTGCGGGTCTCGGATCTCGAACCTATGCAAATCCCGTATCCATGATGCTTTTCGCCAATCTCCCCTTTAGCCGGCAAATGAAGTCGGCCCGTCAGCATATTTTGGCTGACCTACGGAAGAGCATCAACTTGTTCCGACTCACTAAACAGGATGCTCCGAGAATCCGTATTCGATCATTGGATGTTATTCCGCTTGCACTATCGCTACCCCGATCTTCATCTCTCTCTGAAATAACTCAGGCCATCGTTAACTGCTCTTCACTCGATGAGTGGTTCCAGCTGCAAATCTCCTCACCTTTCACTATCAGGCTACTAGATAACCTCCTGTCTTTTTTCTCCCGCCCACAGCCCCACCTCACACAACGAATCCCTTCTCTACTTACTTGGAACCCTTCATCCTTATCCACAATTCATCAGCAACCATCCCCAAAGATTAACCTCGTGCTAAAACGAGCCCAATCTCATATTTGCCTTCTTCAAGAAACAAACTGGTCTTCGGTTCAATATCAACACCTCCTCCTCTCCTCTCCATTTTGCGAAATTATTCACTCTCCAGCCACAGGGGATGGCTCCAGTGGCGTTGCCACCTTTTTGCCTAGACCCCTCGTTGCCTCAACCCACCGAATAGTTGCGCCGGGTTATATTCTTTCAGTCTCTACATCCATCTCCGGCCTTTCTTTTGAAATAATCAACGTTTATCTTCATCCTAAAAAGATCCCACATCTCGGCTCGTTGCTTCTTGACCACCTACAATCTGACACTAGTCGTTCTCACGACTTCCGCTTTGTCGGCGGGGACTTCAACCAAGCCGATGCAAAGCTCCCCGCTGTCTTTACGGATATTCTTAATGAACTTAACTACTCTCTCCCTTGCACATCTCCTACCTTCCGTTTACCTAACGGGTATTCCAGTCATCTGGACCTCTTCCTCCTTCAAGGTCCGGATAATGCCATGTCTTCCTCCCCTCCGAAGTTCGTCACCTACTGGCCAACATTTCACCCCACTGGCCACGCGGTTCATATATGTAAGTTCTCTCGGGCTCCTCCAGTCTCTCCTTCATCAGATGATCTTGTTACTTCCCAGATCCCTTCCCAAATTTTCTACACTCCACCATCTCACAATACTATCCAAACCGAAGGTTCTATCATCCGCCAACTTCCTGTTTTAGAACGATCCCTACTCTCTCTTTCATCTCCCACCACCCCAACTGTCAAAGCTGCCATATGGGCGTGGTGGCACTCTATGCGTCAATCTCAAACAGTCTCTTCTAGTTCGCACCACATCAATATCCTTTCTCGAAAATTAAGCCGAGCCAAAGGCAGGTTGATCCATCTTCCCGGCCCAAGCTGGACTTGGTTATTAACTCACTTTCCCGATACCCCTGCTGAAGGATATCATATCGTTCGGGATACTCATTATCTGGTTTCAGTCCCCCTCCTTTCTGACCTTCTAGTCAAATACAGTCTCCTTCATCCTTCACAGCCACTCGGCCCTACCCGCACCCAATTCACTATCCCCCCAGCCGCTACCTGGACAAAATGTAGAGTCGCCGCTCCGAAAATATGGGCCCATCAAGGTGCCATCAAATCTTCTGACGGTACCATATGCACTACAACTGCTTCCTTAGACGCAGCCCTACCAGCAACGCGCTCCTTTTGGCAAGACTTCCCTACCCCTTTCCACCCTGCCTGGGCTACCTTACTCAATGACTATACTCAGCAGATCACCCCCCTCCCCTCTTGCCTACCACCAGGCTACACTGAGTTTTATAAATCAATCATCACTTCCCCTGACTCCGCCCCTGGCGCGGATGGCATCCCATTTTCCGCCTGGCGCCTATCTCCATCAGTATCATCCCGGGCTCTTGACCACCATTTCACTTCTATTTTACACATGCAAGCACCTCCTCCTTTACAATCCCTTGTCTTCATTCCCAAAGCAGACAAAGGCGATTACGCCGATAACTATCGGCCTTTGGGTCTTCCCAACACCTGCGA
>OMLO01005165.1_pt1 | contig 10939 bp, 7 predicted proteins | sample 1674811 | NCBI WGS metagenome assembly OMLO01 (sample SAMN06265003, study PRJEB25207) | coral metagenome | isolation source: Coral host | place: Mexico:La Bocana,Puerto Morelos, Mexico | collected 2008-11-13 | reverse complement strand
ATACTGTAACTGTTATACTGTAACTGTTATACTGTTACTGTTATACTGTTACTGTTATACTGTTACTGTTATACTGTAACTGTTATACTGTAACTGTTATACTGTTACTGTTATACTGGGAAATTAAGTTGAAAACACTTACTCGTGCGTCAGAAGTCCAGTTGTAACTTGCAGCGACTGGAACACCATTGCGGTCTTCACACATGTAAATCCCTGCCTGGCTCAGACGGTAGTGCTTGAAACACCTCTGACCATTTTTTGCCGCATCCATGTTGAGCTGGTCTGTAGGGCGATACTGTTGACTCTTGGCATCAATTTTACCACTCTCAACAAACCGATTATCACCAGTTTTGGAACCAGAAGATAAAAGGAAATATTCCTTGCCATCTCCGCTGAGGATTTCGTAATAAGCGATGTTGTTTGACCCAAGATCTTTGCGGTATACTGGTCTTGGACCGTCTTTAGCCAACAAATTTGCACTTTCGAGACCTGCAAAGCTTTTTTCCGTTATCAGATCTAAAACTGTATCTGTGGCTTCATACGAAAGAAGTGCACTGAACGCTGGTGGCGTTACCGTGGAGATTAGGACCAAGAGCGCAATTAGGTTCGGGATACCCATCAAATGCTTGGTTCGGCTATTTACAACATGAGAACATTTTGGTACAAAAACTTTATCTGTACTCAGCAAATTTTGAATAAGTAAAAATGAACTAAAACTTGTCGACTACTGTCAAATAAAAAAATCAAATTAACCCAAGCAAAGAATATTCTCTATTTTCCATGATAGATTATGGAAGAAAAATTCACTTATCAGAATCGAAGAAAATTTGAATAAAAACTTTTAAAATATACATGCAAACACCCCACAAGCAGAGGCATTTTTACTATACTTTCTTTTGCATGCCCTGTCAAGCCAAGTCAAGACAAGTCAAGCCTGTTTTCCTTCTCCTTTCCTTTCTCGAAAAAAAAAATGGATGGAAGAGGCTCTGCTCCCAGGCAGGACAGCCTTTCTTATTTTCTTTTCAAACTGTTTCAATCCATAAAGCACTTACTTAAACTCGTGTTTCAACTCGTCTTTATCTCGTGTTTTGATCTCTTTTCGCTTCTACTGCAGGTCAGGTTTGTTCACGCTGATGACCACAGTCATTGTATATATTCTTGTCCAGGTTATTGTTTTTCATTCTCTCGCCGTTTTAAATGAAGTTTACTCAGATGCTGAGTTTCAAGTCTCCTAATTATCGAATGTTTTCACCATCAAATACAACCACAGGCCTCCTACGCTCACGTCTCGTGGAGTAGATCGAAAAACAAATTATTTCTTGGACAAAAACGAAAGCGTCACGCGCTCGTTGTGCGAGTCCAGGGTGGAAAGGTTCGTGGAAGTCGCGCGGTGTTAACAAAAAAGGCTCAAAACCGGAGAGATCACCAAAAATGACAAAGGACACACAAGAAATGAGAACGTTTTATTAATCTGACGTGCGAAATGTTCGTATTTCGGAATATTGAGCCTTCCAAATTGACGACCATATTTAGTTCCCCATGGAATCCCTTATAAAGCGTTAAAAGTTCAGACTCACCATCAAGGCTTACCGCCCTGGACTCACACAACGCGCGCGAGTACGTGTCGCCTTTCTCCAGACGTGCGCTTGGGATTCCTGTGATGCAGCTTGATATTTTTCTGCGTAATTTTCCGAAATATTGGGCTTTGAAAAAGCCATCTCAATATACCACAGTATGGACAAACAAAAAATAAAACTGACTTCTTGGTATTTTTTGTATTATAATGTCAAACAAAATTCTCATTTCTGACTTGATGCAACTTTTTTTAGTCAGAATATAAGGACGGTAAGGACAAGAAAAACTTGCCGAAATTGCTGAAAAAGAATCATAACCAAATGACTATTATGACGTCAACGATAATGACGATAACAAACAAATAAAACCGATGTCATAACCAGCGCTGTGTTTCACACGCTACGCCATCTCCTTTGGCAAACAATTAATCAAGATTATAATTGTTTGGGTTTTTTTATTGCTTAAAAAGGACATTTCCCTCGTAACAAAACACAATTTGATGACCTTTTCTTATTAAACGCAAGGTTCTTAGATAGTTGGCTCTCAAAAAGTATTTTATATTTTCTCCAGGGCAATTTGTTGCTATTTTTCTCGTCATTCGAGCCCTAGTTGGCTCTCTGTAGCTGGGTAGTACAGGAGTTCTATGCTAAAACCTTCTAATTGTTTATTTAGTCGTTGTCAAATACATTTGCAAATGCAGCTTGCCTTTTTCTTAAATCCATTTGAATCTGTTTGGCTTTATAATTGCTCGATTTTTCAATATTTAGACTGGAGATGGTTTCCTCTGGAATGACTGCTTGGAAACCCCTGAACTAATGATATTTTTTACAGCCGATTAAAGAAAAAAAAGGAAAAGTAAACGATGAAAATTTCAACTCTTTTACACGTTCGAAATGTCTTCAAGGTAATCAATGTAAGGCAGAGCCTTTCACCTTGTAGTTAGGAAACCAAATACTAGTCTTAGTCTCAGCCTTGAGTGTTTTTTCTTTTTTTTTTACACCTAATGAACGATTCAGATTCTGCAAACACTACTCATGACATCGTTTGACCCAAACTTGAATATATCTTAAGTAAACTAATGCTAGAGCATTTGTTTAATAGAAAGTGTTTGTTTATATTTCAGTCAAAAGTGCATAACGTAAATACATATTTTTTTGGCGTGAGTATGATTTGTGCTGATCTCTGACAAATTCAAACAGCCATTCTTTTCTATCTTTTTTTCCAGCTATATCCTTGGGGATAAATCAAGCTTACAAATTAACAAAAACGTGCGAAAAAGGGAAAATGGAAGCCAAATAGCAATTGATTTGTCCCGTCACCATCCTAACTAACATAGCAGGTTCTTTTATGGGTATCGGGTTTTGGTCTGGCGATTGGGAGTGGTTTATTTCGAAATCTGAGTTCTCTACCTAAGATCTGATAAAAATTAAATTCGTTTGGATTTTCCAAAATAGTCTAATTGACAAACTTACTATGTTGAAGACCGATGATCATTCTACGACTTTTTTATGGACAAGACTTGGAAATTAGTCTAAGCATTATTATCTTTTCTTTCTCGAACACTCGGCAGTGTTATGCGGACAATTAATAACAGTTTCTGATCTCCGTTCAGCGATTGTACACCTCCAATGAACTTTAGAAACAGATATGATGTGAAACCCGATGACTTACAAATAAAAGGCAAAAGGTTCGAATTGGAATGCAATTTTCACATATTTATTCAGATCCTTATAACTTCCATTTTGCACGAGATACTATCAACAAAAGCAGCGCTATCTTTTGGGTTTCTAGTGTGAAGCTAGAAATACTTGGGCTACTTTCTCATCCACCACATGTTATTCCGCTGAGTTCTTGGTTGGTAGATTTGTGACAGCAGCATTTTAGCTGTAGCGTATAGCCCCACAATGTCTCGTCACGTGTTGGTGTCCAATGTCGGTCTACTGAATACTAACAGCACATCAGCAAGGCCATGATTAATTGTACCCAAAGGGCAAAGTTCGATTCGAGCCAGAGGCTAGTCAGCAGTGCATCTGGCAACTTGCTTGCAATTCACAAAGTCTTACGTTTTCCTTCTCCGTCGCGTTCACTCCCTACCCACTCTCCATATTGGGTAAGTATGACGGCAGGTAAGTATGGTAGGCTTTCCATTCAACCGTGCATGGGTTGCCATGGTTACCCCCAAGCACCCGTCAGATTGTACTTGCTATCCAATCTGATCCATGCTCATCTCTGGCGATTAGTTTTATCACGTGTTTGCATCGAATGTCTGTCCACTGAATACTAAAGGCACATCAATCAAGGCACCTACAGTCAGTTGTGCCGCTCTTTCCAACTGTCTTGAGATAATGTCGCTATCCTGCACGAAACAATTGCGATAACTGAATGTGAGTACACACTTAGCAATTACCCTTGGAATGCATGCAGCCCATGAAGTTACAGCATCATACGTACATAGGGTTACAGTTATTTCGCTTAGAATTGAATTACCTCTGCTCTGTTGTTGAAGACTGGTGAAACAAACACACCAAAACAAGTGATGCCTTGCCATTCGTGAATATAGGACTTGAGATCTTCTGTAGCCATCTGTTAACAAACCAAAAGGAAGCTCTAAGGGATGGATAAATGTCAGGGACACTTAAAGTTTTTGTACTGTACTTAGTTGAGAAAATTAGGGCATTTTGAGTAAGATGGTCAGCTGTCTGTTGTGCGCTATCACCGTACCCTAATTTGCAATTAGCCAATCAGTCTACAAGTCCTGACATCAAGTCACCGACCTGTTATGGCAGGATACATAACAAAATTTCGGCACAGTGAACACGTTCTCGTTCTTGTTTAGTTGGTGCGATTCGGCGGCCTATCAGGCTCGGTTTGGTCATGCGCATTTTAGCTCGACTGTTGCTCGGTAGAGTACGTACCATGGTTCGACAAAATCACAATGCCACCCACCCTACCCACCCTTACTAAAAGGTACAAATAACAGACAAGAAAACTAATAAAAGCGCTAGAAATCCAGTAAAAGTAAGGCTGAGTGTGAAAATACGGGTTTACAGAACAACTATCGGATGCACATGAGCCGGCTAGAGATATGTATGAACAATGAATAACAAAAGCCACAAAGTAGAACAAGTCAGCTAACCTTGTGTGTATTGAAATCCTTGTTGCTGCTGGAGAAATTAACATGCACCAGCCTCGTGCGTTTGAACAGGCCAGAATCGAGTTTGTTGATGATGTTTCCAAGAAACCACTTTATATTTTCATCGTTACAGCTCTGGAACAAATATTTAGCGATTTTCGTTACATCTGCCTTCTTCTCGTGATAAAGTATGGTACAGCTTTGAAAATAAACATGGTTATAATAAGAGAAACAAGAAATGTATGTCAGACTGTAGGCTAGAGGAGCAACCAGCTCCCAGATGACAGACAAAGATGTATTATGACACTGCTCATTAACTTGATTCATAACATGTAAAAATCAATATCAACCAATGAGCGTGATATCACAACGCTGACAATACTACCGTGGGTCGATGGACTGAGAATCAGAGTCAAAGATAATGGCTGTCACTACGCCGTCCATACCGGTACAGCAAGCATTAAATACAGTACTAATGGTGAAACACTGTACCTCAGTAGATTCGTTTGCATGTGATCTTGTACTCTTTGATAGATATACAATCGATATGCAGCCCGTGGAAGCCACAAACTTGGAGTTAAACTGGGAGGCCTGTGAAAGTACATCACATATCATGACTCGGTAGCCATCATCCATGTAATATCATTTGAAATGTCTGTGTCTATTGTGGCTTTGATTAGGTCTGCTTGACAGTTAGTACAATTATATATCAGTAACATCGTGGATTTGATTTGGGAGTTTGTGACATTATATCATGGATTCATATAAGATTAGACTGTTCATTTTAGATTGTTCCATTTCCTCCTCCTTTTATTCGATCGTTAAACGCACGGATAGAATACAAAGAGAACTGGAAGCCAGCACAAAACGGGAGACTTGACAAGGCAGGAGGTGGAGACTGCGTTGGGCTCGCTTCGTTTGCCTCCCCACACCCACCCCCGTGTGGTTCGACCTCGCTTCGCTTCCTTTTTTTGCGTGCGTTCAATGAACAGTCTTCACGAGATGTCTGTGACATGAGATGCCCATTTGCCAATCGATATAAAGTGTGTCTGTATAAAGTGTGCATATGAAATGATATTATGGACTTAATGTGGAATGAGATGAAGCAGCAGTCATACTTCCAGGAGTCACCTTCTTCATGTTAGAGCATAACAGGGAAATTCATTTGCTCGATCACAAAAAACACTGTTGATATTTCAGCCGCTGAACCTCTACAGAGCGCTCGGCAACTGGACGAAAACTAACTAAACCAGACTCAGACAAGTAGAATACTAATAGAAGTAAAACAAATGAATAGCCTGTTTCCCGAGGCTCGGGATAAGCTAAGCTTGAACCTACCAGCTGCTCTGCCACTGCTTGAGAAAGTTGTTGCTCTGTTGCCATGTTAGCAAGATAAGCCACCTATAAAAATAAGAATCATTCGGTGTTAGTTAGCAACTTTTATAATATAGCTAGATGCCTGCGCGCGCTCTGATTGGTAAGAAACCATGTTTTATCAGAGTATAAAACGTAGAAAAAGCTTGTTTACTGTTTTTCGCCACATTATGTCTATATCATGAAGCAAATGAAGAAGCCTAAGCCGTGTTATTACACTGTGATAAAACACTCCCGACATTTGAGAACACTCGCATGCGGCTCGTGTTTTCTACATTTCCCTCGTGTTGTCAAATGCCCGTTGCTTTTGATTATGGGCAAACCTTTAAACTGCTCTTTAAGTTCAAACAGAAGATTTAAATATCCAGCTATCTGTCCCAAAAGGTATAATGCTATCAGAAAATTTTGACTTATAAATCGGCACTGATCCAACGAACACGCGCAGCGCAAACATTATACCTTGGATATTTTAATGGAAATGTATTTCACTGAATGGTGAGAAGCTGTTAAATAACTCAGATGATTGGCTCGTAAACGAGTCTGAGAGCACAAACTTAAGACAAACTGGACATGCATTCCCCGCCGAAATCACTTATCAGCAAAAACTGACAGCAATTAGATTATGAGTTCAAAGTTTCTATGAGGTAATGGTGACAAGTCCTTAGGCCACATAAGCTATTACATCATGAAAACGGTTTTCTAAGAACGATAGTCCACTTGGCTACGACTATTCACTCATAGAAAACTCACTAGTAGCTCACAGCAGCTAAGAAGATATACAGTAAAACTCAAGGAGTGACATATCTTGAACAAGACCAATGCCTCTCTGCACCCAGGTGTATAAATGGATATCAACGATATGCTACTGACAACTACCAAAAATATTGAAATTTGGATATTTCCAGCAAATCCATTGCATCATCTCATCATTAGATTCACAAATTAGATTCGGATTTGAATTGTTAACAGTTTTAGCCTTTTACAAAAATGAAAAACATTCAAACATACCTTAAGTTCTCTTTTATCGAGCTGTTCACGCAACTTCTCGACGAATTTTGGACAGTGTGCTCCAACAACCGCTACTGCATGTACTTGCTTCTCTGTTGATAGCAAATTTCTAGTTACACTCAAATTATGTTTCAAAGAACTCATCGAAAAGCATCTAGCACCCCAAAATAAATGCAAGCAAACAATGGTTTCTGTTCTTTTATCCATGGTATGCTGTCCCATGTGTGGAAATATCAATACTATGTGTGGAAATAACAATACTGTGATAACAAGTAACTCACTGTTAATTTGAAGTAAAATGGCACATACCTCTTAAAACACCCTCTACACAATACAAATCTTTGTTGTATGTGACCTAAAGATAAGCATGTAAAACCAGCTGAATTTCTTCAACTGAATTTTACAGACAGCAAATATGAACAACATAACTGTTATGTACTAATGTTCTTACGTGTAAAACATTAAAAGTTCTTGGTAAGTTACCAAGTTACAAGCATTTATTGGCTTGCATCATGCACACACACTTAAACTGAATTGACATTTCCAGAAAGCACCTGAGAGCACCATTGACGAGATTCTATTAACTTAGACGTGTAATACACCAACCTTCCACAAAGAATCTGGACCGTCAATTAATTTTGCGCTTGTTTTAGCATATTTTTGAGCCAAGTGCAGACATTCTGTGCCATGTTCAAAGTCATATTCTGTACACTGCAAATTTAATCAAATCATTATTTACATCAAATCATGAGTGTATGTGCGGAAAGAAAAGGTCATCATCTCAATTCAAGACATCAGACAATGATAGAAAGTTCTTAACATTTAAATCATTTCAGGACAAATTTAAGACCAGATGCAATTTCTTAAGCTATCTACAGGTTCTTTTGACAATTCCCAAGCATCTACTGCATAAGGAAAAATCATTAGACAGGCAAGAAAACCTTACAACTGATAAAACAACCTTTCCTCTGACACCGTCATTAAATATTGACCTTTACAAAATGAGGTGCAAGGATTACTATTAATAATATAACAGATTATGAGAATTCAATTTAACGTTACTCCATGGACTAACTGTTACTAAGAAGGAGCTCTGCATCTATGGTGTAAATGATGAAAACAGTTGCCTATATTGTAAAGAGCCAGACTCTATCCTCCATACTTTCGTTTATTGCCACTGTACTCAAACCTTTTATCATAATGATAACTTGTAGTTGTAGATTGGTTCAAAGCAAAATTCAATTGCACTTTTTCTCCAACATCTCATGAAATATTATTCAGAACAGATCTTTTACTTCAAGGGATAATGAGCTTAAACTTAATTACTGTTTACTACTTGCCGAGTACTACTTATACTAACCAGAAAATGTACCATAAAGCTTGCAATATTACTGAATTTGTGTTAAAATTGGAACAAAAGCTACTTATTGAAAGTTGTCTTAAAAGAAAAATTCTTGTGCAAAAATGCTTTTGCCCTTTAACACATCTTGTAAGTAATTTAGTTATTTTTGCATTAACGTACTATATTTTATATTTTAGGGTTTTGGGTTTGACTACACTGTTTTTTGTGTTATCTTAGTTTTACTTAATCCTTTGTAAGTAGTCTTTCTTTCTGTTTTATTTTTCGTTCTGTGCAAAAATTGTATTGGGTTTAGTAGTATAATTAGTGGAATGTATGTTTTTTTCTTTAAGTAGTGTAATTGTTAATAACTAAATAAAAAAAATGTGTAGCAAAAAAACAAACAACATTGTTAAAAATCCTGATATTGATAATAATGATGACAGTTTTGTTTTGTACATTGTGATGCATAAAAAAGTTTACATATTGCTAGGGCTGGATATTTAACAAAACCACACTGAGCCAAAGTTCTATCTATACATTAAGCAAAATTCTGGCTGACCACTCAAAGAAAAGTGCAGTTTACAACACCTTACCACCCACCAGGACACCCTTCACCCGAAAAAAGAAAATTAAAAGAAAAGCTGCTGCTGTGTCACACCTTAGCTTCCAGCCTTGATGGTTGTCATGTTACTAACAGATTATTATACCATCTTCACATTGAATATTATTATAAGCTCTAGCCCCAGCATTGTGTGCAAGGACAGAAAAGCATGTGTCACTGAGTGACTATTGCTTTGTAACACACCTCTTTGTAGGCTTTTTCAATGACATCATACTGAAAAGCTTGTGGCATTTCACTTGATTTAAACTTTGATCTGTAACCAAGGATAAGCTAATACATCAGCAGCTACTCTAAAATAGCCATTCACATTTAACCAGCATCATATTACACAGTTACTATGCCCATCTTCCATAGTATTATGTGTGTGTGCAAATTCCATTAACATCAAAAAGAAACTCCTCAGTCAACAATCTCAAAATTATACTACTTTTTAAAGATAAAACAGAGTTATATGACAAAGACCAGAACAAGTTACATGACAATTGTACATTGAATCATGCAAGGGCAATTTAATCCATCATATGCCTTAATTTTGCCTTTGTTTGTTATAAAAGTGATGTTTGTGCTTTTAGCTGCATACATTTCTAGTTATGGCTACACTTGGGAGTTTGAAAAGCACTACAGACTTCAAAGTGAACTGCCTAGGTTTGAGCCCTGGCCAGGGACTTTGTGTTGTGTTCTTGGGCTCATGGTGCCTCTCTCCACCCAGGTGTATAATGGGCACCATCAAATTTAATTCTGCAGGGTAGCCCTCAGATGGACTGGCTTCCTTTAAGGAGAGAGTAGAAATACTCCTACATGTAGCCTCTTCATGCCGCTAAAACTGGGATAAGCTCCAGCCTGATGGGCTTCTTGGCTCGTATGCAGACTACCTACATCCATAACTTGGTAGACATACAACCAGTGGATTGATTGATCATGGAAAGCAATAGCCAGGCTAACTGCAAAAGAGCCCTCTTAGTGGAGCTTAGTAGAGCTCCATTTCATTTGTTAAAACCCTACAGGAAGCCAGATGGAAAAAAACCTATTTTGACTTTGGTAAGGAGCAGGACTGACATGGACTGACATTCCATGTGAAGTGCAAAGAGCTGTGTTATAATTTCATATTTAATTTATGTTGACTTAGGCTAAATTTACATCACCTGTCAAGTGAATGATCTAAGAATCTTTCGTATGACTGCGCTACAACTGTTGACGACAGTGGCCTGATGACTCCAGCTGCCTGGAAAACAAATCAGTATGGTAGTCACAAGTGACTTGCATATGGTAGATTGTTAGAAACATATGTAGAATGTACTTACCCCATGTTTCTTAGCTGCTTCAGTCACACTCCGTAAAGTTGGTTCATCTACAAACGGCCGGACTGCATCATGAAGTATTACCTACAATAAAAGGAAATAGAAACAATAGCTTCAAAAACTCAAGGACTGCCAAGATCTGATAAGCAGATCAATGACAGTTAATTTTGACTACTTTGAATTAAAACCAATGCCATATTTTCATTTGTTAACTTCTAAAACAGCTTGATACTTTGGAAACAACTTCAGAGAGACCGTTTTTTTATTGCTTATGTTCTGTCTAGTTTGAAATAATTCAAACTCAATACAGAAGTCCAAACAATATAGAGAAAACGTCACCACAAAGTTTCAAACCTTAAGTCAAAATTCTCGCTTATCCTGGGTTAGCTTATTTGGGCTTTGAAGATTCCAGCCTAAGAGCTTCGCGTTTAAGCTTGGCTAAATCTATATATTATTAAGATTCTAGGGTGTGGCTGTAAAATCATAAGCCAGCATATATTTAACAATTAGCCGCAAGGGCTACGGGTCAATAGCCCATTCGGCTTCGCCTCATGGGCTATTGACCCGTGGCCCTTGAGGGCGAAGGG
>OMLO01005164.1_pt1 | contig 10941 bp, 7 predicted proteins | sample 1674811 | NCBI WGS metagenome assembly OMLO01 (sample SAMN06265003, study PRJEB25207) | coral metagenome | isolation source: Coral host | place: Mexico:La Bocana,Puerto Morelos, Mexico | collected 2008-11-13 | reverse complement strand
CCCCTTTCTCTCAGTTTGCCTCTAGCTTCGTGTTCCAAAGAGCATTGGCTGCTCTCTTTTCACTTAACCCTGAGGATATAAAATGAAGCAATTCTAGAATATACTACCACTTATTTACTTACTATATAACGAGGCATACAAAAACAAACTGATCCATTAACAAGACGCCTAAAGGCAATTCTGTGGGATGCTTTGGGTTTTGAGCGTAGCATTGAAATGAACTGTGAAGTTAGAGAGAAGGGCCACAATTAGTGAGTAAGATTAGTCAGACGAATCATTGTGGAGTGTTTGGTTTGTAGTGGGTTTGTAGTGGAAAAGAGGGTAGGCGAAAAAATTTTTTGAGAGCAGGGTCTCCTTCCCAGGCCCCTATTTCCTCTTTCCGGGCAATTTACAAGGTGGATCAAGTGTGTGAATGGTGCATTGAAATGGGTTCAAAACTGGGTGAAATAATAATTATGGAACGAGGAAAACGGAATTTGTTTTAAAATGAGGCTATCATTATGTTGAGAACTGACGCAAAATTTTGATACATGAATGGTAACGCATGGTGTTAGTAGTTTGAAGAGTGCGATATTGTTTAAAGCAACTTTTATAATCAAAACATGAACAAATGTGAAATAAACATGACCAGGCAATGTGTTTGTATCAACTGTCATCAGTAGCTGCATTGTTATTTTATGGCATCAAGCCAGCTGTCATCAAATGGTGTATTGTCATAGATGGCATCAAGCCAAGTGTCATCAACTGCTTCATTGTCACTTCTGACATAAAGCCAATTGTCATCAGTGCCCCCATTACCAGACTGAGAAGTTGTTTCACTGTCATGAGTTGCTCTATTATCATTGGTGGCTTCAAGTTTTCCAGAGGTTTGCTTGTCTGAACTTAGTACATGTTGCATTTTTGAGACATTTGATTAAGGATCGAAAGTGATGAGAATGTTGCTTGCACTAAGCAGCGTTTCTGCCACTTTTTCTGTGCTGTTTTACAAAGCCGCTGACGACACCTGCTGAAGTAGATTTTCCAAGGTGTTGGTAAATTTATCTTGTTTGATGATGAGGTTCTTAAGAAACACTGGGGCCTTTGTGTCTTGAAAATGTTGGATCTCTTGATGTGCTGAAGCATTGAATGCTGGGACTCTTTGTTCCTTTGTGGGTGATGTTTGCAAATGAAAGTCAAACCAGTGAACACCTTTGTTCTGATTGTTCTGGTGAACTTAAGTTGTGGACAAAGCCATGTTTGCTGCCTATGATAGAGTTAAAAGGAAAACATCAGTTGCAGACTAACGTATTGTTATAATCAACTCGTAGATGTTTTTGCAAACCTGACAGTGTACATGTATTCTTAATAATTGTCATTTACTGTGTTTATTAATTAAAACAGAGATGAAGACCGAAAAAAAATGCAAATAGGTAGGGAGACTAGGAATCAGATTTTGAGCATTTGAGTTTTGACATTATTAAGGTATATAAAAATTCAAAAACAATTACGTACTACATATGAGAGCTCAGCATAGCACATTTTTCTCTTCCTTGCAATTGCTTTTTTTGTTCAGAATATTTCTGGCGTTAAAGAATCTTGTTTCTCTGTTCTAGTTAACTGGCATGAGCATAATACAAACTGAATGAAATACTGTTTCATCACAAATCACTTAATCTGTTGCTGTTTCAACTAAACATTTTGCGTTATCCACTTGATGAATGTCTAGTGTCTCCTGTTCGTTCAAGGAGAAGAGCAAAACTTTGTGCTTCTCTTGATTTTGTGAAAAACACAACCTAAGCAAGGTTTCAAAAGTGAAGCAAAAATCCTGTACTTGTACTGTATTGTGCAAAACTGAGCTCCCCAAGGTGCACTAACTATATAGTGAACTGAGCACAAGGGTTCCTGTAGTAGTTGAGACTTGGTTAACATCAATATGAGCACCATAAATTTTAATATTCTGGAATAGTTCACTGGGATTTGGCTGACATTTGATGGTTTCAAAAAATAGAGAACTTCCACATATAACAATACCATCTGACAATATCAGACTTCCAGAAGACACAAGGTTTCAACACAGAACTTGAAAATAAATAGCATAAAGAGCTACTGTAGAGCTTTTTGTTACAGTGACACTAAGTAATGCTTTCAATGCTAGGTGGATCTCTTGGCAAAGTGCTAACAGGAAAATCATCTAAGTTTTGTGTCGGAGTTTGACTGGCTGCAAAATTTGTGTGTGTATTATCGTTGCCAACTTTAACTGATGACTTTCTGAATATAGCAAAAAAACAACCACTAAAATAATTATGTAAAAGATCTTGAAATGAGGTGTATGTTTTGACTGAGACAAATATCATCAATATAGACCCACTGAGTGTCAGCTTTTATAGCCACTGTAAAATGACCAAACCTTAAGTGTGTAATTTTGACCCAATACATCCATAGTAAGTGGAAAAAAATTAATCAATCAATACAATTCGATGACAGTTCTAATGATAAAAATGTTGGAAGCAGAACAAAATGTTGCAACATTGAGATGTCACCATAATGCCTTTGACACAAATCACAGTAAAGTGCAGCAGTACTCGGTAATATAGCCTCAGAGACATAATTTTAAAAATTTTTGTGAGTCACGTTCACAGAAGTTATGTAAAGCACAAATATATTTATCTTCTTTGCAATTGTATTGTCACATGATGTACAAATCGATTGGGAAGTCTGTTGGATATGAAAAAGTGGTTTTAACTCCTGTCATCACACAAACTGTACTTAAAGTAAACATGTCAGTACAAAATATGTCACTAAAGACAGCATGATCAGACATAGTAGCAAATGAGTTACAGTGTTGTCTTAAAGACGCCCACACTGGTTCTCAAATGGCTGTCATCTGGACATGTGTTGCTTAAACTGGGTCAAACGCTCGTAAGCAGGCTGTTATTTAACCTTTGCATTAAAACTTGCTGTAATCTGTAGTAGCTCAAAGAAAATTCTAAGGAATACAAGTTTTCACAATGCTCACAATTACACCAATTGGTATTTCCCCTCCTTGCAAGCTCATTCTGGCTGTTAGCTGTGTTCTCTCCATCGGAATCCGAGAAATCTTGCATGGGTTCGAAGGAATAGGGTCCAAACTCTGCCATATTTTTAACTGTATTATTAAGCGTTCTGGTGTCCCAAACTATACACAATATGACTGCGAAAATCCGCGACTGATCACGACTAATGAAGACTGAGAACACCGAAACAAAGCCCGCAACTGAAAAAGAAAAGAAAGCACGGACGCTTTGACGTCACAAGGTGGTGGCCGGTAATCCTTATTTGAAAGTAACCGGAAGAGAATGCTAACAAAATGGCGGGTGTACAATTCCAGCGCATTCTCTCTTTCAATGAAACTTCCTCTCCAGGCGATGCATCAAGTCTCCTGATTGCACTCTCCGTCATTGTAGCGTACTCACACTGTGAACACCTTTACTCGGTTTCTCTCAGTGTGTGAGCCAGAATGGTCACCATCAGCTTCTTCATCTGTCTCAGACATAGAGTGCTCTGAAGACATCTATTCAATGGTCATATACTTTATATGCTCTCCCTTTTCCTCCGTTGATTACGTGTCTGTGTTAAAGGGAATTCAAGGAAGAACATCACACCACCTCTCCCATATCATAACATGTAAGCAACCATTATAATTAAAAGTTTGCCATTAGACTTGTACAGTTGGACTACACCATTTTGAACTCTTTGGGAAAGAGAAATAGTTTGAAATAGCAGTGGACTGATTGTTAACATGTAACATAAAAGAAGAAACATCCAAGGACAAAGGTTAACAGTAAAAGCATGTATTGGTGGGGCCAAATAATTTGTAGCATTCCAGCTGTGTTTTGACAGTGTTAATTCCTGCTGGAGTTTATCCTTGAACTCTACCAATTGAGTTCAAAATGAACAGTGCTAGTTTTTGGCCAAGGAAATGGAAAAATCAGATAGTAATACATGAGTAAATGACTGAAAAGAAAAACAGCAAATTCAAGGGCAATGGGTTTAAGTTCCAAAAAAACTATTTCAAATAAAGGTTCAGATGATAATAACCTCCACAATATATCTGGACTCCACAAGGTGTACTTAATTTTTACTGATACATGAAGGTTTGATAGTATGACATTTTATTATATTAAACCAGAAGCCTGATAGAGGAAGCTACTGTGATATTTATGGCCTTAAAGAAGTTAAAAAATTCTGCTTTTGGCGATCTACCTCTTACTACATAGTGGATAAAGAGGTGTATAAAATGTTTTGGTCGGAAAGTCTGGCCAATCCATAGATTATAGCCTGCGTAGCAGGCAAATAAAGTGGAGGGGGTGGAGGAGGAGCAAGGGAATTGGGGAAAAACAGAGTGGGGAGGAGGGGAGGGAACACCTGCTATAAAGATGCCTATCGAAAAAGCCCGACACTTTCTTCTCTGCCCAATGACAAAATAGATTTTCACATGACGCTCTTCCTCGTTTACTCCATAAGATCTGCAGCTTCTGTATTTTACAATGTCTATCTTTGGTTTTCTTCCTCTTTTACAAACCTTTAAGGGAGTTGACACTTAAGATTCTCATAATGCTTTCTATGAATGTTTTTTCACGCCTCCCATGTAAAGTCAGTGATGCAGAAAAGCGTGCACCTTATTCTGATTGGTCATTGAACTGACAGCTCTGATAATCCGATTACCGTAAAACAGTAGACGGAGATGCAAATGAAGCGGCTTTTGTAGCAGATGTTCCCTCCCCCGAACAGTCTCTTTGTCCCCCTCCACTCCCTCCCCTTTATATGCCTGCTACGCAGGCTAATAGATTAAGAAAACTTTTATAAATGTTTTGAGACATTTCTTGACTTTGAAAAGACCCAAATGTGTTCAAAACAACTTCATATCTGAGATATCTTGATTTACCTTAGTACTGTCTCTAGTATCAGTGATCTCACTTCCGGAAAAATGCAATGTCTTCCCAGTTTGACTGTAGCCTTTATTGCTGAGCCTACAAAAAGAAAGATTTTAGTGAATGTTTAATCCTTAACTTAAACATGAAGTTTTATATTTTATTATATTTTATTATATTGTACACTGATATGCTGAGAATGGTCCAGTTTTTCAAAGCTTATAACTTAAAGCTTAACTATGTGTTACTTTAAGAAAGCAAAATGGGGGAAATACCATAGCAATAATGGGTGTTGTAATGTTTTTAATGATTTGAAGTATTTCCTCGCCAGCTCACATGCTGTGTGATGCAAAGTATATGTTCCAAGTCTCACCTGTGACTTAATTCTGCACAACAGTGACTTGTCTGATGGTGGTTGGCTGTAGTGACGCACAATAAATCTGAAAAGAGCTTCTGTTTTTTCTTCCGGAAAGGACCACAGTGTCTCTATTCGTTTGGATCCCAACCTCTATGAGGCCCACTTGCTGTCTTTTCTTTAAGCCATGTTCGTTTGCCTTTTTTGTCCTGCTTATAATAAAAGGCACTTTTGATAAAGGGACAAATAAATCTAATTTAATACTTGACCCTTTCATGTTAACCAGGAGCACAAGATAACCACACTGTAACCACGCAATTTGTTTCTGCAGTTGATGGAATACAATACTGACCCTAGTGTCGCTATGTGTTGTGCAAATAATTCCTGTGTTTGAATGAATGAAATTCAAGAGATGTTATGATACGTAAAAATTATTTCACAAGCACGCATTGGACATTGAGATACCTATTGAACGAGGTGCGTAGCATCTGGAGGCTGTAAAAAACATATCCAATGCGAGTGGAATAATTTAGTTAAAAACACTCTTTAGATGTAGAAAACTAGAATGACATAAAAATAAGACTGACCCCAAAATTTATTTGATGCATACCATATTTGTAGAGCATCGTGCAATTGCTCATCTACCATGATGGCTAAGCCACTGAAAACTGTGATCTTGAATGGTCTTGATAGCACAAAATATTTTTAAAAACACAGCAACGCTTTTCAGTTTTCAGAACATGTTTCGATGTTTCAAACATCATCACCAGCCATGATGAATATATAAGGATTTACAGAATGATCATTATATATGTAAGAGCCTATACAATGATCCTTTATAAATTTAAATTAACGTAAAATGCTCAAAATCAATAATTTTAAAACTGGAGGCATCACAACTGTCCTGACAATGCCTAGAACAATTAAGATGTTTAAAAACATGTGAATTTTTGTCCCGAAAAAGATGTTCATTAACACGTGTGTGAAAATGCCTATTGGTTTCACCAATATAACGAGCTCCACAGCTCGCACACGTAAACTGGTACACAACACGTGATTTAAGAGACTCAGGAATAAAATCCTTAGGACTAAACATAGTGCTAAGTTTGAATGGAGAGAATATAACTTTTACATGATGATGATGATGCCGATCAAATCGGAAGGTCATCAAGCACTATCGGAAATTGAACTGAAAGAATTTATCGGAACCCTTTCGGAAACTTGTGATCTGGTGGAATAGTGTAATTGAATCTACTACAACTGATAAGAGAAATAAACGAGTGGCGAAGAAACTCACGAATTCAAAATTTAGTCTTGCGGTCTTTGGTAATAATGCTGTTTGTTCAGGTAATTTTAGGGAGAGACGTACATATAAAATGAAATTCAAGCCACGTTCCTTGGAAAGGAAAAAATTGTTAAGCGAGTTTGCAAAGTCCAATTTTCAGAAATCGGCGCCAACATGCACATTAGGCTGTGCTTCTTCTGAATGACTATTAAACAGCCCTTTAATTTACCTTATTGTAGCAGTCATTCATTGATGCATCTGCCTTGAAGCTGAGCGCGTTGAGTCCACTTTCTAACGACACAAACTAGTTCTATAACGAAATTGTTGTCGATCGTAGTCTTCGTAGCTGGTGTATTACAAACTGAACTAAAAATATGACTTCTGTCATTTGCTCCACTCCAGTCCTCACAGTACAACATTTGTCCAGCTGTGTCAAAACATGAAAACAGCATTTTAACCGCCTAAAATAAATTTGCAAGGGTTTATTTTTTAAAGTGAACAACAAATTTGACAAATTGGAAGCCACTCTAACGCTGACTGGTGTATGTTCTTATAAAATTACATGCTTACAAAAATGTGACTCTTTTCACATAAAATTTTCAGGCAACTATTTAGTTGTTCTTGTAGAACAAGTAGTTGAAGTACGAAATAACAGACAAATTGTTTTGGCGCCGCGGAGTATAGCGATGTCAACGTAACAAGAAATGTATTCTCGGTGATTTCACTCGCTTGTGCAAGATATCTAAAAATCAATAACATTACTTGTTCGTGAAAAGATCTAAAAACAAGGTGGTTTAGTTTTGTAAGGGAATATTGACGAACAATGAGTCATGCATTTATTTTCAGCTGTATTTTGGCGATTGCATTTCATTGGAAAATTATACTGAAGGTGCATCCGTCATGGAAGGATAAGACTTGCGTGACAAATTTAACAAGCATTTTGAAAAAGCTGTGTATGTGGCAAATATAGCATGAATTTCACGGCTTTGTCAATTAATCTGTAAATTTAAGGGGCACAAACTATAGTTTAATAGCGTGATTTGTTCACGGTAGCGACTCGTGTGCAAACAGTGATTGCTTTAATAGCGCAACATTTCACGTAGGCTGGAAACAGGCCCCGACTAGAAGGAAGGAAAGGCCGAGAAGGAACTGGCAACTAGTGAAATACTTTCTTTTCGCCCTCGACTGGAGAGCCTGTTCACAGGCTATATTTCACAGTGGCCGCGACTTTTTTTCGTGTTTATTGATTACACTTGACTCCAACAACGAATACATTGACTAGTCAAAAAGAAACAGTGGAGGAGGAGCTATATACTGAAAATTGAATGAGACGTTAAGAGCCACAAATGTAGTTTATACAAAGGAAGGCTGTGTTTCAATATGTTTCAACTAGTCTCTATATGCATATAAAGCAACCTTTCATCGCTCCCAAGCCCTCGCTCCCAAGCCCTCTCTCCCCACCTGGCATGCAGCAGGGAGAGAGGAAGCTGTAATAATACATCTTCCTCTCATCACTGGAAAAACGAAAAAGATGCATTTTGTCATCAAAGTCCTTTTATTACGAATTTTACAGTTAGAGCAGCTCAGTGAAAGAATATTTTTAGTAAATATTCGCGAAAAAAGAACAAGATTCAGCTAACTTGTGAATCGGTTTTTGCTGCTCTTGTTTAGGAGCGATCATACAGCATATAGTTGCTTATACATATTTAAAACTGCATTGCTTCACCAAAAATGGAACTAAACAGATTTGATCTTTTGAGAACAAAAATGGGACATGTATGCAGTGTTACTTAAAGAACTGATGATCCAAGACATCATTTTTTCTGATCATCTCTTCCAAAGAATATATGGATATGTTGAGAACTAGGGAAAATTAACGTTTTATTAAGAGTACTCAGGTCCTGGTAAATTCGATGATATTGAAATGATTGAACACACCGAAACAACTCGTATTCCATGAATTTCATCCTAATGACTTATGTTAACAGGGTTTAGAATTCTCCAAAAGTACATGTAGCAGGTAACACTTCTGCTGGTTAACATACAAAACCAGAGAGGAATATAAGAGGAGTCCACCCAAACACACATGATGGACCGGTACTTTCGTTTTCTTCTTAAACGACTCTCATCTAGTCCTGCATTTTGTGTTATTAGCAAGAACTTTAATATTTGCGCCCTGTATGTTATTCCTATTCAGCCTTATGTGCCTCCTAGGCGCGAAGAGGATTATCTATCTATCTATGTTATTCCTATACCACTAGGCGGTTGTTTTCACCCGTCAAAGCAGTGCAAAAAAACTGTAAATTCAGGAACATTTTTTTTACTTAGCTTGATAGGTATTTCCAAACTGTTGTTTAAAAAGGTGTTCCCGATTGTCGTATGGATCTCCCATGGGCTCATACTGTCTCATAGAGGCACAAAGCAGATTCCATCTTGTCAAGTCCTTTTTTTAGGTGCTTTAAAGGTTCAAGAGCCTCGTCAATTGGGGTGCAAAATATTTTCATCTTCAGATGAAGAATCGTGATATCTCTTGCCGGTGTCCTTGTCAGACGCTTTAGTTTCTCATCAGCCACTAGACAGGTTCTTCATTCGCTATGTACTTTTCCTTTCGAAACACGCAATACTCTCACTTTTGTGACATACAGTAACTCAAGCCAGGAGCCATGGGTTCCTGAAGTCCTGATGAAGACACGCAACAAGAAAAACTGCAATCTGTTGTTCCATTGAACAACAACACGCAAGTTAGTTACAACTATCATGTTACTGATCAGTACAAGGCACAGAATTTGACGTGTTCTACAACTGTAAAGGAAGGGCTGATAATTTTTAAAATGACGACGAATGGAAAAGACAATTTTTCTGAGAACGAAATTCGGTGTCAGGTTGTGCGCTTTTTCTTGTGCAGGAATCTTTTTTTGGTAATTGCCCAACCTCCCGCCCCCGTCAATATGGCAATCAAAATAGCAAACTCCCTGAAGAAGTCTACAATTGTATTTATTCGGCATGCGTCGGAGAATGAACAAGTTTTACCACGTCAGTTTGCAGAGTGCTGCTCACTAGTTTTGGTTTAAAAACATTGTTTTAAAAAATTGTCTTGAGAAATAATTTGCAATGTAACCGGAACATATAACCTGACTGGAAACCCACGTTGATCCGAATCCAACCCAGTTTAATACCCATACTTGAAAACCTCAAGCAGAAGGCATGTGTAACCAGAACTATTTGTTATCTTTTATAACATAAATAGTGGATTGCACTACCAGTATTGTTTCGCTGAACAAAATCGTCAAAGTGATTAGCGGCGATAATGTTAGAAAGGGCAGCAAGGTTGATCTGAACTACAGAGGTGTGACACTAAAGGCTGAAATTATCGGAGTCAATGGTATGTATGTTTTTCTTTCGTGCATTTCTTGGTTGAAAAAAAAACCGGAGCAAATTGACACACTTAGGGAGTGAACTAGTATACTAAGCGAGTAAAATGCAAACCGTGTCGAAAGACTGACATGCTGTTCCAATGTGTTCACTTACCTATGCGGTGTTTAATGACTCATCTCTGTTTTATCTTCTCTCGTAAAAAAGGCGACTTAAACTGCTAGAAAACAATTGACCCCCCTTAAAGGCTATTCTTGAGCCGACAGTGCAGCATGTCTTTTGGGGAATAGAAGCACGTGTCATTTTTAAAGGTCAAAGGAAAAATTCCCACAGGGAATATGATTTTATCTAAAGGCAAAAAGCATGCAATATTTTGTGAGAACATTTTCGGGGAAACTAAATTAAAGTTAGCCTTGCGTGAAAATGTGTATCGTAATTGAGTGTGATGAAAATGGCTGAGAAGTGGCAGATGAACCGTGACCATTCACAAAGATGTTTGTAAACACTGCTTGCAATTTCGGTAAGTCCAACAATTATGATCATGAAAGCAAAGAAAAGTCATTTGAAAAGTCCTTTGAAGTGAACGGCTGGCAAATTGTTTTTGCACGGATAGCCCCAGCCAATCGCACGGATGATAACTATTTTTGAATGGATAACTTGATCTGTGTGCACGGCAGGCAATTTTTTTTCAAACAGGTAACCTGACCCATGTGTGTGGCAGGCAATTTTTTTCAAACGGATAACTTCATCCCTGCACATGGCTCGTTATTTTTTTTTTGAATGGATGGGTGACATTGCACACGCTAACTTGAAGGAAAGGATAGCTTGTTAAGTCATGCCAAACAAAAGCTACCGTGACACCTATCATTTTGCTTATTAAATATGCGCATATGCATGTCAAATGTCACACTTTGTCATCGCATACGTGCCAGTGTCATCACCTTTTTACCTGTTTTCCTGTGTAGATTTTAAGGAAAACGACCACTTTTTTTAGTTTGAAAGACATGTTTCGACAGAACTTCTGTCATCTTCAGTTGAAT